>ERZ773072.221-NODE-221-length-34734-cov-19.183627_pt1 | contig 34734 bp, 29 predicted proteins | sample MGYA00580617_ERZ773072 | MGnify/ENA primary metagenome ERZ773072 (study PRJEB29015, sample SAMEA2737970) | human oral metagenome | biome: human oral; feature: human-associated habitat; material: dental | place: China | collected 2122 ...
GAAGAAAAAGTTAGAAAAGTAAAACTAACGAACTCATATAATATAACTAACTGGATCTGCCGCCTTTTTATGTAAGTAAAGTTACAAAGCACAATGTAGTTTTACGGAAAATTTGACTTTTTGTCCTAATATTGATATATATATTAACTTTTCGCTCAAAGTTACCAAAAGGGCGAAGAAGTCGCTCTTTGCTTTGAGCACGCTTCGAGAGGAGGTGAAAAAAATGGGAGACCGCGCCATGGCAATTGGATTCCTTGCGGCAGTGCAGATCAGTATCGGCATTGCCGTTGGCGTTATTCTCCGCCACATCGGCATGTCCGATGTGGCGTGCTTGGTCATCGGGACGGCTATCGCTGTCCCCGGGGCCGTCATCGTATACATCCTGCTCATGCGCTACTTGCGCAAGCAGGACAGTGAGTAGGGTTATAGTCCCGCTCGAGAAAATAGCTCGCTGAAAATTGTTCAATTCGGTTCGAGACTCACATTTTAGCGTCTGCTGGATTGAAATCCAGTTTCCGGCTTGAGCACGTTTTCGGCGGGCTATTTTCTTGTCTGGTCAATCTTTAACTACGGCTTCGCAAAATGCATTTTACAAAAACCGCCGCCCTTCCAGCGCGTGCCCGAGGGTAATTTGATCGGCATACTCTAGATCGACACCCACAGGAATGCCGCGAGCTAAACGTGAAACTTTGGTAGCTAGGTGCGATTCCTTGATTTGGCGCTGGATGAATAGCGCCGTTGATTCGCCCTCGACGCTAGCGTTGGTGGCGATAATGACTTCCTCGACGTTATCGTCGCGCAATCGCTGCAATAACTCAGGTATATGAAGCTGTTCTGGCCCAACGCCGTCAATCGGCGAAATCGTTCCGCCCAATACGTGATAAGTACCCTGGAATTGCCCGGTGCGTTCTAATGCCACTATATCCAGCGGCTCTTCGACAACGGCAACTAGCTGGCGATCGCGTTTCGGATCGCTATATAGCGGCGAGATTTCCTGGTCAGCATCAATTAGCGCGAAAGTTTTCGGGCAACTTCTGACCTGAGTATGCAGCTGCCGCAAGGCATTCGCAAGCACTTCGGTGGTGCGAGAATCGTTTTTTAGCAAGAAATAAGCATAGCGCTCAGCCGTCCGCGGCCCAACGCCTGGCAAATGACCCAACTCCTCAATAACACGCTCAAGCGCGCTTGGCAATAGAGCCATTAGTTTATAATCCGAGACTTCCTAGCCCGCCCATCAGCGGTTTCATCTTTTCGGCAGCAATTTCCTGCGCTTTAGCCATACCGTCGCGGATAGCAATCTCGATCCAGTGTTCAAGCTGGTGGATGTTATCTAGATCAACGTACTCTGGATTAATCTTAATTGACTTAATCTTAAGCTCGCCGGTGATTTGAACAATGACTGCACCGTCACCTGCCTCAACCTCGACGATTTCTTTGGCTAAAGCTTTCTGTGCTTTGCGCAAATCATTCAACATTTTCATTTGATTCAAGGCCATTTTGACTCCCCTTCTTCAGAAATTAACTCTACCAATTATAACTTATTACGGCAATTTTTTGTAGACATAGAGCCGGTCGCCATTTTGAGCACGAGCGTTAGTTATAATACTCTCTAGCTGCCAGTCTTTCGGAATCTTGCGGCGGGCGGCGCGTGTCGCCACAGCTTGGGTTGCTTCAGGATTAAGCTCGGTAGCAACCGTTAAGGATTTATTGTAGTGAGCAGCTAGATTATAAATAGGCGCCTCGTCCGCATCAGCCAAGAGTATCATATTTTTTTGACGCTGCAATTGGGCATTAACTAGCGATAGATCACTGTTGTAGGCGCGAACAACAGCCGGATTGTACGTATACCCGTTAAAATATTGATTAACGCTAATATAAATCAATCCGCTAACTAACACACTCAATGGCAGCAAACCCGCAACGCGAGCATACGGATTGCAAGGAAATAGCCGATACCAGTAGCGAATCAAGAAATCAAAGCCAGTGGCAACTGCAATCACCATTAGAACAAATACTGCATACTGATTGTTATAATTAAGCAAGGCGAGCGGCACCATAACCAAACTCATCAAGATAGTAACATAACTGCGCGCTGTATAATGCGTGGCTGCCAGGCGGCAAAAACCTAGTAAAGCAATAGCCGTCAACGGCATAGCATAAGCCGGCCTCAGCAGACCGTCAGCAGCGCTATCGGTAGCAGCAAAACCAAACAAGCTAAGGCTCGAAAGCAGCGCATTAGTTTTGATATGAGCGAAGTCTGGCGGCAAACCGAGTAGTATTTTACCAATGCCTTTTGGTTCTAATATTAAGGCATAAACTAGAGGCGCCATCGCAGCCAAGCCGACCAGCAGTGCAATGAGTAGTTTTTTCTTGGGCAGCCGCTTGATAATCGCTCGGATATGCGGATGAACTAAGGCTACGATAATTATAATTAAGTCCAGGTATACGCCCATCGGCAGATAGAGCGCGACGCTCATCAATACGCCACCAAGCACTTTCCAGAATGTATGAAAATGTTTACCGCGCGTTACATACATGCCCGCAACCATCAGCCATACTGCAACAGCGCTAAAGGTAATACCGGGCGTACCGTCTTGCGCTTGGAATAGAAAATGTGTCGAAGTTGCCAATACAATCGTCGAAATGACAGCAACGTTGGGCTTGAACCAAGCGCGAATCAACATGAAAATACCTAGCATCGTCAAGGTGCCGAGCGCAATTGACGGCAGTTTAATCGAAAATTCGCTGACACCAAACACAAAAATTGATAGCCGCTGCAGTAGATAATACGGTAGATTTACCACCATCGACGGCTCAAGAGTTTGGCGCGACAACATACTAGCCTGGCTAACAGATTTGATTTCTTGCTCGCGCAAACCGCCAGGAGTATACAATACGCCGATCCATAGCACTGCCACCAAAAGTACGGCGATGCAAAAATAACTCAAAATATAGCGATATTTATATAAAGTATAGTCCGCAGGTTTACGCATACTAATTATGATTATATCACGCGAGAGGCTATTCGTGACGCTTATCAAGTGACATGAACCGCAGGCGCTCTGGATGGAAGTATAATTGGACTTTGCCAACCGGGCCATTACGGTGCTTGGCAATGATTAAGTCGGCGATATTAGCGACATCTGGGTTGTCTGGTTCGTAATAGCCAGGGCGATAAATAAAGGTAACGATATCAGCGTCCTGCTCGATACTTCCCGACTCGCGCAGGTCAGCTAGCTGCGGGATTGGCGGCGTACGGTTCTCAACTGACCGGCTAAGCTGGCTAAGCGCTATCACTGGTACATTCAACTCGCGAGCGATAACCTTCAAGCCGCGGCTAATTTCGCTAACTTCTTGAACGCGATTACCGTTGTAATTACCGTTCGCCTGCATCAACTGTAGATAGTCGACGATGATTAGCCCGAGCGTTTGATTATGCGCAATTCGGCGGGCTTTGGTGCGCATACCGAGAACACTAAGTGCTGGCGTGTCATCGATATAAATCGGCGCTTCAGCCATTTCGCCCATAGCTTCACTAATCTTTGCAAAGTCGTCGTCACTGAGATTGCCAGTACGAATATTCCAGCTGTCAACGCCAGCGGCATCGGCCAGCATGCGGTCTATTAGCTGCTGCTTACTCATCTCGAGGCTAAAGAACAACACTGGCAGTTTAGCAATAGTCGCCACATTGTATGCCAAGTTAGTCACAAACGCCGTCTTGCCCATAGCTGGCCGCGCTGCCAAGATAATCAAGTCGCTGCGCTGCAAGCCGGCGGTCATATTATCGAGATCTTGGTAGCCGGTGCGGATACCGCGTAGCTGGCCTTTATTGCGGTGTAACTCCTCGATGCGCGAAAAACTCTCGTCGAGGATAGTTTCGATACTGACCAGATCTTGCTTAATCGTTTGGTCAGAGACGTTGAATAGCTCGGCTTCGGCTTTTTCGAGGATTTCCTGGGTTGGAATTTCTTCGTCGAATCCTAGCTCGCTGATTTCGCCGCTAGCTTTGATCAGACGCCGGCGAACAGCTTTCTGAGCAACGATTTCAGCATAGCTAGCAGCGTGAGCAGCCGTAGGTACATAGTTGGTTAGCTCGGTTAAGTACGTCGAGCCGCCAATTGTCTCGAAATTATCCGTCTTCTTGAGTTCCTCGGTTAAAGTCAAGAGATCGACTGGCTTATGCTGCTCGTACAAATGCATCATACTTTTAAAAATCAGCTGGTGCCGTTTGTCGTAAAAATCTTGTGGTTTTACTGTCTCGCTGACATCCGCTAGCACGTCGTCGTCAATCAAAATTGCTCCGAGCAAGCTCATCTCGGCGTCGATACTCTGCGGCGGTATTTTGGCAGCGACTTCTTTTTGCTTGGCCATTACAAATTCACCTCTTCTCCTCCGCCCATAATATCAAGAATAGCGGCGGTTTGGCTATCTTTTGGCGGTTTTGGCTTAGTGCTGACGATAATTTCACGGTCAAGCTTTTGTGCCTGTAGAGCGCCAGCAAGCACTGGCAGCGACTTTTCGATTTGGTTTTTAGCAAATTTCTTACCAGCAAAAATCGTTAATTGCTGATCGTCTAATTCGTAACCGCTTTTCGCGAGATAACTATAGGCGCCAGTAGATTTTGCGTGAACAGCCTCGAGAAATTTTGACCAGTCAAAATTAACTGTTTGGTTTGGCTGGGCATTTTTCTTCTTTTTTTGCGGAGTATAACTAGCTGGCTGCGGCGCGTAAACAGGCGCTGGTTCGTTCACGGCCATTGGTTGCGCTGATTCTGGCTGCGCTGGCGTTGACGCCGCAGAAACATCAGAATTAGAAACATTTGTATTAGAACCAAGCGCTATCAGCAATTTGACATACGGCCAAGCGGTTTTCTGGTTTGATAATAATTTGTCGGCCAGCGGCAAGCAATTAGATTTATTGATGATGTCGCTACGGATTTCTTGCAGCAGTTGCTCACTGACAGCATTGGCTGGCACGCCTCTATGTTCAAGCGCGCGCAAGATATCGGCGATCGTTTGTAAATCGCCCGCGCAATAAGCCTCTAGCAGCTGTCGAATCTCAGCTGTACTTGCTAAACCTAGCGAATCTTCGACCATAGCGGCAGTAATTTTCTCGCTGCTCAAATTTCGCATTTGATCTAACAAACTAATACTATCGCGGAAGCTTCCCTGCCCATAGCGAGCAATTAGCTGCAGGGCGTCGTCGTCGATAGAAATCTGCTCGGCATCAGCAATGGTACGTAGATGCGCAGCAACTTCATCCTGGCTAATTGTCCGGAAATTGAAGCGCTGAACACGACTAAGAATCGTAGCTGGCAATTTATCGGCGTCAGTGGTTGCTAGGATAAACACAGCGTGCTCGGGCGGTTCTTCAAGCGTTTTGAGCAGTGCATTGAACGCTGATTTGCTCAGCATGTGAACCTCGTCAATAATATAGATTTTTTTGGGGGCGCTAACGGGCGCAATCTGAACCTTCTCGCGCAAATCACGGATATCTTCAACTGAATTATTGCTGGCTGCATCAATCTCGATAATGTCGAGATGAGTTGATTCATCGCGGTATGGCAAGCGATTGATTTCGTGCGCTAAAATCCGCGCAATCGACGTTTTACCAACGCCGCGCGGTCCCGTCAATAAATAAGCGTGCGCCGTCGTTCCGTTAGCGATTGCCCGTTCTAAAATCGCCGTAATATGCGGCTGACCGACAATCTCGCTCAGCGACCGGCTGCGATATTTCCGATATAAAGCCTTACCCATTTGTTATATTATAGCGCAGAATCAGCGATTAAAATAGCGAAGCTTGAACTGGCGCTAAATCTAGCTGCTCAACAGTACGGCTAATGGTCATATCGTATCCGATATATTTTTTGATTGGTAAGAAAATAAAGCGGCTATTTTGCTGCATAATTAGCATGCCGCCAATTAGCCCTGCGAAGCGTCCAGCGATTTTTGGCTCGATTATTTCCGTTAGATCATCGCTTTTTGGTTCGATAGTTAGCATGTATGGCGATAAGTCCAAGAACTCGCTGTTATCAAATTTAACGCCTAATTGCTCTGCAATCCGCTGGATTGTTTGACGTAATTTCTGCTCGGCTAGCGTCGGATCGTAATGCTCATTTGCTAGAATTGCTGCTTTCTTGCGCAGCTGCACACTCTCGCAAAGACCTGGCAGCCGAGCGATCTTCGCTTCGTATTGGCGAGCGATATTAGCGCTAGGAAACACCTCGAGGATAGCGGCATTGCGGGCACCTTGCTCTAACAATCGTGCTAGTTTGCGTTCAGCATAAGAAATACCAACCTTTATCACCTCTGGCGAGAAATAAGCTAAGTACAAGATATGCGGCTGCTGATTCAGCTCAGCCTGCTGCTGGCTGATATTGGTAGTATTATAGAATGCTGGATTAAAGCCAGTCTTCTGCTGGCACTCTGGACATTGCTCGTATTTATCATCAAGCTGGCGGTCACCGGGACAGCGATGACATTGCTTAGCTGCCAAATCGTACCAACCAATACATTTTTTGGTACTAGTATCAAACGACAGAGTAAATTCGCCTTGCGGCTGCATACGCCAGAACTTACCGCCATCATCCATGACGCGCAAATACGGCAAGTTACTATTAGGATCGTAGCTGACCCGTGTAAATCGAAAAGTCCCCTCGCCTAAATCATACATTAATACCCCTATTTGTGATGATCCAAACTTATAGATTATAGAGCTGCTTCAACTGCCGCCCAGGTGGCATCAGGATTGTCTTCTGGCACAATGATAGTAACCTGATCGCCAACATTGATACGGAAATAGGTCACGCTCGCCAGCAAAATCCGATACTCTTTACCTTGCGCTTCAACATAGTAGGCGCCGTCATGCTGCGTAAGCGTACCGATAACTTGCTTGCGGGCAACCGGGCCAATTTGCTTGTAAATGAAACCACCATCATCTGCGATAGTTAGTTTGAGGATATCGCCCTCAACTAGCTTAGACTTGCTAGCATAATTAGCCGGTACCGGGTAATTTTTGCCATCCGGGCCGACCATCGTCTGGCCGTCGAAAACGCCCTCGATAACTTTGCCCGAAACATCCTCGCGGCTGTTAGTTGGCATAACGACTTGCCCATCTTCGCTCATTATGCTAATTAGTAGCTCTTTGGCAGCAGCCAAATTAGTCTCGGCGTCTTGAATAAGCATCTTGAGCCGCTTGACTTGTTTCTCTGGTAATTCTGACATACTAGTCTCGCAATCCTTTGTATGTTTTTATAATATCATTCCAATTATAACGCATCAGGATATCACGTCAACCCTTTAGGCCATCTTTCCACAAGTTTAACAGATATGAACGCAAAGTCGTTGTAAAAATCGTCGACCGCTTCAGGCATACAAAAACGCCCCCAGATTTTGGAGGCGTTTTCTAAAACAATACGATCGTGCGAATCTGGAAATATATTCGAGATTAAGCGACTTCGACGGTAGCGCCAGCCTCTTCCAATGCTTTCTTGGCAGCTTCGGCTTCGTCTTTACTGACTTTCTCTTTGATTGGGCTTGGCGCGTTATCAACCAAAGCTTTCGCCTCGCCGAGGCCAAGGCCGGTTAGTTCCTTGACGGCTTTGATGACGGCAACTTTTTGGCTACCAGCGTCTTTCAAAGTGACGGTAAATTCAGTCTTTTCATCAGCGGCGGCCGCACCAGCGTCGGCAGCTGGACCAGCAACGGCAACTGCGGCAGCAGCTGGCTCGATGCCGTATTCTTCTTTGAGGATATTCTTTAATTCATTTACTTCGAGAACTGTCAATTTAGTCAGCTCTTCGGCAAGTTTCTTTAGGTCTGCCATAGTGATTCTCCTTGTAATTAAAACTTTTTTAATTAGATTGGTTGCTTAAGCGGTTACTTTGTCTGCCACACCGTCCAGCAATGCATGCAGATTGCCAGAAAGCGCGTTGGTGACGTCGTGCACTGGACTGAGCAGTTGCGCCACAGCCTCGGCGATGAGCTGATTCTTGCTCGGCAAGCCAGCCAGAGCTACCACATCGGCAGCACTCTGAGCCAGGCCTTCACCGCTGAATCCAGCGACTAGTTCGACACTAGGATGAGTCTTTGCAAAGTCGTTAAGAACTTTAGCAGCCATCACCTCGTCGTCGCTAGAAACAGCATAAATTAGCTGGCCTTGCAGCGCAGAAGTATCAGTCTCTTTGAACGTCTCGCTAGCGGCAAAAGCTACGCGCACCAAGCGGTTCTTGACAACTTTGACAACTACACCGTTTTCGCGAGCAGCTTTGCGCAGCTCTTGCAATTCAGCTACGCTAGTGCCCTGGTATTTAGCCACGGCGATAGCTTTTGCACTGGCAAACAACTCGCTCATCTCTGCAACCAAAGCTTGTTTCTTATCTTTGGAAATTGCCATTGATAATACTCCTTTGGTTTATTTGATATTTATGCGATCGTATTGTTAAGGGGCGACATTCGGCGAGCAACAAAAAACTTTGGCGCTCGCCAAAGACTATACTACAGGAAAAGTTGATTCCCTCGGCGGCATATTAAGCAGAATTACTCCTGCGGCCGCTGTCTCTGGCAATGTCTAACATCTATTATAGCAAATTTTGCTGCATTACACAATAGCAAATGCTTGACATATTTAGGCGTTTCTGGTACAATAGAGATTCGTGAGAACGAAAGCGAGCCCTGATGTTCATACGGGGGAACATAATACGCCTAACCCTGCTGACGAGCAGGGTTTTTCCAGTCAACAACATCCAGAGAAGTATAATTCAAACGACCTAGTTGACAGTCTGGCTATTGATTATCTAAGAGCAGCCTCGCGGGAGCGTCCTGATCTGATTGAGCATGCTCATAGAGTTTATGGGTTAGTTAAGGCTTTTGCCGGCGATCTTATGCCCGATACGCGCGATGCGATCATGCTGCATGATGTCGTATCCAGATTCCGCAACCCAGATGGCAAGTACAGCCAAGAGTCGCGCGACGCTGCTGGGATAGCGCTATTAAAATACTTTACTGACCCCAGAATCCCCCATGATAAAGCACGCTATATGCGGGATATCTTGTCAGATTTCGACAAGACTGAGGTGGCAGCTGGCAGACATCGGAAAACATTAGCCGACGAGGCCGCTGCAAGCTTGCCAGATGAGAATAATCGCCGCAAAGATATAGCCAGCGTCATTTCCGATAGGTACGAAGGCGTCGTTCCAAGAGAAGCTTGGGCTATATCGGAGGCTCGCATCGATCCGGAATACATGAAAGACTTCTTGAAAACCGTAAACATTGAGTCTGTCATTATTAAAGCCTGCGAGCTGGTTGATAATCTGGAACACCCAACGTCCAGACGAGAGTCTGCTCTATTGCAAGATGTCTTAGAAGCGGAATCGTTCTATGCTCCGCTGTGCGAAGTATTAGGATTAGAAGCTTTAGGCTCGAAACTGCTAGGCCTAGCAAAACGTATTCGCCTCGAAAAGTTGAACAAATTTGCCTCGATAGAGCAAGCAAGAGACATGTTATTCAATATAAAGACAGTCGGCGTCAGGCGTATATTGGAGAATATTTTCGGCGACAAATACGATGTTTCGCTTGTAGTCGGCCCTGATTATAGCGGAGAATGTCCTGCCGTAGTTGGCGAGTTCGCAGCTCAACTGCCCAGCGGTTGCCTAACCTCTGGCAATTACCGCTTGAAATCTGTCGGCTCGTATGCTGATAAATCAGATCGTGATAATGGCAATATGCCTATGGATCCATTTGCTCTGATGGATATCTCGCCAGACATAGAATCATCGGCGAAAAACTTTGCCGAAATAGTGCAAATCCTTTCTGACCTGCCAAATGTCGAGCTGCAAAAGGCAGCTAGTAAAAAATCTGCTATCTATATCCAGGGCGCTAGCGATTACGTCGAGACTATGACCCAAACTTTAGCCGAAGCTGGCATAGACAAATCGCAAATTCAAATAAAAGAACAAACTGAAGCGGACATCGAAAAACGGGGATACAAGAAGATGGAAGTTTCAAAAGTAACGTTTATCGCAAGACAAGAACATCCGTATAAACCTGGCGAAACAATCAACATTCCTATCGAGTTTCAGTTTTTGACCAAAGATGAGCGCCAACGATCGCGAACTGGCGACATCGCCCATATAGCTTACAAATATATTGATACTAAACTTAAGAAAGAAGGTTACTACGAGCTGCCCAATGACGATCCTAAAAAGAAAAAATTGGACAAAGAAGCTCGTGAAACGCGCAAACTATTCGTAGGAGTCCTCAACGACATCCATGATCGCATGAGCCGCTTGAATCCTAATAGCTATGAAACCAACGGCCAATCAGACGAAGGCGGCGAGAAGTTATTTTGTGAACTTGAACACCTTTTGCAAGAGCTGGATATAATTAAATTATAACTGCTTAACAATTGATTGAATTTCAACGCTTATTTGCTCGGCTGTCTTGCAATGGCCATTGTCGTAACATTCTATGACATAAGATGAGGGCAATTCGCTAGCAATTGTACGATAGGCGGCATCAATGCGTTTCTGAAAATTACTACTGCGCGATTCGAAAGTATCTGGAGTGTCTATACTTTGGCTACGCTTAGTAATTCGTTTTTTACGTTCGCTCTCGTTGTCAAGAGCTAAAATAATAACGAAGTCCGGCTTCATGTAACGTTCGTCTGTAAAAAGTTTAGTAATTGCCATAATATGATCCGTATTAACTCCCTCGCCATAACCTTGATAGGCTAAAGTTGAAATATAGTTACGCGCCGAAATGACAACAGCGCCGCGATTTAAGGCTGGCGCAATTTTTTGTTGCCATAGTTCGCGGCGAGCAGCGCTAAATAGTGCTAGGTTGATTTCAGGATCGCGGGCTAGAGTGCCGTTCTTGATTAGCGAGCGCAAGTAGCTAGCAATGGGTGTGGTTTTATCTGGGTCGTCGCTGCCAGGCTCCTCTACAATTATCACTTCCCGGCCTTGCTGGCGGCAGTAATCAGCTAGCAATTCAGCTTGGGTTGATTTGCCTGTACCGTCGTTACCTTCGATGACGATATAAGTACCGCTCATTGCATAATCTCCAGCCTTTACAGTAATCCTTCGCTAAGGCCAGCGACAGGTTGCGGTAATTCTACCGGCGAAGCATAAGCTCGCGGCAATAACATCCACGGCCGCCAAGCAGCCTTAACAGCAGCAAGATCAGCGCTAATATTAGCTTGATAATTACCAGAAGCCTTGGCGTATTCGGTAGCCACTGGTCCGGTAGCACTAAAAACAATTTGCGCTATACGGTAGCCAACTGGTAGCACGATATACTCATTTTCGTTGAGATTATGAACCTCCATAGTCCAGCGGTTAATATAACCTGGATCACCCCAACCAGCGCAGTAGCAAGCCGAGATGCCGATACGACCAGTGGTGCTACGAGCTTGCATACTAGTAGTACCTGGCGGCAAAATACCGATAAATTCATGAGTGTGCGCTAGGATTCGCTCGTTTGGCCGCAAGACGATGACCGGATGATCGTCATTAATACCTTTGATGCTATCAATGCTAGCGACACCTTGATCAGTAATTCGGCGACGAACTTCGTGCCACGGTTTGGCAATTTTGTATTCACCAAAGTAGCGCCGTACATCATTTTCATCAAACGGATTAAATAATTTACCCGCTCCCTGCCCGCCAGCTCTATAAAAATAATAGCCAAGCGTCACATCAATACTACTGCCATTGATACGCGCAGGCACTGGATCGCAAACGATATGCCCGTTTGCTAGCGCTGCGGTGATTTCTCTATCGCTATAAATACCAGTTGGCGATGATAAATCGGCGGAGTTTGTTTTCATCGTAGTCTCATTATACATTCACCGCTACCGCTTACACAACTAGCATGTGATATGATTAAGTTGATGGGACGCGATCAGAAAAAACAGTGCAATATAGTAGTCGCCTACGATCGCCGGCGCGGTATTGGCATTGACAACAAACTGCCGTGGGGGCGCAGTTTGCCAGCAGATTTGCAGCATTTTCGCCAACTGACGACTGGTGGCACGGTGATTATGGGGCGCAAAACTTACCAATCTATTGGCCGCCCGTTACCAAATCGCCAAAATATTGTATTGACTCATTCTAAGCTAGACGGCGTCGCAACAGCTAGCTCGCTAGAAAGCGCTCTGCGAATGGCAATTACAGATAACATATACATCATTGGCGGCGCAACCGTTTACGCGGCCGCACTCAAATCAAATGTGGTAAGTAGAATATACGCTACAGAAGTCGACGCAGAACTTCCAGCAGATACATTTTTCCCCGAGCTTGACGATACTTGGCGTAAAACATCAGAAGAATCACATGCTGCTGATAATGCTAACGCTTATCCTTATATATTTGCGATATATGAAAAGTAGTCTTGCCATGCAGCAATATTTAGACTGAAATTGGCGCTTTGATGGCCGGCCATGGATCGTAGTTTTTTAACTTGAAATCATCAAGATCATAATCATCGATTGATGGTTTTGGTGTGATGTCGAGAGTTGGTAACGGACGCGGTTGGCGTGTCAACTGAAGTTTTGCCTGGTCAATATGGTTCAGGTACAAATGGACATCACCGCCCATCCAAATAAATTCACGCGGCCGCATATCAACCTGCTGTGCAATTATCATAGTCAATAATGCATAGCTAGCAATATTGAATGGGACGCCCAGAAATGTATCGCATGATCGCTGGTCAAGCCGGCACGATAACCAGCGCCGCTGGTCGGAGTCATTGGAATCAGCGGGTGCGGTATAGAATTGAAATAACATGTGACATGGCGGCAAAGCCATGTTGCTTACTTCGGCAGGATTCCAAGCGGTAACGATTAGCCGCCGTGAGTCTGGGTTGACGCGCAGCTGATCAATAACGTTAGCAATCTGGTCAATATATTCACCATTAGGCGCTGGCCATGCCCGCCACTGCGCACCGTAAACCGGACCGAGATCACCGTTCTTGTCAGCCCATTCGTCCCAGATATGAATTCCGCGTTCTTGCAGCCAGCGCACGTTGGTATCGCCGCGCAAAAACCAAATCAACTCGCCGAAGATGCCTTTGGTAAAGAGCTTTTTAGTAGTAAGCAACGGAAAGCCCTCGCGCAAATCAAAACGCATCATATGCCCGAAGATACTGAGCGTACCAGTACCTGTCCGGTCATGCTTTTCGACACCTTCTGCTAGAATACGGTCGAGTAAATCAAGATATTGTCTCATCACTGCCCTCCTTCTAAAAATAGAGCGAGATGCTAGGTCTCGCTCTAAAATTATATGAGTTTATTTTGCTTGATAATCAACTTTGATGCCGGGGCCCATCGTAGTGGCGATGGCAACCGATTTAATGTAAACACCCTTGATAGAGGATGGCTTCTGCGCCTGCAAGCTAGCAAAGAAGGTATTGGCGTTTTCAAGCAATTTTTCAGCGCCGAAGCTAACTTTACCAACACTTAAATGGATAGCAGCCTGCTTGTCGACACGATATTCTACCTTGCCAGCTTTGGCTTCTTCGGTAGCTTTGGCTACGTCGGTCGAGACAGTACCGCTCTTCGGGTTCGGCATCAAACCTTTCGGGCCGAGCAAACGAGCGTACTTACCGAGTTTTGGCATGTAGGCTGGCGTAGCGATTAAGACGTCAAAATCAAGCGTACCCTTGTCAAGAAGTTTGACAACGGCCTCATCGCCAGCAATATCGGCACCAGCTTTTTTGGCTTTGTCAGCATCAGTTTCAGCTGCGAAAACGGCTACTCGGACAGTCTTGCCGGTACCGTGAGGCAGGACTACAGTCGAACGAATATTTTGGTCGGCTTGACGCGGATCGACGCCTAAACGAACGTGAACTTCAACGCTAGCGTCAAATTTGCTCGGATTGGTTTCGGTAGCAAGTTTGATGGCATCGGCAAGCGTGTAAGCTTTGTCTTTTTCAATTTTTTCGGCAGCCTGACGGTAAGCTTTGCCGCGGCGTTCAATCAACGGACGAACCTTTGGCGCTGGGCCTTTTTTGACAGCCGCTTCAGCGTCGCCCTGCGGCGTAGTGTCGCCAGCTTCTTTGCGAGCTTCTTTTTCAGCTTTGGCTTCAGCCTCTTCGATAGCTTTGGCGCTGCGCTTACCGGCTTTGGCAACTGTCGCTTCACGGACTGAGTGCTTTTCAGCGGCAGCAATGGCCGTTTCAATCTCGGCTATAGTATTTTTTTCGCTGACGTCAAGCTTGAGCTCGGCAGCTTTTTCTAATAATTCGGCTTTTTTAGCCATCAGATATTTAATCCTTTCTGTGGTACAAGCGACTTGACGTCTCCCAACATTGATTTAATAAAACGTCTACGATTATACCAAAAAATAACTAGAAAGTCCACCTAATTTTCCAGAGGTAGTGTAGCATTACCACTATAAAATTATTGACCAAAATACTACGTTTTGCTATGATTGGTCTCATGTCCTGTGAAAATTACGATTAAACTAATAATAAGCCAGGACATAAATCCACGAGTATTTGAAGTTTAGCCTATCCGTGGGGGTATTTAACCAAGGAGACAATTATGCGTTTATACGGGGTCTTGACGACACTCGGCGCCGCTGGTGCAATATGCTTAATAGCAACACACCCAGCCTATGCCGAAACGAGTACGGGCCGCTCGCTACTACTCGCACAGCAAAATAAAAATAAATTAACAATCGCAAGGAGAACACCGCTGCTAGCTACCCAAAACAAGAAAGCCTTGCTAGCAAAAGCGGACGAAAAGCAAACCGACAGAGTTGATGACGATAAAACTAAAAAACCATCGTCTGCACCAAAGGACAAATCTGACGAAGCAAAGCCAACTGAACAGCCAGTATACGTGGTAATAGCCGCAGGCGACAGTTTGGCGTCAATTGCCGAAAAATACAATACAACCTGGACGCGTATCTTTGACGCCAACGAGTCGCTTAGTAACCCAAATGCTATTGATATAGGGCAGAAGCTGCGAATTCCTAGCGCAGAAGAGGTCTTGCCAGACCGCTCGTCAGCTATCGTTGCAGCGCAACAAGCAGCCGCCAGCTCTACGCTATCAACTCGGACTTCTACAGTTACTACGCGATCGTATAGCTCAAAGCCGATTAATTCATCAAGCTACTACGTCGGCAACGGCATGTGGTGTACCGATTACGTTCACAGCCGCCGCCCAGACGTCGCTGTATACGGCAATGCTGGTTATGGTTGGATTTCCAGCGCTCAAGCTGCCGGTAAATCAACTGGTAGCGCCCCGCGCGCTGGAGCTGTCGCGGTGACAAACGGCCATGTTGCTTACGTCGAGTCGGTTAATAGCGATGGCAGCTATACTGTTTCAGAAATGGGTTGGAATTACCGCGCTGGCAATTACAACAAACGTACAGTAAGACCAGGCACATTCGGACAATTCATCTACTAAATAATTATAACTAGTAGAATTAGAAAAACCGCTACATACGCTAGCGGTTTTTTAACTTAGAACAGACAAATTACCCGCGTAAAGACTTATCCGCAGCCTCAACTAGTTCGCGCACAATCACTGCATAATCGTCATACACGCGAAAACCTGCAGCATAAGCGTGTCCGCCGCCGCCGAAATATCCAGCTATCTGCTCTGACACTGGCATATTACTGCGTAATTTCCCGGTTAATTTACCGTCAGGGTAAGTTTTGATAGCGCAAGCCACTTCAACCCCCTCGACTAAACGCATTTCGTCAAGCACTAGAACACTCGGATTATACTGATCGCTATATTTTTGGATCTCTTCCCACGGAATATGAATTATAGCTAATTTACCATCAAGCAAATATTCGATACGTTCAATCAAGCGGCCCTTGTATGCCAAAATCTCTGGCGACTTTTTCATAAATTCGCGGCGTCGTTCCTCAATAGCTGAGTTGCTAGCACCGAGCGCAGTTAATTCGCCAGCGACACGAAACGAGTCGGCTGTGGTATTTTGTGTTGTTAAGCCCAGGCTATCGCTCATGATAGCAATCAGCATATTTTCTGCAGCTTGCGGATTAATTACCCAGCCAGCAGTATGCGCTAGATTGTAAATCAGTTCGCCAGCTGCAACTACCGGCTGGTTGACATGGATAGCATCAAAAGTCAGCGTCGAATCAGTTGCGTGATGATCCAACACTATAACGGGATGCGTCTCAAGAAAATGACGCACACCTGGCATACTTAAGCTTTTACTGATTAATAGTTCAGCATTAGTATCAACGATAATTGCTAAGTCAGTATTCGTGTCAAAATCGCTAGTTATTCGATCCCAACCGTGAATGTAACGTAAGTATTTCGGGGTATCAACTGGACAGTGCAACTGAACATTTTTGCCGAGGTCACTTAGAATTTCTTCCAAGGCTAGGCTGCTGCCGATACTGTCACCGTCAGGATTTTCCGCTTGGACTACAACAATTTTCTGCGTGTTATTGATAGTATCAATAGCTTTATCAAACATCACCTAATAGTATAGCAGCAATTAGCTGGACTTGCATTCGAATTAGCCAGATAAACTCTGCACAGAAAGAGCAGCTTTACGGCTTCTTATCAAGAATGATTAAGTGTTCAATATGTGGTGTACGCGGGAAAAAATTATAGCCGCGATGCCAGGCGATTTGGTAGCTTTGCAGGAGTAAGGCGACGTCGCGGGCTTGGGTAACAGGATTGCAGCTGAGATAAATGATACGCGGCGGTAATTTTTGCAACAATGTCGCAATAACGTCGGGATGCAAGCCGGCGCGCGGCGGATCAACGATGACGATTTCCTTGCCTGTAATGTGGTCGAGGGCTTGTTCGCTGGGAGCGAGGACGGCGCGGGCGTCGGTGCGACCAAGTTCGGCGATGTTGCGCTGCATTTCGCGGACAGCGTCGGCGTTGATTTCCACCAGCGTGATGTTGCCGCTGCCAATAGTTAGGCCGATGGTGCCAACGCCGGCGTAGAGATCAAGGGTTGGCTCGCCCGTCTCGCAAACATCTTTCTCTTCAGGCCGGCGCGCCGCTAACTGATCTAGCTGGCGCTCTTGGCGCGCCTTTGCCGGAAAGGCAAAGCCTTCAGAAAAAGAGTTTGACGAGCCGTGCTGCTTACTTTCTCTATGTTGCCCAGATTTTTTCTGAGATATTACTCGCTGTTGATCACTATAATCGCGCCCTATCCACTCCTTCATATCGCGCAGCGCCTGCTCGTAAACCGGGATGTTGACTTGGAAAAATCCTTCGCAGGCGTAGCGGAATGGCACGCCAAGAATGGTGTCGGTCAAGGTAGTGTTGCCGAAACGCGCCAAGCGCTTAGTGATGCGGCTGGCTGGCGAGCGCGGATCGGAATAGATAATTTCCCCGCCCTGAGCTGGCAGCTCGGTGGCTTCATCGGCGGTAATTATTTCGGGCAAGCGATCTTTAATATACAACTGCCACGCACAACTTCCCGATTGATCGCAGCGGACGAGCAAGGTCTTGAGTTGGCGAGCCGCGACGCGTTTATGGCGCAGTAAATCACGGATTGCCCGTGCCAGGCTATTGATTGCAGGGTGTGCCAAGCTGGTGCCATCAACGACAATCTTACCCTTGCTGCCGCGGCGGAAAAATGCTAAATCAAGCGTATCGCCATACTTCCCGGCTTCGCTGTACCAGCTAAATTCAACTTTGTTGCGATAACCATATGCAACATTGTCGCAATAAATGTCAATTGCCGCTGGTAATGCAACATTATGCAGCGCGAATGCGTCGTCGATCAACTGTGCTTTGTATGTTTGTTCAACCTCTAGTGGCATGATTTGCCATGGGCTGGTCGAAAGATAACTATCCGGATCGCGCGGCTGGATGCGGTCGGGGCTTGGCGAGATTACTTCCTCGACGACCGCTTCGACAAGGTGTGATTTCTTTTTGGTAATGCGAACAGTAACCGTCTCGCCAGATAGTCCGCCCCATACGAAACATTTGCGGCCATCAGCCAGCGTCCCTAGGGTTTGCCCGCCGCCAACGATTTTGTCAAGGTGAATAGTCTCGAGTGACTGTCTTTTCATCGTACTTATTATAACAAAATGAAAGATACTGTTTAGTAGAGATTACGAAAGGCGTCTCCATAACAATAACGCATGCCTTTCCAACGACCAAAATTATGACGCTAGTAACTTAATAGTGTGGCGAGCGATTTCGACGCCTTCATCTGTCGGTATGACAATTATCGGCTTACTGACTGCCGCTTGCGAAATACTAGTAAATTCAGTCGGGTTAAGGCAGGATTTATTACGATTGCCGTCAAGTATGAAGTCGAGGCATTCCAAGTGAGCAACAATGCGCCGGCGCAAGTTTGCCGAACGTTCCCCTACTGTGCCAGTAAATACCAGCAAGTCGGCGCCGTTCATAGCGACCACCATGGCGCCGATAGCCTTATGGATACTGTGAATCAAAGTCATCAGCGCTAGATGAGCAATATGATCGCCATTAGCTTCGCGATCAAGAATTTCACGAATATCGCTAGTTCCGCTGAGTCCGAGTAAGCCGCCCTTCTCATCAAGATAATGCTCAAGCTGATCATCATCGAGACCAAGTTTAGTTTTGAGCGCCATAGCAGCAGTGTAATCAATAGAACCGGTACGCGTTGCCATAATTACCCCCTCTAGCGCCGAGTAACCCATGGTGTTGTCGATACTGCGCCCGTGAAAAACTGCACTCACCGACGAGCCGCTACCTAGATGACAAACGATGACCTTTGGTGGTAATTTGCCGCGATTCCACAGCTCATTAACGGCAGACGAAACCGACAAACCATGATAACCAAAACGCTTAATCTCGAAGCGATCAGCGTCTTGCAGATTGATACCATAGTTCCAGGCGTAGCTCGGCTTGCGAGCGTGAAAAGCACTATCCGAAATTAGCGCCACCGGTACAGTCGGCAGCGACGAGCGCAGAGCCTCTAGCTCTTGCAGCGTACCGGAGACGTGAATCGGGTCAAGCGGCAAAATATCGCGTATATGCTGGACAACGTCATCATCAACAAGCCTGTCTTTGAGAAAATAGTTGCTCGGCGCAACAATCCGCAGGCCGATCGCGCGAACATCACTAGGACTTTCCAGTAAATGTTCGCGGTTAAAAATACCATACAAATGTGCGGCCGACTGGGAAATGTCAGCAAAACCAAGCGGTACTTGCCGCGTATCGCCGCCAGTACGCAGCGTCGCGATTAATTCACTGCCGCTCTGCTCGATATGCAACGCAGCAACCTCTTTGAGCTTGTCGTCGACCAGCGCGTATTTGCGGCTAGCGCTGCCTGGATTTGCGATTAGTAGTAATGACATTCCCCCACCCTTTTCTTTACGTTAATTTGTTTGCCCGTGCCAGGCTTCCTCTTTTGCCTCGTCTAGTCCGCGTGCTGCTGGCCACACCCAGGCGTCAATTTCTGGCAAGTCAACGCCGTTAGCCTTGATATAAGCAGTATTCTCATCAATCTTACCTTGGTAAATCGAAGCTAAGTGCTCGGCCTCCTCAAACGGAACGACGCCATTGCGGCCCAGCTGGCGGAATGCAGCAATTGCCAAATCATAGCGGCTGGTTTCATTGCGAACATGCATGTCAAACGGCGTGGTCGTCGACCCAATCTCTTTGTAACCGCGAATATCGAAGCGCGTCGAATCAACAGCATAGTTAAAGAGAATCGATTTGACTGTCTGCGGATAGCCATGGAAATTGAAGATAACTGGCTTGTCGTCAGTAAATACCTTGTCAAAGAACTTTTGGTCGGCAACGCGACGCAACGTACCAAAGCCAACAGTAGTCAGACTCGAAACGTTAACGCAGCGAATTTTAGCGTTCGGGCAATGCGTTTTGACAATATCAATAGCTGCCATAGTTTCTTTGGTCGGATAATCGCCGCAAGCGGCCATAACTAGATCAGGATATTCATCGCTAGCAAAATCCCAAACCATCAGACCAGCATCGACCTGCTGGCGAGCGAGTTCTGGCGACAGCCAGCGCGGCTCGAGAGTCTTACCGGCCACCAGCGCGTTAATCTGGCGAACGCTCGATAACATATGCTCTAAGCAAACTAGCGTGACATTACCGTCCGATGGGAAGTAAACATCACTGAAGTTACTCTGGCGGCGTAAAATATCGTCGATAAAGCCAGGGTTCTGATGACTAAAACCGTTATGGTCTTGGCGCCAGCCGCTCGAAGTTAGTATATAGTTAATACTAGGTATAGTACCGCGCCATTCGACGTTACGGCTTTGGGTGAGAAACTTAGCATACTGGTCAACCATGCTGCCGACGACTTGCAAAAATGCTTCATAACTAGCGAATATAGCGTGGCGGCCTGTTAGTACGTAGCCTTGCATTAAGCCTTGCATATTGTGTTCGGACAACATTTCCATGACTCGGCCATCACGCGACAGATCCTTATCCCACTCCATGATCGGCCATTGCCAACTGCGGCTAGTAGCCTGGAATATCTCGTCAAGCTTGTTGGAATAAGTTTCGTCTGGACTCATGAAACGGAAGTTCTTACTCTCGGCGTTGAGACGAAAGACCTCGGTCAAGTAAGCGCCAGCCCGGCGCATACTGCTAGAGCCAATAGTGCCAGGGATTTCGGCGTCTTCAGCGAACTGCTCGACGTCTGGCAGCACCAGCGGCTGATAAACAGTTGCGCCGCCACGAGCATGCGGCGACATACCCAAGCGCTTCTCTAGCTGTTCAGGCAAGATATCCTTGACAAAATCACCAAAACCTGTCGTTTCGTTGAATAGCTCGTCAAACTTATAACTCTTGAGCCATTGATTCAAGATTTTGAGCTGCTCGGGGTCGGATTTCGCTTCGCTAAGCACTGTCTGGTGCGCTAGGCAGTTACCTTCAATTTTGTTGCCTTCGACAAATTTCGGTCCGGTCCACCCCTTTAGAGTGCGCATAATAATCATCGGCATGCGCGGCGCTTCCGTGTTCGTACTAGCACGAATCTCGGCAACCAAATTGTGCGCCCACTCAAGCGCGTTTGCCATTTCGTCGTGCGGATCGACGCCGTCTTTTGTAGCGTCAACAATGCGCGGCTCATAACCGTAGCCGCTGAAGAGCGTCATCAGTTCGTAATTACTCATTCGGCCGAAAACAGTCGGCGCCGAAATCTTATAACCGTTGAGGTGAAGAATTGGTAATACAACACCATCTTTGCGCGGGTTAAGCAACTTATTGAGATGCCAAGCGCCAGCCGTCGGCCCAGTTTCGGCTTCACCGTCACCGACCAAACAAGCTACCGTCAAATCAGGATTATCCATCGCTGCACCATAACTAGTGCTGAGCGCGTAACCAAGTTCACCACCCTCGAGGATTACGCCCGGCGTCTCGGGATTAGAATGGCTCGGAAAACCGTACGGCCAGCTAAATTCGCGGCATAGTTTGCGAATACCATCCAGGTTAGTCTCCATCGACGGATCAAAATTAGCAAGCGTACCTTCCAAAAACAGATTAGCTTGCAGTGCCGGGAAGCCATGCCCCGGCCCCAGCACAAACATCATATCCTTATTATGTTTCTTGGCCGAATAGCTGAGATGCGCGTAAGCAAAGTTAATACCTGGCCCGCTTCCCCAGTGTCCGAGAATCCGCGATTTGATATCGTCAAAAGTTAATTCCTTTTTCAGCAGATGATTCTCTGCCAAAAATATTTGCCCCACCGTCAGATAGTCTGCCGCACGCAAATATTGCTTTATCGAGTGTTTTTCGTGTGCATTCATAACTTTATATTATAAAGGTTATGGTAAATATTGCCAACTGATTAGCCGCTTTTTCGTGGTAAAATCACATTATGAGACGCCAAGTCGCCACCCATTCGCAGCATTTTTTGCGTAATCCGTGCTTGATTGCCGAGCTAATAGGTCACAGCAACATACGTCGCGGCGATTTGGTAATAGATATCGGCGCTGGCAGCGGCGCCATTACGGCAGTGTTAGCACGCCGATGCCAGCAAGTTTTAGCATACGAAAACGAACCAGGTATTCTCAACAAACTACAGCAAAATATGCGCCGGCACAAAAACGTCAAAGTAATAGCACAAGATTTTCTGCAAGCGAAATTACCAGATGAACCATACAAAGTTTTTGCTAATATTCCCTTTCACTTGAGCGCCGACATAGTACGCAAATTGACTAGCAACAACGAGATGCACGCACCGCGATCAATTTACCTAATCGTCCAAAAGCAATTCGCGCAAAAAATAGTACCGAGCGACTGGCACTTTACCTCTAAATTAGGCACACAACTAGCTCCATGGTGGCAGACACGAATCCGCCGACCGCTACGCCGCACAGATTTCACACCGCCGCCAGCAGTCGATACCGTACTGCTAGAGCTGAAGCCGCAGTCCGAGCCGCTCCTATCTACATTAGAACGCGACAAGTACCAAAGTTTCGTCGCGAAATGCTACGCTTCGCAAAAAGTCTTTGCTACCATACCGCGCGCCGAAGCCGGCATCAACCCTGAACGCAAACCGTCAGAATTGACTCCCGAGGAATGGGTGCGACTGTACAAGCTATGATATACTTAAAGCGTAAGCTTTAAAATTAGCATCCTTTATGAAAACGAGACTCGTAAGTATTATCACAGGAACTATAATAGTTTTTACATTTTTACTACCGAATGCTGCTCACGCAACATCAAAGTACGACGCTTTGACTGATAAACTTACTACACCAACCATGATTAACTATACGTCTATGTATGGTAAAACATGCGGCTCTACTACAGACGACTACGCGAATAAATGGCTATGGGCGTTTCGACGACAGCAATCTAACGACCGTGAAAATCATCCAGCAGCAATCAAAAGTTTAGAAACAGCTATTTCTTCGGCTGATGGAGCATATGCTGTAGTGTATGAACGCGTTGACAATGATACAGGCAAATCGTATCGCATACACATATACTGGACAGAGCACGATAAAGAGTCCTTCGAGACTATATTCTCAGACATGTGGCGCACTGATGGCAGTATAGCCATTCAAAGTAAGCCTGGTCATTACAAACGCCTCCATTATGCATTAGTATCCAGTCCATTGATTCAGAAAAGCGTACTTTGTACACCTGCATTCATCTGGGGGTATCCTGATTTTGACGAACAAAGCGTATGGATTCATGCAGATTCCGCTAAGAAGATCTATGTATCTACGTTCGACACAACGTACCCCGACGGATATACAGGCAGACAGATTCCAAGTAAAGATCCTGCACTAACCTGGAAGCCAACATCATCACAATACGATGACTTGATAGAGAAAATCACTACTAACAAATTAATAAACTATATTGACAACTTTAGAGGAAAAACGTGCGGTTCACCTTGGGTCGATTATTCAAATTCATGGCTTAATCTAGTGAGACGTCAGCAATTTAATCAAAGAAAATACCATAGTGTCTACATGAAAAGCTTATATACGGCTATAGCAAGAGGAGCATACGCTATAGGCTATAACCAGATAAATAGACACAACGACACTTCTTATACAGGCTTCATCACTATTTATTGGACGGAGAATAAGTCTGATTATAAATTTGTTTTCTCTGGCGAATATCCTACAAGAAATCTATATTTAAAAACAAGACGTGGAGCTAAAAGTAAACTATACGCCGCAGTCGTAGCTAGCCCTGGTATTACGCAGATGATTGGTAATTGTGATATAGAATTCCTCTGGGGAAATAACTCTAACGAGGGACATATTAGCTCTTTATTTTCGGAGTCATACAATAATTGGATAAAACTCTTTAGATCCACCTTCGACGTCGAATACCCCGATGGTTATCGCGGCATGAAAGTTCCAGGCAATCCGGCAAAACTCGACTATCTAGCGCTAGGCGATTCATATTCTAGCGGCGAGGGCGACACTGAAAGGAATAACGCAACCGGGCAAAAATACTATCGCCAGCTAACCGACGTTAACGAAGATAAAAAGCAAGGCATACCAGGAGAAAAGTGCCATATCAGCACACATTCGTATCCGTATAAATTGGCGCAATATATGGAGTTGAAACAAACAGGCACTAGGCAATGGGACACAGTAGCGTGCGGTGGCGCGACCATCTATGACTTGAATGGCAGCAATTCTGGCGGATACGACGGGCAAAATGACCGACTAAGAGACTACGCTGACAAAAACACGCTGCAGAAGATGGCGCTCAACGAGATGATCCCAGGACGCGTCAAGCAAATCGAGTTCGTAAAGAAATACCAGCCAAAGGTGATCACGCTGACAGCGGGCGGGAATGATGTGGATTTTGGAGGGAAAATTACTACTTGTATACATCCAAAAGATAGCTGGGGGACATGTGACTGGGCTAAAAAGGATATGGACACTCTGGGGTCGCAAATTAAGGGTCAATTTGACCGACTTGTCGAGTTATATAAAGAATTAAAAGCGGCAAGTCCTGGTGCAAAGATATACGCGATCGGATATCCACAGTTTATAACTGATTCGGAACCGGCCGCATGTGGACTGAATGCCGGAGCTATAGACCTAGATGAGCGACGCATGATAGTTCGTGCTACTCAGTACATGAACGAAGTAATCGAAGCTGCTGCGCGCAAAGCTGGTGTAAAATATGTAGATATTTCACAAGCACTGAACGGTGGCAAGATGTGCGAGAAACATCAGATTTACATGACAGGCATAGTAGGTTTCGGTGAGCAAGAAAGTTACCATCCAAACAAGTTTGGCCACACTGTGATATTTGTTGAGATAGCGAAACAGCTGAATCACGAAAGTCTGTTGACTTATAGCAAATACCCTAGTGCTGGCGATGAATCAGTAAATGCGCCCTCGTCAATCTATTTTGACAAAGGTGCACCTTCGTCTGTGAATACTACAATGCTAGCAAACTCCAAACCTTCAAAAGGCAGTAAGCAGAAAGTTGCGCTGGCAAAGAACTCGCTGCAACCTGGTAGTTCGGCTCGTGTCGAGATTCGATCTAAGCCAGTGGACCTAGGCAGCTACACTGTGTCAAGTGACGGATCTATGAGAGAAACGATAACTATTCCAGACAACATTTCCGCCGGCTATCACACTCTATTTATCTATGGAAAATCCGCAAGCGGCGAGGATATCAAGATTACTCAGACACTGCTAGTAACGGGCAAAGATAAGGAAGATCTTGACGATGATGGAGTAAAAGATACTAATCAGCCGTGCGGAGCCTTTTTGAAGGCTTCGGGAAAAGATGAAGACCTTGACGGCATTGATGACGCCTGCGACCCTGAAATCACCGACCCAATTCTCTATGTCGCTCGCAATGGTAAATCAGAATTTAACGAAGATGAAGGTAAAATCTATGTCTTTCGCAATACTAGAGCAGCGAGATTAACAGGTGTAAACAATGACTATATTGACAAATCAAGCAACAAAGATAATACCGAAGCACTCATTGCTAGCAGCCTAACAGAAGATACTAAAAATCTCTTCTTTAGTAAACTTATCATCATGAAAGAATATGATAAAGAGAATAACATTCCAAAAGATACACCTATAATTTTATCCAAAGACATGAATGATAAATGCTATGCCTTAAAACCAGAAGATTATTTATCACCTGCTCTAAGCCCGTATGATAAGAATTATAAATCACGTAAACTAATAAAGTTAAATAAGCTGCCGAAGGGGGTGGGCTGTGAAGAATAAGAAAAATATCGTCAGAAGAATATTTCAATATAGTACAAGCATAACCATTGCATTGTGGTTGGGTTGTTTTCTTCTCGGTTACTCTACTAGACAAACAGAATCTGTCTTTAGATTTGGTCTGATTGCTATTGTGTTTTTATCTTTTTTCACTGTATTTGCTACTCAGAGATGGTGGCAGAGGGTTATTTGGACTGTTGTCTTCCTGATATTCTTGACAACCTTGGTTTTCTGGATAGGATGGGATCGGGCGCAATTTCAATTTTGATAATGCTCTCTATTTCATCGACGAAACCTGCGGGCTAGTGCTTGAGAAACTGGTTGTTATGAAAGAAGATGGCGGTAATATCACAAAAGAGACGCCAATTATTCTCGCAAAAGACGTAAACGAGAAGTGCTATGCTCTAAAACCAGAATACTACCTATCGCCAGCACTAAAACCCGGATCAAACGGCTACAGGCTACGAGGATTGATAAAGTTAAAAAAATTACCGAAAGGGGGTGAGTTGTGAGGAATAAGAAAAATATCAGTAAGTTTGTTCAGTGTGTAACCATCGCTGTTATTATATTTTGGGCATATAGTTTCTTCATCGCTTATCTCGTAACAGAACATACATCAAATTTTTACAAATATGTAGAAGGTCTAATAGTATTGTTTGCATTTGTTAATGCGGTGATAGTTAAACAATGGTGGCAGCGTGTTGTTTGGATAACTATTGCTCTTTTATTTGCAATAAGTTTAACCTATTGGATTGGTTGGGATATGAATAGCAATATACAATTTTAGTGGTATTTTATATATTAAAGACTGTAAACAAATAATATACTAACAAAAAAACACTACCCTTGTTACTCCCTCCGTTACTTTAATTCTACACAATCTAGTGCTGGTTATGTAGTCTTGCGTGTGGTATAATGAAGTGCAGCTCACGTGATGGGTCGTCGCCAAGTGGTAAGGCACTGGGTTTTGGTCCCAGCATTCGCAGGTTCGAGTCCTGCCGACCCAGCCAAATTATGCAAACGAAAATATCATAAACCGCTCAAATCTGGATAACCTAAGCGGTTTATTTTTATGAATCGTATCAACATTTAGCAAATTCATAGTTTGCTTTGTTTTATTGACGCCACCCCCAAATACCATTAGTATAATAAATATGCGAAAAGTGTCTCTGCCGAGCATATTGCGGTACAAGAAATCTTACTTGCGGCATGATATCATAACGGCATTGTTGATAGCCGTCGTGAATGTTCCCAATGCGTTGGCTTTTTCGGTAATTGTCGGACTACCGCCCGAGACTGGTTTATATACGACAATTATTGGCGCGCTAGTATTTGGGTTGTTGGGGTATTCACATCGATTAGTGGTTGGCGCAGATTCAGCGACGGCCATTCTACTGGCGTCAGGCGCAGTGCTAGTGGCGCAAACAGGTACGCCAGAATATGTTAATACAATCGCAGCGATGACGTTGCTATCAGGTGTTCTACTACTATTGTTGGGGTTATTCAAATTTGGCTTTTTGGCAGATCTAGTATCGCGACCAGTGATGATTGGCTTTATGGCAGGCGTAGGAGTACAACTAATTGTTACACAGATACCATCTCTACTAGGCTTGAAAGCATCAGGCGGTTTCTGGAGTCATTTAGCGTCAATTACCGCGCAAGCTGGTTCAATCAATTGGATGACCGCTACGCTAGCACTCTTGGTGCTAGGTGTAGTGTTGTTTTGGCGATCATCGCGAATACCGAGCGAGCTAATCGGTATTGCTATGGCCGTAATATTTGCAATAGTATTTCATGTCGATGCGTACGGCGTAGAGTTTTTAGGTTCGCTGCCAAGCAACATACCAAACTTAATAGTGCCCACGATGTCGCTCGAGATGCTGAATACAATTATGCCAACCGTATTATCAATTGTGCTCGTAGTACTAGTCCAGAGTTCTATGACAGCGCGTTCCATTGGTAGCGAGCACGACGATAAAATCCAGACCAACCAAGATACGGCAGCCCTTGGAATAGCTAATATTGCTTCAGCTCTATTCCACGGCTATACCGTTAGCGCCTCGCCGCCGCGCAGCCAGTTAGCCGACTCGCTAGGTATGCGTTCGCAATTGAGCGGTATTGTTGCCAGCTTAGCAATGATGGCGCTGATCATTTTTGGCGGGACTTTGTTACACTACGTACCGCTAGCAGCACTAGCAGCGATAGTTTGTACGGCAGGTTTACGCTTAATTCGTTTTCGTGAATTGCACTATTTGTGGGCTGTCCATCATGAGGAGTTTATGATCGCGCTAGTTGCTTTAGCTTGTACGGTACTATTCGGTGTACAGTTAGGTATTTTGGTAGCGGTAGCAGCCTCGCTGATGGAGCGATTGCGTCGGCAATACCACCCTGATGACGCTGTGCTGCTGCGCGATGGCGAGCTGTCATCATGGGCGGCTGATCGGGTAAAAAATAAGATAGGCTCTTTGCCAAAAGATACATTAGTTTATGCATTCGGCGAATCGCTTTTTTTCGAGAATATTAATTATTTCGCCGAACGGTTACGGCGAGCTATTCATCGCGCTAAACATCCAGTAACATATGTGGTGATTGACGCTGGAGCGATTGACGATATCGACTATACAGCGGTTGAAGCGCTCAAACATTTGTACCGCGAGCTTGGCGAAGATGGTGTCGCGATTGCTTTTGCGCACGTGTCACCGGGATTGCGCAGCCAGTTTGATATCTATGGCATTACCGATATAATTGGCAGCCGCAACATTTACACAACATTGTCTCTGGCATTGGCGCATCAGAAACAGGCTTCGGCAATTGAAATGATCAGAGACCTTAAAATCGCTAGCGATTCGTATATCGTGGTCGGCGGCGCCGTGCTTGATATGATGCATTTGCGCGATACACCTAATGTTGATTTAGTAGTATCGCGCGAAGTTTACGACCGTTTCGCGAGCAAGAAACATTGGCGTGAGGTGACACTAACTAGCGGCAAGCGAATTTTGGTACATGAACAATACAATCTGCTAAAAAGTTGGATGGGTAATTCCTTGACAGCATTACAGCGAGATATGCAAACCATCGATGGGATACCCGTGGTCTCGACCGACCGGCTGATTGCTGCCAAACGAAAGATGGCTCGTCGTAAAGATTTAGCTGATTTAGAGCTATTGCGTGGACATATCAAGCGACGGAATTAATTAGCGAACTTTTTATTTTTCTTGAGCGGCTGTTTAAGACGCTTGGTAATTCGCTGAAGATTCGGTCGCTTACCAAAGAACTTTCGCCCTACCCATTTATGCAATTCAATCAAGATAATAGGTATGATGAGGGCGGAGATGGTCACCAAGAGAAGATGCATGTTACTTACTGGCGTAATATGCAGCAACCGTCCAAGCGGTGTAGCTAGGGCAACAATCTGCAGCGTGACAGCGATGATTAGTCCAACAATGAACGGTGCGTTCCGCTTGCGCAGACGACCGATCAATGATTCGTAATCACTGCGCGCCTCGATGGCGCTAGCCCACTGTGCGGTTACCAGCGAGCAAAAAGCAATCGTCCGAGCATAGTCAGCACCAAAGCGTTGATTGAAATAAATATAGAATCCCAGCGTCATTGATGACATAATTATGGCAATCAACAATATTCGCGAAGTCATAAATTTACTGAGTAGCGGCGCGTTAGCGCGTTTTGGCTTCTCTAGCATATTCCGAGGCTCGCCCGGCTCCAGTCCAATCGGAATTACCATGGCGCTATCAGTGACTAAATTAACCCATAAAATCTGCACAGGCGCCAGCGGCAGCGGTAAACCGGAAATCAACGCGCTCAGCGATACGATAACTTCGCCGAGATTAGTAGCCAACAGATACGTTACCATGCGCTTGATATTAGCGTAAACAGTTCTACCCTCGTGAATAGCCGAAACAATTGAGCGAAAGTTATTATCAAGCAAGATGATATCGCCCGCGTCCTTGGCGATTTGCGCCCCTGCCCCCATAGCGACGCCGACATGAGCATTGGTCAGTGCCGGAATGTCGTTGACGCCGTCGCCAGTCATGGCAGTGATATTATCGCGCTTAAGCACTTCAAGGATGCGGTGCTTATGTTCGGGCAAAACTCGCGCGCAAACACGGATAGTACGCAGCCTTTCAGCTAGTTCGTCGTCAGATAATGTAATAATCTGCCGGCTATCAAATACTTGGTTGCGATGCTCGACTAGGCCAAGCTGCTTACCGATATGATAAGCTGTCTCGAAGTGGTCGCCGGTGACCATGCGTACGCTGATGCCAGCGGCTTGCGCGCGAGCAATGGCGCCTTTGGCTTCTGGCCGCAGTGTATCTGCCACGCCGACAAAACCATCAAAAACCAGTGGCGTATTATCTGGAATACTTTCAAGCGAGTCAATTGGTTTATTGAGCGACGCATGTGCTAGTGCAATTACCCGGAAACCAAGTCCAGTCAGATGATGTAATTCAACTAAAGCTTTTTCACGTTCGCCTTCGGTGATATCGCAATGGTCAACGATTTTCTCTGGCGCACCTTTGACAGCTAGAGCATACTTAGCGCCATCATGTCGCAAATTGCCGCTCATTGCCATTGAATGCTCAAATGTAAATTCCTGCAGAGGCCGGCCAAGTTTGGGAGTCGTTTCGGACGAATTAATAAACGAAGCAAAAGCTTTATCAAGTGGATCAGCAGTTTTTCTCTGGCCTAACAGCGTGCTAGCAGCAAGTGTCTGTAAAACGCGTTTTTCGTTGTGGCGCGGGTGCCAAATTTCTTGAACCGATAATTTGTTGCGCGTTAGTGTGCCAGTTTTGTCGGTGGCAATAGTAGTGATGGCGCCGATTGACTCGATTGAGCCCATAGTTCGCACCAATGCTTTACGGCGAGCCATCCGACGCATTGCTAATACCAAAATGACTGATATAGCAATTGGTAAGTTCTCGGGCACTGCACTGACACTGAGAGCAATCACAAAGCGCAATGCTTCGCTCCATTCAACACCGCGAGCTAGCGCCAACCAAAAAGCAAACAAAGCAATACCTAGAATAACAGCCACTATACGCGTGATAAGACTATCGATTTTCTGCTGTACAGGATTGACATTATGGTCGCCAGACGATAAATCGCTCAAACGGCCAAATTCGGTATCGTTCGCAGTAGCGGTTACTATCGCCATGGCAGTACCGCCAACGACAAATGAACCTTGAAAAACCATGTTGGATTGTTCGTAAATTTCGCGGTCGCTCGGCAGGACGGCACAAGTTTTTTCAATCGGCAGCGACTCGCCGGTTAATTGCGATTCGTCAACACGAAAAGAGCGCGCCTCTAGCATGCGGGCGTCAGCAGGAATTTTATCGCCTTCATCAAGGATTATCACGTCGCCTGGGACTAACAGTGTCGCAGCAATCATCTCACGCCGCCCTTTTCGCAATACCTCGACTTCAGCAACAGACTGTTTTTGCAGCGATCGCAAAATCCGCTCAGTCGAAAACCGTTGCACATAATAAATAATCGCGTTCACCGCCATGATAAAAATAATCAACCCAGCATCAAAATACGACTTGTGCCACAAACTAACAATTGCCGCCACTATCAGCACTGCCATAAAAACCGACTTGAACGGCTCAATAATTTTACGCCAAAGCGGGTCAGACTTAACCTTGATCGTGTTTAAGCCGTAATGGCGTAACCGCTCATCGCTCTCGATATCAGATAATCCTTTGGTGGTTGATTCAAGCTCAACCAGTGTTTCTTTAATGGTTTTATCGTAAAAAGCCATAAGCATATTATAGCAAATTTTAGTTTTTAACAATAAAGCGCTATACTGAAAATATGAAGGTTAAAATCGAGATAGACACTATAACATTCGTACGTTTTTGGCTGGTAGTAATCGGCTTTGGGCTAGCAGGCTTATTAATTTGGAATGCTCGTACAGCGTTAGTAATTATTGGAGCGGCAGCATTCTTAGCACTAGCTCTCAATGGGCCAGTTAGCTGGTTGGCTAATAAACTGCCCAACCGCAGCCGAACCCTCAGCACAGCTATCGCTTTTATCGTTATTGTAGCAATACTAGCAGCAATTCTGTTTTTGGCAGTGCCGCCAATAGTTCAGCAAACAATTAGCTTTTTACAAACTCTGCCCGATACGATACGAACAATGTCAGCACAGTGGAAGGGCTTTGGTGCTATAGTATCGCGTTATCATCTAGAATCGCAGATTGATCAAATGGTTGTTTCAATACAAGGAAATGCAACGTCGTGGCTGGCAAACTTTGGACAGAACTTTCTCAGCGGCGTCGGAACAACAATGTCGCTAATCACCGAGGCCTCATTAGCGCTAGTTCTAACATTCCTAATGCTAGTCGAAGGACCGCGCTGGTCACAATACTTCTGGGGATTATATAGCAACGACAAGCGAATGCAGCACCATCGGATCATCTTCCGGCGAATGAATGCAGTAATCTCTGGATATGTAAGCGGACAATTGATCGTTTCGGGTTTAGATGGTGCTTTTGCCGGCTTAACAGTATTTATCTTGAGTCAAGTTTTTCCAGCAGTACCAGCAAACATTGCTTTGCCAACGATTGCTATCATGTTTATCTTGTCGCTGATCCCAATGTTCGGCGCAGGAATTGGCGGCATTATCGTCTTTGCATTACTGGCAATTAATAGTATGCCAGCAGCGATAGCTTTTGGTATTTACTTCATCATTTATCAGCAGATTGAGAATAATGTAATTTCGCCAACCATTCAATCCAAGCGTATTGAACTTTCGCCGCTAATGGTTTTGATGGCGGTAACTATAGGACTGTACATGTTCGGTATGGTTGGCGGTATTATCTCGATACCGATAGCTGGCTGTGCCAAAGTGCTTGCAACTGAATATATCAAGGTCGAACGCCGCGAAGAACCAGCTGCCAAACCAACAAAGCTTGCTCGCCTACTCAAGCGTGCTCGCCGCGAAAAAAGTAAACCAGAGGCAGCTAAATCAGAAGCTGAAGCCTAGTAAAGGATTGGCCTAGCCAGCTCACGCCATTCAAAAAGAATCTTTTAAACACTTGAGTCTACTCTGGTTTTTCGTCAGCGTACGCCCATAAAGTATCATGTGCGGTGTCTTTGACAACTACACCGTATTCATTGAGCAGCTCATCGCGTAATTCATCGGAATTTACCCAATTCTTGTTATCGCGAGCACGGCGGCGTTCTACTAATAGCCGCTTACATTCATCATCAATATCGGGAGTTGAATCCAACAGCTCAAGCCCCAATGCCGCATCAACAAACTCCAAAAATTCGATTAATCCAGCTCGATAGATTTTCTGCGGCGGTTTTTTGTCGAGTTCAGTTAAGGCTTTATCGACAATAGCTAGCGCCCGTGGCGTTTCTAAGTTATCGTTTAGCGCTTCTTTGACAGCGCCGATAGCCGCGCTAGGCGAGAAATCATGTCGTAAATCGTTGTTCTCGGTATCGCTATGTAAGCGATCGTGAACTTGATGTCGCAAGCAAGCCACGTCGCGCCAATGTTGCAGCCGGTTGTGCGCTGCCTGCAAATTCTCGAATGAAAAATTACCTTCATTAGAATAATGTCCTTGCAAAATAAACATTCGCAAATCCATCGCTGAGAAACCATGCCGCTTTAGATCATCAAGCGTGTAGCCATTACCGAGGGATTTGCTGATTTTGCCGCCATTAATCTTCAGGTGGTTGCAGTGCAGCCAAAAGTTCGCAAACCTTTGGCCAGTTGCCGCTTCGCTCTGGGCGATTTCGTTAGTGTGATGCACCGGGATGTGATCAATTCCGCCAGTATGAATATCGATTGTCTTGCCGAGCAAGCTCATGGCGATAGCCGAGCATTCCAAGTGCCAACCAGGAAAGCCCATGACTGGCTTGTTATCTTCTGGTGGCGTATCTAGCAAATCAGCAGGCGTCTCCCACTCCATATCGCGCACTTTGCCCTTCTCAGTAAATTTCCAGAGCGCGAAATCCCATGGTTGACGTTTCTCGCTATTAGCATCGACGCGAGCGCCAGCTTTTTGGGCACTCAAATCAAGCTGCGCAAAGTCGGCGTAACGCGGAAAAGTACTAGTATCAAAATAAATGCCGTCACTGGTTTGATAGGTGCAGCCGCGCTGTTTAAGAGCCCGCAGCAAAGAAATCTGCTGCGAAATGTAGTCAGTCGCTTTGGCTATATGCGTCGGCGGAATAAGATTGAGCGCTTTCATGCCGTCAAGAAAATGTTGCGTGTAGTATTCAGCGATTTCCCAAGCAGTTTTTCCATCGCGGCGAGCGCCCTTTTCAAGCTTATCCTCGCCTTCGTCTGCATCACTGACCAAATGCCCAACATCGGTTATATTCATCACGCGATCAACCGTATAGCCGTCAATTTGCAATGTCCGAACTAGCGTGTCCCAATAGACGTAGGCTGCCCAATTACCGACGTGTAAATCATCGTAGACAGTCGGTCCGCAAGTATATAAAGTCACTCTATCAGACGATAGCGGAGTAAAATCATCAAACCGACGCGTCAGAGTGTTGCGGAATCGTATCATTAATTATATTTTACGTCAAAAATGAGTATTTTTGAAGAGCGCTATTTATTCTAACCATTGCTTAAGTACTACCGCCTGGTTAAACTCCGCATCCTTAGCGCTATACAATAGCGTAACGATTGGACGATTAGGCCAGTCATTTCTCGCCTTGATAGCGGCAGGATTTTCATCTAACTCTTTTGTATAACGTTCTGAAAACTCTGTAAATTTTTCTGGGTCATGATTAAACCATTGGCGCAGCTCATTGGTTGGCGCGATTTCTTTAGCCCACTCGTCTAGCGCCGCTCGTTCTTTACTTATACCGCGCGGCCATAATCGGTCAACTAGCACGCGGTAGCCATCGTCCGATTCTGGCGATTCGTAAATTCGTTTAATTTTATAAACTGTCATGACAGTACCTCCTTAACTATAGTTTGTAGAACTGGAACAACGTCCGACTCAAACCATGGGTTGTGTTTGCGCCAGCCAATATTGAGCGGCGATGGATGGACTACTGGAAAATAATCTGGCAAATACATATTAAAGTCCGCCACAGTTGCTGTCAAATTC
>ERZ773072.223-NODE-223-length-34666-cov-4.974603_pt1 | contig 34666 bp, 61 predicted proteins | sample MGYA00580617_ERZ773072 | MGnify/ENA primary metagenome ERZ773072 (study PRJEB29015, sample SAMEA2737970) | human oral metagenome | biome: human oral; feature: human-associated habitat; material: dental | place: China | collected 2122 ...
AAATCAGAACCACCCGTAAAACGGGTGGTTTGCTCACGGGCTATAAGCCCGTAGTACTAGGCCAGCGTCTAAAGGCGCTGGCTTTCACTACGTTCAAGCCGCATAGCCATTGACTCGTAACGGTCCCCTTAAAGGGGATATGTATTACTTGCTACCCTTAAAAGGGTCCTCATATTCTTTTACACTAAGTTTATCTTTCATTTGGTCATGTAACTCTTGCTCACGTATATATTTTTTTACGGTAGCTTCATTTAAACCTACCGTACTTACATAATATCCCTCGGACCAAAAGTGTCTATTTCCAAATTTATACTTTAAGTTTGCGTGTTTATCGAACATCATTAGTGCACTTTTACCCTTTAGATATCCCATAAAAGATGAAACTGATATTTTAGGTGGGATTAATACTAGCATATGCACATGATCTGCCATAAGCTCCCCCTCTATAATCTTGACGCCCTTATATTCACATAAACGTCTCAGTATTTCACGTAAACTATTTCTGTATTGATTATATATAACTTTACGTCTATACTTAGGTGTAAATACTATGTGGTATTTGCATAACCATTTTGTGTGCGCAAGGCTCTGTGTCTTTGTTGCCATATAAAATCACCTTTCTTTTGCATATAATGCGGCTTGAACACCTACATTATACTTAAGCAAGGTGATTTTTTTGTATAACTTTCGTTGCCGCACCCGCATAGCGGGTGGTTTTATGATTCGCGACTACGTCGCGAACCAGTCTAAAGACAATAATAAATGAAAGAGCGCCAAAGTATTAAGCTTTGGCGCTCTTTTCTAATATGTCAAAAAATCTCACTAATAATATATTATACTTAGACTCTATCAACAATATACTAATATATTCAAGTCACTGTACAATTTTAATAGTCGTTTATTGTTATAATTTTATATTTTTACACATCATCAAATGGTAATGGTATTTCTTTAGCACGTTTTTGTATGTCTAATACCTTAATAACCTTATAATCGTTTTTTATTGTACCATCTGGCTTTACTATTTGAGTTTGCTCCAACCTAACTTGAAGCATATCACCTTTCGTGAATGAAATTCGCCCCTCCTCAATAGCATTTAAAAATGATTCATCTTGAAAAGTAGCATAATACTTAATTTCACCAGATTGTAATCTCCATTTTAAATCCTCAAAATCTACTTTCAGTAATTTAACCCATTGATCACTTTCCTGTACTGATATTTTAGTATCATCTTCAATAGTACTAGCATCAAATTCAAATGCTTTTGATATTTCTTTTGTAATGCTCTGTACTACCTTTTTTTCACCACTTGAATAATCCCTTACCTCAAAAGATTCAATTCCATCTCGTTGTGTTGGTTTTAATAACTCATCGTAACTCTCACGAATATCAATGTTTTTATAAGTGTTAAATACATTTATATTTACAATTATATTCTCATTGTTTGAATCTGTTATAGTTACAGTTCCATCATTATTATTCTTTACATTTTTTATGAGTTTGCCATATCCCCATTTTATTAAATCTACTAAATTAGGCAATCCCAATGTACTTGCTAACCCTAAGTATTTCAATAATTCATCAACAGTAACATTAGGAGCAAACAAAGATGTTAATTGTTCAGTAATAGTTCTAACACACTCAAATGCAATTTCAAATGAACCTTTTTGAAAATCTGCATTTACATTAACAGCAATTGTAGATTTATCATTATTTAAAATTTTATTGGCATCATTTACTAATTTGCCTAATGCCATTAATGCTGGACCTAAATCCCTAACATCCATTGTTCCATCATCAACTAGTGGGCCTGTGTATGCTATTGTTATTCGCGCTGTATTACCTTTCCCTATCATATTTATTGCCTCACTTCTATAAAATTCATAACTTTATTATATAGTACAATATCCTTTTACTTATTATCAATTCATTTTATTTATATTACAGATAATAAATTACCCTTATACTAAAAGCCACCGCATCATGTGCAGTGGCTTTTTTTACTCTCATATAAAAGGGGCAAATAAAGGGCAAATTGTTGTTACAATGCGTTACAATCTGTTACTCTTTATATTTCAAATATCCTTGTAAATGCTTTATCTGTAACGATTTGTTACAATTCGTTACAATCTATTAATCAACAAGTAGAAATGGTGCGGATTGAGGGTTTATATAATACAATTATCGTCATTACAATATTTTATAATTCTATTATTTTATAAAGGGGCAGCAAAGGGGCAGCATTTAAACACAGTCCCTTTTTAACTTCCATGTTTATATAACTTAAAACTAAAATCATAAGCAATTATATATAAGACATTACAATGTTTATCCTTAACACCACAAAGTCGACAAGCATTAGAGTTAAATCGAAATGTATAAATACCAGTATCTTTTGTAACATCTAAATTATTAATCTGAATCGGTGTCATCTGTTCAAATGGTATTAATTCAAATCCACCTATGTCATATTTACTAAGATTGCTAGCCTCAGCCCACGTCAGAGATGTAATCTTTTCTAATAACTCATCTAAAGCTTCTCTTGTACTTAGATTTTTTCTAATGTCTTTTTTAAAATATCTAAAATTATAATTTTTATTACTCGTTACACACCCAAAAGAAATCATAATCTTTGAATTAGGAACTCTACACTTTTCAGCTAGATCTTCAGAAAATTTAGGTGTTTTTTGCGGTTTCCCTTTAAGCTTCAATGTAGTTCTCACTAAAATAATCAAAAATCAAAGCATCTTCAATAACATTAGATTGTGGCGTCTCTTTCCACGGAGTTTCTTCATGAGTCATATTTCTTAATGCCCATGCCGTGTACTTACCAAATTCACTATATACAAATTCCAATACATCACTAATTTTACGATTAAACTCTACTAATGTAGTATCAATATTTGTAATTGAATTTGCACCATTGCTTTTATAATCTTCATAAACTTTAGCTACTACAGGTCCATGTTGCCATGCCAACAAATATTCATGGAATAGACGTTCCCCATATAGAGCTAAAAAGCAACCATATGCATAATACAATAGCTTTTGTAATTTTAAATTAGAAATACCTTCCACATCTAAATTATTTTTTCTGTCATATGCATTTCTTTGTAAAAACCATGTAGCAATTTCTGTTGCTGTTCTATCTGTATCTACAAAGCGTTGTGTATCTCCTACCATAGCACTCACCCTCTTTTTTATACCCTACCGATTTTATACAGCCGCGTATATTTAGTGAAATTATCTTAATCATACATGAAAACAACATGAATTTCAACTAATTAAAGATAATATATATTTAAACTAATATTGAATCCAAAATTAAGCGCTCACATTTATATCTCTCGGATAGAATAGTGGAGTCCAAAGAATTTGATAAGCTTCAAAACATTAGATCTACAATATCTCCGTGGGGCAGGAATCAGTAATGTTTTATTGCTATTAATGTAGACCGCTTTTACATTTTCATTCCAAACAAATTCAGGGAAATGCTCAGCCAATCCGAGGTCCTCCCAAGTATCCCTGTCAACAGAAAGGATACCTTCACCTAATTCTCTTTGCATAGAACATATTACGTCCCACGCTTCAGCATAGTTTGACACAGGCACGGGGTCCCTCATAAAATGTGGATTGCAATTAAGAACTTTTAGCATTTTATCCACCTCCTATTATGTAACCTAATTACACCACATTTTTAGATTGTATGCAATAAATTAAATATAAAAAAAAGACCTTACCAGGACATATTCCCAGTAAGGTCTTTTGTGTATTTACCATCAATCCACACGTCCGCCCTCGTATGGTAGGGAGATATATGGATCACCTCAATTTTTAGTAGCTAAATAAACAACTGTTCCACTCAATAATATATTTAGAATTTTACTGTTCCTTTGTTGCATCTTGATTCTTTTGAGTTCTCTCATCTGCATGTCTAAGTATGCATTCACCTTCTCCAATGATTCGTTTTGCATTGATAGCGTTCTCTCTTGCTGCTCTAATGTGTTCTTGGCTATTAGTAATTGCTCCCTCTGTTCTTTGATTAAGTTCATCGATTCGAGTAATTGTTCTTTCGATTCTGTCGTTGACATCTTGGCTACGTTCAATTGCTGTTCTAGCTCGTCGATTATCCTCAACTGCTCGTTGATTGTATTGTTGAGCGTTTCGAACTTCATCAGTAGATCGTTGTATTCCTGTCGTGTCAATATTACTTGCTCTGTCGGCGTAGAACCATATACAGGCAATGATACAAAGGATAATACAAATAGGAACAGAGATGTAATGAGCGTTAATAAAGTTTTTGATTTTGTCATTCATATTTCCTCCTAATCATACATATAGTTGACATCAACTTCTTTGTCAGCTACCATTCCACAATCGCTATATTGCCAAATTCTGATATTTGGATAATCACATTGTGGATCATATTGTGCACACCATACAGGAACGCTTGGCATTTGACTATATGCATATGTTTCATCCCACAATAAAGAATAACCACTATATACACCTACATTTTGAAATCCAGCACTCCATAATGTATTAACAAACCGACTAATGCAATTCGTCATTCCTTGGCTAGTTAATGCACCAGCATTAATCATATTACGTAATTGGCGATGCTCCTCGTAGTCATACCAAATACCAGCTTGCAAATGGTAATCAGTATATCCATAACTATTGAGCGTGTTAATCACCCATTCCGCCTCTTGTACTGCGGTTGCCTCATCGTATGCGTGGCTAAAATAATATACACCTACTTCAAGGCCCGCATTTAATGCTGCGGTGATATGTTGCTCAAAGAAATCATCAACGTTATAATTTTCACCTAGTTTTATGATTACAAATTCATTGCCTTCATCTTTAGCTTGTTGCATATGAATTTCATCATAGTAAAGTGTTCCGTTTTCGTTGTCTTGCCACGCTGAAATATCAAATCCTCTTTTCATTCTTATCACTCCTTTCTGTAATATTTGGTAATAGTGTTATTTTAGGTTGTTCCTCCAATTTATCTGGTATTCCATCGCCATTTCTATCAACACTAAGCCATATTAATCCTGTAAGCGATGCGATTACACCTGGTGCTCCAAACATATGATCAATTAGGAATGCCCCCATCGTTATGATCTTATCGTTCGCACTAGAAATTTCGCCTAAATAAAATGAAATCGCATAAGTCATGGTTGCCAATATAATTGGTGTTAGCATAATAAATATGAGTATTCTGGCTCCCCATACTAAAGTAGGGTGGACTTTCGCCACCCTAACCGAAGTATATATTTTTCTTACAGAATTAATAAGATTTTGCGGTAAATTCATGAAAATCACCTCTTAACTCATCAACCCTGTTTTCAATGCCATCAACACGTGTTACCAACTTAACGTGTTCTGCATATTCTTTAGTCCGTTGTTCTCTTGATAGTTTGATTTCCTCTTTCAATTCAACAAGGATCTCATTTAGTCTATCCATTCTCTCCTTGTTCCTAAGTAATATAGGCAAAATTAAAAGGCGGTAACTTGCCCCGCCTATGATTACCACGATTGATAATGTAGTTAGAATATCATTTAACTCAAATTGCCATGTCCACATTATTCACCCTCTGTGCTTTCTTCTAAATCCATTAAATCATTGTGAATACAACCTTCTGTTGGGCAGGTGCCATCATTATTTAAAGTAGCCCAACAGTATTCACAGAAATGCATTACTGGGACATCGCTTTTAATATCTGCCATAGTTATTTCACCGCCTTAATCTTAGCAATCATTTCCGCATTGATTTTCTTAAACTGCTCTTGTAAATCAGTTATATCGCCATTCGCTAGTCGTCTGCGTATCAGCGCTTGGTCTAACGTTTCAAATCGCTCGTTGTAGTAATGTCTAATTTCTGCAATTCTTTCCGCCTTTGTTAATTCTTTTGCCTGTGGCTCAATAAATTGACCATTAACATAGAATTTGCCTTTCATAAATTCATCTAGCATACTGTCGCCATCTGCAGAGTAGATATAATCTGCTGCATCTGGCCACTCTTTCTTAGCACGATCTAGTAATTCATCTTTACTAACCATATTATCAACAAAGGAAGTAATGCGTTCCCCTTGTTCGTTTAAAATAAATACATATTGATTCATAGTAGTATCCTTTCGGAGGTGAAATTATGCGCCGTTACGCTATTATATTAAATCGTAGACAACACAATAACATTACATTAAGACAACTATTTAACGAGTGGTTGCCTATTCACTCTCAGTCTATTTCTGATAGCGCTGTTAAGTCTTATCACATTGCTTTTAAACACATATCCAACATATCGGATATGCCTATCACGAATATTCATTTTCAGCACCTTCAGAACGTGATTAATTCCATGCACGTAAAAGGACTTTCCTACTCATCATGTAAGAAAGTTCGTACGTTACTTAATCAATTATTTAATTACGCAATCATTAAGGATTATGCTATCACGAATTACACCCTACACTTAAACCTAGGCCCCAACATACCAACGATTCAGAGAAAAGTATTTACTCGTCAACAAATTAACAAATTATGGGAAGTAGATACTTCTTACTCTCATATGATTTTAATACTGCTATACACCGGTCTCCGCATAGGTGAGCTTCTTAATTTACGTAAGCAAGACATCCATAGGCGATCGTCATACCTCATCGTAAGACACGCTAAAACGAAAGCTGGTGAAGGCCGTATCATTCCTATACATCACCGCATCATGCCACTAATAGAGCAAGTATACACCAGCACCGAAGCATATCTATTTACCATCAGTTACACAACATTCCATAAGAATTTCAAGGATATTATGAAACAGTTAAATTGTAAGCATACTATCCACGATACTCGTCATACATTTGCAAGTTTACTTGACTCGGTAGCACCGCCCAACACATTACGTTCTTTACTAGGCCACAAACAAGGCGATATTACCACCAGGGTATACACACATAAAACTATTCGTGAGCTACGAAAAGCCATAGAATTATTAAAATAACTCCCCAGTGGGGATTAACTTGGTTTGATTCCAATAAATACTATAAAGATATTTCGCTTCCGATTAGCAGCACTGTACTAATTGCCTTAGCCACCGATGACTCTGTTAGTGTTGCTACTTCTGGAGCAGAATGTTTTATTAGTTGGAACAGTGGGTTTTCTCAAGTTAATAGAAACACCATCCGATTCTTAACCAACAGAGTGGACACAGGTAGTTTTGTTTGGATGGCCGTAGGGAAGGCTTAATATCCAGTGAGTATTATTTAATGCGTATAATCAACCAAAGCCTTGGACTGTGCGCTATCCGATAGAATTTGCTAATAAAACTATCGCTGTTTCTGCAACTAGATATAACGGAGAATATTCATTTTCTAAAATCATTTTATCTAGGAACCAGCTGACATATAAAGACAGTGATTATAGAGGGTAGCAAGGTGTCGGTGATCAGATTATGTTCATTATCCTAGGGAATTAGATGATTCCTAGTGCGAACCAGTAATAAGAAGCAGCATATCTATCACTTGCCGAAAATACGGCCTTAGTTGCGTTGCTCTCTGACACGGAGTTAGCGAAATACCTAGGCGTGTCAGAGCCTGACCAGTACGCATCTATAGCGTTCGCCATGAATAAAGTTGTAAATTTGATAGGAAATCGTACCTCTGTCTTAGTTACGTTATCTTGACCACCCACTCCCCACTGGATAGTGAAACCATTTGCAAATTTGACAAAGCCTGCGCTAGCATCAAGTTTAGATGCTACTATAGCACCTTGGCCTAATAAACTTTTAAGCGTTGCAAGATTTAACACTTTATTTGTATCACTATCATTGTAATTAGAAGTAATAAAGTCAATTGCTTTTGAAATATTATCTCCTTTTATTAGTGATAATCCTGTATTGGTTTTATTTGCATCTTTAACATAAGCATTTGAACCAATCGCAACATATCTATTTAGTTCACCTCTAGTTACAAATGTACTATCTGACATATTCACAGTAATGTTTTTTGCATTGCCAATTACTGTTCTTATTTTATAAATCTCACTATCAATTGGTGTTGTCTTATCTGGCACATACCCTACATTGTTACCACCATTTGTATAGCTATATAACATTTCTGTTTTACCATCAACTTTTGCATATAGTCCAACTTCTCTAGGGAAGAAGCCTACATTTAAAGTGTTGTTTGATAGTGTAGCAGTAATCAAGTATTGTCCATTACCCTCATTTACACCGCTCGTTACAGGCAATTCCATTTTAGGAGAAATTACAGATGTCATATCATTAAAGTTTCTCCCTGTAGCATCTCCATCACCTACTACGACACGTGTAAAAATTAAATTCTTACGTGTAGCTACACTTTCGGCAATCATTGCTAATCCATTTTTAGTAACCACATTTTGTGGATATTGACTAGGCATTATTTACCCCCTTAACAATTAATACGATTAATTACATTAGCTTTAGTGATATACACACCAGCCACTATAGATGCATCTTCTAGCATTGAATTAAAGCCAACCATAGGATTAATAGTTGTTGTTTCAAACGTAGTAACAATGCTACCAGCATACAATTCAGTATTAACGCTATGTACATCATTAATACTTAATCCAATATGTGAAGGCTTAACTGTTGTTAAATTACTTCTTATTTGAGGAATAGCATATACAAAAGACGAATTATTAAATTCTAACTTCAGTACACCTTCCTCAAATTGAACATCTACATCATCAAGAACAAATGTTTTTACAATGGCCTTTATTTTATCTAGGTTACATTTGCCATTATTATTCCATAACATCTGTACAATTGCCCTTCTTTGTTCAACTGTACCGTCTCCAGTAACGCCTAAATCTTTTTCATATACTCTTAGGCCCCTGTCACCTACTGCATCAAAAAATCCATTATCTAATAGTACATCTAGCAGCTCATCAATATCTTGTAATTGTAATCCTGCAGCTTGATATAATTCACGCACCCATGGATCATTGCGGTATATTTTATTGATAGCCTTTAGTGCATATTCTTTATAATCTGCATTAGTCATTTAATGTCACGCTAACTGTACCCAATACGGCAACTTGCTCTTTTGTAAGATTAATCTTACTTACTTGGCCATTAACTGTAACACTTTCATAATCTGTTACCCCTGTGCTATCAATAATGATATTGCTTATTTGTGCCACCGATACATAAAGCTGCTTAAACGCAATCTTTTTTAAATATGCGGTAACAGCTTCTGTAATTTCTGTTGTAATAGTTGATTTTGTTGCTGTATTTGTGTGCTGTACTCCCCTAACATCAATGTTAATTGGTACTTCTACAGCACTTACAACTGTACAATGCGCTCCTATTGGTGCTTCACCTTCACCAATCCCCTTGCTCTCTGGATCAATGTAATCTTGTACACGTTTAATCAAATCACTATTGGCAACTTTTCTATCTGAATTGATAATAATTACTTTAACAGTGTTATTCCCATTCCATAACGCAATAACATTTGCTTCCCCTACGCCTTCTACTTCTTTTGCCCATTGCTTATAGTGGTAATCATTGCCACTCGTAGCTGGCTCACGAAGTTCCTCATAGTATCTTTCACGCAAATCATCATCTGCTTCTTCATCTTCACCGCCTTTGGCCGCATCATCATTTATTACTGCGTTGATGCCAGCCAATGTAATGGGCATTTGTGTGATGCTTCCTTTAGGTACATTGCCTACTGCACCAGCCTTAGTGCATCGTATTTTGATAATGGAGTTATTTACTACATCCTTATTTTCTAGACTTTCATATTGAATACCGCTTTCGCTTTCAAATAGATCTCCTTCATGAATTGTTCCGTTTCCGTCAACAATTCTTAAATTACACACCGATTTGGTGGCTACTTTTCGTTGTGTTCCTTTTCGTTGGAATACTACCCTAGTGAGTTCATCCCCAGTTAAATTGTCTACATTCTGTTTTCTCTCAATCTCCTCTGCTTTCTTCCATAATTCAAGCAATGCAAAGGCTTCACCCCTCGTAATGTCATATGTAGGAAATCCTTCTGTTTTTTGATATGTATCATCTATGTTACTAAGCATAGTATTATGAATTGTATCTACACTATAATTGGAACTCATGTTCTATCTTCACCTCCTCACCTGTATTTGTCACCACTGTAAAATAAAAAATACCTGCATTGAATTGCCAATCTTTGACAACTACCACGCAAGGTACTTTATTCATGATGCCTTCTGTAATTCTTCTTTTAATTTCAGATACTTTATATGCCCTTGGCAATCGGTATCCTAATAGTTTAGTTAAGTCTAATCCGAAGCTATCACTATAAATTAAGTATTTTTTCATCTCTGTTCTTATGAATAACTCAATCCATTGCTTTATAGCTTCTATTTGTGTATCCTCAACATTCTTACCGTCCTCAAATACAAAGCGGTGTGTCTTATAGTCAAACTTAAATGACCTCCCTACTTTCTTCTGCGCATTAGTGGCGGTTTCTGTTGATTGAATTGAATTTGTAAAGTTATAGTCTGTGGGAAACATCATACACCTTCCTTGACTATATCAACAATGAAAAAGTGCTGTTCATTTTCATCTGGTATGACTAGCACTTTATCCCCTGTTTTCCATAGTTCATTCAATACTATTTTTCCTTCCCCTTGTGCCTCATAGTCTGTTTTTGGTCCTGCAGGGCATCCTTTATGTGTCATTTTCCCACTATGCCTATAAGAATATGTTGTAATGTGGTGAATTAATTGAAAACAGACATACCCATTTGAAGCATCAATCATAAATTTGCCGTCTTTAATTGCTACTTTCCAAGGTGATGTACTTACTACTTCTCCAAGAACTGCCCCAATCCTCACTGGGTTGTTGCGTTCTTTTAAAGCGGCAGCAATTTGACCTTGCCACTCTTCCATTATTTCACCTCCTAAGACATCCTTATTACTTTAGTTGGTGCTTCATTATTATGCCACGCATAATTTGCATCTGAGTAGAACATTGCATGACCTGCACTGCTACTATTCCCAAATGCACCGCCTGCACCGTCTGAAATAACTACATGATCATTGTTGCCATATACTAAAATATCCCCTTTATTAGCATATCCATTAAAGGCTTCAACTTTATACCCTGCATTTTGTGCATTTCCTACAAGTGTATCAACATTGGCCACACCAATGTCTGCTTGTTGTTTTAGAAATGGATTGTAGTATGAGCCTGTATTTACTACTACATCTACACATCCATTATCTCTATACACACTTTCATAACCATTCATGGCTTGCATGCCAGCATCCACTTGCTTAGCATCTGCACCACCTACACCATTACTGCTAGCTACTGCAGTTGTTGCTTGTGCATAACTACTTGTATCAAGTTCTGCTTGCACCCTTTTTAAATCTAATGTCATTGTGTGATTAACCCCATAATTATGTTTGCAGTTAGTTACTAAGAATTTATCATGAATATCAACCGTGTAATCATCAATAATAATAATCCTGCCACTTCGTACCGCATCATCACCTAATAGCGTTAAGTTTAAGTTTTCTTTAACCTTATTGCTTTCTTGAATTGTTTTCTTAGCAATTTGCGCTGTTTGTGCTGATTTCTTATCATCAACTTTTACAATTTTTTTAATCAATCCATACTTCTTAATACTTTCATCATCTTGAATTGTCGATTTAACAGACTTACTTTTTTCTTTGCTTGAAATAACTAGAACTGAATTTCTCATATCCTCCATAGATAGATCACGTGAATAGTTATTTATTGGTTGAGTAATTACCTTATCCAATACCAATTCCTTATAATCTTCTACGTGGACTTTTCCCTCTCTATATTCCAATCTATATTTGTAGCCTGTTTCTTCTGTTGCTTGCTTAATAATATCCTTTATTACATCTGATACAGGTTGCCCTTGATATATTTTCTTTATCTTCGTCTTTATATCAGCTACATTTCCTAAAGGTACATTGTTCTCACTGCATACCGCTTTAATTGCATCTAGTCCACTAACCCCATTGAACTGAATTTCTATTTTTGATTTATTTAGATAGAAGCAATAATCAAAGCATGTATATGTGTATTTATTTGTTCCACTTTGTTTCTCTGCCACTATGATGCCTTGGAATACAATTTCTTCCTTTGGTTCTTCATTAAGTGTCATAGTAGCACTTTTATTATTGTTACTAACTTGATTTGAAAATTCAATTTTCCCACCAATTGCTAGTCTTCGGTTCATCATATTGAAATCAAATGGATTATCAACTAAATCAAATGTAAATTCTTGCCCTAGCGTGTCAATTCCGTCTGACCGTTGATAGTTATTTGTATAGGCAGTAATTTCACGTGTTTCTGTTGTGTCTTTACCGTCTTTTCCTTTTGTTGTGTTAGTATACTGTAGCTTCATGGCTTAACCGCCTTACTATCAGTTGTCTTTGTTTCTGCTGCCTTATTCTCTCCGCCTGTTGCAGATTGAGTTGTAGTAGATGTGTTAGTGTAAACATATTCTTCAATGCCTATAGTAGCTTTAATATCTCCTACTTTGTCATAAGAATATGATAGATCATTCACTACACATGGCATATTTAGCAGTTCGTTTCCGTCTGACTGAATAATACATATCCGCATCACAGCCTTCATCTGTCTTTGTGCTTGAAAGAATTGCAGTACTTGTAATCCGTCTGTTCCATTACCACGAATAAATGAGTAGTCTTTATTCACAGGTAAAAGGATATTATCAAGTGTAAGTGTCCTTAATCCTAATGGCCCAATTAACTTAATATCTCCTCTTAATCCTGCAAATGTTTCATTTGTTTGTGGCTCGTTGATTGTTGGTAATGGATTTGGAACCACTGGCAATGTAATATATTCATCTGTTAATTCAGAATGAAATACAATATCTGTTGTTGGTTTTCGTTCAGCGTAATCTAAGATTTTACCTACTAAACCATGTGATATTTTATCAGCAAATCTTGTAGCACGTGTTACTGCAAGTTTTTGTAATTCTGCTTGCTTTGCATGTAATCGTTGTGTCATTACTTGCTTAGCATTATCTTGAAAACCCATTTCACACCTCCTACATATTGCCCATTGCTAACATTATTTTATTGCTTATGTGATTACCGCATGCATCCATAAATTCTTCATTGCCAATCACATTCCCTTGCACTGTTACATTAACAGTAACATTCCCTCTGTTATTAGCTAATTTGCGCATGCTTTCATCATGTGGTATTACCTGTGAACCATTAGGTAGATTGATAATCTCGCCACGTTGATTTTCATTAACGTATGTTGCGCCACCTTTCCAATACTCTGTGCCAGTTGCATTATTTCCTGCTGTAACTCTGCCTACAGTATTGTTATATAGCCATGCTCCACCTTCTTTAATGGCATCTATTTTATCGCCTGCCCATTGAAGCTTATCTTGTACCCAACTAAGCACCCCTTCTGCCACAGACTTGATTACACTAAAATATCCTGTGAAGATTTGTACCAATCCACTAAATGCCATATCCCAGTTTCCTGTGAATACACCTGTTAGGAATGTAATAATACCATTGAATATTTGTTTAACTCCGTCAATTATCGGACTCATGATTTGCATAAAGCTATTGTATAAAGATGTTACTAACTGTACTACATAATTAACAAATGTCATGCATCCATTTACAATGTTATCCCACATTTCTGTAGCAAAGTTTGAAATTGCATCCCACACAGCTAATGCTACTTCTTTAACTGTTTCCCAATTAGTGATTAATAGATAAATCGCTAAAGCTATTGCGGTAATTGCAAGTAGTATTGGGTTTGTCATCATTAGCATGCTTAACAATCTAACTACTTTTATTACTTGTAAAAAGCCATTTACAACTGCCATAATAATTGGAATTACTTTAGCAATCACATTAAATGCAACAAAACCTACTGCTAATGCCTTAATTACAGGTAACATAAATCCTAAGTTTTCAGTACACCATTTAATAACAGTGCCTACAGTTGTAAGGATTCCTTTTACAACATTCATTGCTTCTGTTAGATTGGTCTTAATGTTTTCTTTATTCTCTGTGATTACTTGCGCTATCCAAGTAAACGCACCGCTAAAGGTATTGAATATATCTTGTATTACAGGGGCAACTATTGGCATGATAGTACTTACCATATCAATAAATGCCTTTTGCATTGGCAATAGTCCCTTACCAATGGTAGCCATAAGTGCAGCCTGTTGATTTTTCATCCTTTTTAATTGTCCGTCTGGTGTATTTGCTAAGATTTCATTTTGTTTAGAGAATGTTCCATTAACAATTTCATTGATTGTTGCCAATCTTTCTGCTTCTGTACCATTCTTAATGATCTCTTTTTGTGCTTCCGTAAGTGGTATTTTCATCTTATTCAAGCCTGCAACATCACCATTAAATGCACGGCCAATTGCTTGTGATGCTATCTGTGCATCTTCTGCGGTTGCATTAATACCAAATTTACCTGCCACTAAATTTGTAAGCGCTTCTGATAAATCATCAACTTTATCTACAGGAACATTCCATTTGTTCAGTTCTTGATAGCCTGCACGTATAGTCCCTGCTGAAATAACCCCAACTTTTCCCCATTTCGCTGCATAATCGTTTAACTGCTTTTGTGCAGTATCTAATGAAGCAGTAGATTTATCATACAAGGAATTGTTGTTTGCTAAGCTATTTCTTAATAATGTTTGTGATAGTTCTGCACTTTTTGCAGTTTCTAGTGCTTTCTTGCCATATTCAACAATAGCACCCACACTTGCAAATGCACCAAGCCCAGACATTGCAAGGCCCATTTTCCCAATGCTGCCTGCTATACCTAAGAATTTATTATTAATGCCATTACCAAACCCTGTTAGCTTGTTCTTCATAGCAGAAATTTTTCTTTCAGTATCCTTTGAAGTATCTCCTACTTTTTTCATTGGAGCTGTAAATTTATCTTTCAAGCTAAGCAAGACATTAATGCTTTTAGCCATTATTGCTCCTTTCTATATCTTCCATATCCATTTCAAAACATGCTAAATAAAATGTTCTTTCCAATGGATCTAGTTCAAGTAGTGAGGATAATGTATGCCCCTTACACATATAATAGCGGAACATAGTTAGTTCCCTGTCCGCCCCTATTGCTTTTTTACTTCGTCAACTGGATTTGCAATGCCATACATTTCTAAAATTGCTTCACCCAATGCAGTAATGTCCTCAACGCTATCATTTAATACTTTGTATACTACATCTGTAGGCTCTGCACACTCATATTTAGCTTGTAGCTCTTTATTCTTAAATAATGGAACACATGCATAGATGAGTTGTACCATTGCATCCATTACCACAGATAAAGATGCATCAGCTTTGATTTCATCCATAATACGCAATACAGTCGGTAGTGGTTGATGAATTACAGTTAGTTCCCCACCTAAGCCCTTAACATATACATCTTTGGATTGAAAACCCTCGTTCATGGTTCTATTTAGCAAATCTTCTAGTTGTACTTTAGCCATTATATTATCCTCCTAATGAAAAAATAAAAGGCGGTACACTCGCACCGCCTTATTAAAATTAAAGAATATAGTCTAGGTAGTTATAATCAGCAAATTTGAATGGATAACTTTCCTCTTGCACTTTCTTATTTTCAAATGCATGTGTCAATTCATCTAATGTAACCCCTGTTAATTCGATACGTTCAGCACCGTTTACATCTGGATCAGTTACTTTAGACACAATCTTAATGTCTGGAACACTACCATTTTTAATTTTGCCTGCAATTTTTTGTGCAACTCGGCTATCAATTTTGTGAAGTACTAGCGTGCCAGCACCTTCAAAACCTACCAAGCGTTGATGAACTCCCATTTCTCCGTTAATGTCTACAGCTTCATATTTGAGAGAAATCTTAGCTTCAAAGCTTTTAACATTCGCAAATAGTTCACCGTCAATCCATACTTTACCAAACTGACCACGCAAAATTTGATTATGAATATCTTTATTGGCCATAATTTACCCCCTATTCCATTGTGATTTGGAAGGATAAATCTTCCATTGCATCAAGAATTTTAATTTTAGCAGCAAGATATACTGTAGATTTGAAAGACATTTTTTTAACCTTATCTTCATCCCAGTCCTCTGCTTCTGTTTTACCTACAGATAGCCACGCTTGACGTTGATTTTCAACATCAACATAAGCATGATTATCATACTCTGGATCTAATACTTCGCCATTAACTACTTTAGTTAAAGATTTGAAATAAGAGTTTACAGAAGAAATAAATAGATATTGGTTATCCAAGTGGTTTTTATATTTGCCCACGTAGTATTTCTTAAACGTGGAATATAAATCTTCAAGAATTAGGTCCATGCTTTCGACAATAATAATCTTGCGCATGTCCTCTGTATCTGTTGATGTGAATGTAGTCAATGTATTAACCCCACGGCCTACACGTACTACATTATCCTCATCATCATTGATAAGAAGTAACCAACCTTCATCAGTCCACTTATTTACATCTTTTTCGCTTGTAATGTAAGAATTATCTACATAATCCAAATCTTCTAATTCATAGTAAGTAATACTACGGTTCATTGGTAGATTAGCCAAAATTGCTGTAATTCGTGGCAAATAATCTGTCATTTTTACATTTGTACCTGCTTCCGCATCAGCTTCATGTACATATTGACCTTTCATATTTACTACATGCTTATCATCAGCAACTGTAACATTTGCTACTACGCATTTAACTTTGCGCCCTTTAGAAATGACATTGCGGCTCTTAGTGTAAGATACTAAATCTGTTTGCCATTCCGCTACAGGAGTACATGCCCAATTGTATTTAATTCTATCTAAGATTGGTTTTACATCCGCAAATGCAGTTGTTTTTGTTGGTACATGTAATACCACTACTTTATTTACATTTGTATAGAAACAGCGCTTTAACAATTTAATAGTTTCAGCATTATATTTTTTATCTGTAATATCCGCTTCAAACTTAAAAACATCATAGCCTGCTGTTGTTTGTTTATCATCTTTAACAATGATCACCGCTGTGCCACGTTCAGAACGAAGCACTGCAGACACTGCCTTTTGAATAAAGACAATATCAATATTTGGTAAGCCAATTGCCATGTTTTACCTCTTTCTGCTTAACAAAAAAGCACCCACAATTGTGGATGCTATATATCTTCTGTGGACTTTTGTAATTGTCCATTGACTGCCAACTCTTCCATGTATGGTTTTTCTTCTTCTGGTCTGTTTTGATACATTGTAATATCAAAATTAGTAATATAGGACATATCTGCTTTATTAATAGTTTCTACTATTTCATCTGCTGTAATACTATACCCTTCAACTACTTCTATAGGATTGGCCAACATTTCACGCAAGCTTTCACGTGCTTTTAATAAATTTAGGTATCCTATTTCACGTTTCTCATTGAAATAATAAATGTAGATGTTTAAAGTGTCCCCTCTAAGAATAGTCCCTATATCCTCATTTTTAAAATCTACTACTTCAATGAAAAATGAAGGTCTATCAAACCCCTCTGATATATCCCTATCATTAACATCACATCCCAGTAGCTCCCTGCATCTTACTGTTAGCGCTTTAACAATGTCTACTGCTGTAACCACTATCAACCTAACCCCTTTTCATCTAGCATTTTATCTACAAACTCTTCCGCCATAGATTGATATTCAGCAGGAAATGCCTTGGCCGTTTTACCCATGATATTTTTACCCCTTACAAATGCTTCCCCTGTATTGCCAACTATAAGTTTAGGTTTTCCTTGTGATTTATGGCCAAGCATTACATGTCCATGTTCAACTAACCATGCATGTGGCGCTGTATTTTTAACACGGACTTGCCACTCATCCTTGCCATATTTATATGCTCTATCACGTTTTAAACCTTTGACTAGGTTCTTAGTACCTTGTGTAGTACCCTTTTTATAGTTATTTCTGGCATTAGCTTTTAGCTTATTGCCAGCACGTTGTAAGAAATTTTTGGTATCCTTTGGGAAGTCTTTATTTGCTAATTCCAATAATTCTTCCGTAAATTCGCTTAGGCCTTCCGTTTCAATATCAACACTCATTAGATTACTACCTCTGTAAATATCTCTAACCGTTCTTTGTTAAGATACGGATCCATAACATATAAGATATTATACTTTTGACCTTCAATGATAAGCCACATATCTGGCTCAATATCATTTCTGTATCTGCAAATAATCTTATGTGTGGTTCTAGCTAATGTGGTTTCAGCTGTTCTACCGCTTAATAGTCCACCTGTTTGTGGAATTACCCCACAAAATATGTTACCTAAAACAGTATCAACTATTGGATATTGTCCCAGTTCGTTCATTACATCAGATTTTCTATTAGCATGTATTTCTGCTTCATGCTGCAGAATTGTGCTTAGCCTACCTTTTCTGTACATATTGGTACCCCTCCATTAAATTCATAGAGTACTTATCCAATATAGCTTGCGTGGTAGGATTAATAATTGCATTTTCTACTGCGGTATATGTTCGATTATCATAAAACTCTCCACATAATGCCATTACTGCCATTGCCATATCATCATATTCATCTAGTGCTTCTTTTGATAAGCCTGTATATGTAGCACAATATTCAACTGCAGCAGGTAGCACCATATCAAGAATAGGCTTACTTGCAGTGGTTACTTCCACACGTATATAGTTAGCTACAATTTCTATTGTCAGTTCACTAACTTTCATCGGCTATTCCTCGTCTTTATCCGTTTTTTTCTTTTTTGTTTCTTTTACTTCTTCAATATATCCAGCGTTCAGTAAATCATTTGTAATTTCCGCATCAGAAATCTCGATAATGCTGTTTAGTGAGGCAGATACTGCCCCACTAAAACTTACTAATGCCCTATATTTCATAGGAATTTACCTCCTATTAAACCATTTTCAATACTGCAATACGTTGTTGGTCTAGGATTTTGCCATCCATTTCAATGTATCCAGCAACACCAACTGCATATTGAGTATAGAATTTTTCAGTTAATGTTTGAATTTCAGCATTTTCACCACAAATTTTTGTAGCATAACCCATAAGGTCTGCAAATACAGCTACTTTCTTGCCTGTTGCGATCTTAGGCATATTATCAGATTCATATACAGGACGGCCTAACAATGTGTAGCCAAATCCATTTGTTAAATCTTTATTCAAGATATAATTGCCTTCATTATCTTTCAATTTTGCACATGCTTTGAATGTATCCGGATTCATAATGAATACACCATTACCACGATACTTTTGAGGTACTGCAAATTGTAGATCAATCAAATCATCTGCAGTAATAGCGGATGCTGCACCAGCCGTTACTGCCTTTTCAGCATTCAAAAGGCCTTCGATTTTAGATGTACCATTAAGCATTTCGTTTTCTAAGAATTCAACAATAGATTCTGCTACTTTAGTTACAACATAATTTACAATATCAAAGCCTGTATTATTGATTAAAGATTTGGAAACTTTAGTTAATACACCTACTACATTACCTTTCAATGTAACTTGTTTAAATTTACCGCTTGTGGATTCAAGTTCTTGGAATTCACTAACGTATGCACAAGTAGTTTTAGATGTGGATTCATCTTCAACTGCGAAAATCAAATCACCTTTTACATCGTAGAAATCAGAGTTTTGAATGATTGGTGCGATGTTTTTTACCGTAGAAATGATACGGCTTGCGATTGTAGAAGGAATAACTACACCATTATCACCTTTAGAAAGGTTGACATCAGAACGTGTTTCTACATCAGAAAAAGATGTTTCACCTGTACGCAAGAAATTAGCAAATGCACGTTCTTCTGCTTGTGCAGTTACTTTTGCATCTGCCGCATCAGATTTTTCATCTTCAGAACCTACGGACATCAATTTACGTTCTTCTTGTGCAAGTTTCAATGTCTTATCAATGTCCGCTACTTCTTTGCGTAGACCTTCAAATTTTGTTGTTTCTTCTTCATTAAGGGCACGTGTTTCTTCATCTGCCACTTTTACAAGGTTGTTCATTTCTTCAACCAAAGAATTACGTTTTTCAATAAGTTTTTTAAAGTTCATGCTATCCTCTTTTCATAAAAAAGCACCCACATATGATGGATGCTAAACATTAAGTTCTTTTAAAATGTCATGATATTTCTGATTGCTGGTTTCTTCTTCATCATCAGACTTACGCTCTTCAATATCATATTCTAATACACCTGTTGCTGTTTCATTAGATCTACATTCTAGTAAATCTTCTCCCTCATCAGCACGCATGCTAATTGATGTTGCGATATATGCTGGTGTAATGCTTAAAATACTTACTTCGCTTATATCAATTACTTTCAATGTGCGAATTTCAGGCATATTTTCCTGTTTATCCCAGCTATCTTCTAGTTTTCTAAAACCAAAAGACCAGCCTTTTAGCTTTCTTTCTTCCGCTAATTTGACTACTTCCGCATCAGATACAACTGCTTTCGCATACAATCCAATGTTATCTTCACGCAATTCTAGTGAACCGTCTTGTTGTTCTCCCAGTTTACGGCGGTGATTAAACCGCAATTCTACATTATCATTGCGTTGAAGTGCCGAATTAAAAGCTCCAGTAGCTACTTTTTCAAGGAATTGACCTCTTACATCACGGATTGGCTTACTTAATCGTTCTGTAACGTTCACATATCCCTCAATTGTTGCTGCACCATTACGTACCTCAATTTTCAATATTCTCACCCCCTTTCGTTGTTTTTAGTGTAATTAAATCACCAAGCACACCAGTATTTGGTGTATACACTTTTTTCGTTTGTGGATAATAGAATACATTCCCAAGGTTCATGCTTACAAAATCAATGCCCATTGGTGATAGCTCTTCACGTTGACGAATTTCATCAATGTTAATCCAGTTGCTATCCAATGCAGTCTTATAAGCATTAAATCGTGTGAGCATATCAGCTTTAAGTAAATCATTCATATCAAGGCTAAAATACAAGTTGCCTTTCTCTGTTTCAAGTAACATCGCTCTATTAATAGCTTGAATAAAACAATTTACGATTGGCATAATTGTAGTTTTAACAAAAATATTAAATGCTTTTTCGTCTGTAAATGTTTTATCTGTAAAGCCAAACAATTTATAAATTAAGTCCGCATTTGTTTGTTTACTTTCATTTAGCTGATTTTCTACGGCAGTACTATCTGCACTTTCAAATTTAATGCCCTTATTAAGCACGATTACATCACTCTGACCTAGCTTAGATGTCATATATCGCCATGCTTTTTTGAGCGCCTCTAAGGCTTTTACAGTCAAACGACCCTCAGATTTTAGGAATCCTTTACGTACACCCTTACTAATTACTCCATTTTCATAGACTAATGCATTGTACATACTGGATATATGCATTGCGTTATCATCCAATAAACCACGGCCACGCACACCATCTTTAGAGTTACGCACCGCACGCATGATATTGAAGTTATCATAATAGTACCCATCAACTAAGTAATACACTACTCTATCAATTAATTTGCCATTATCTAACACGCTAACCCTATTTTTAGGTAGGTACTGTAATGATTCCGCATCATTTCCATTCTTACCTATGTAACAATAGCAAGAACCTTCTAGGATTAGATCATTAATCATAGCTTGTTTTGTTTCAAATGCACCTAGTATTGAATTTGTTTCAATGTTCAATAGCTTTGTACGTTCATCATCCATAATTTCTGTTATGGTATTCCCATCTCGTTTATACAAGCGAATTGGAATACCAGCAATGATGCCAGATATAAGAAACAATGCGCTTGCTACGGCTGGTACTGATAAAGCCTGTTGCCGTGTAACTGTTGTAGTTGCATCATAGCTAGGAAGTGTTAAATCTACCTCATCTGCAGTATCAATAAATGTATTTTCATCGGCTCGTGTTTCTGTTCCAAACAGATTTTTAACCCAACTCAATAAGTTTCACCCCCTTTCTATATCTGTACTACCCAATCAAGGGCACTATTTAACATGTAATTTTGATGTAGTAAGTACATCGCATTAATGCCCGCCACTACCATATCTACCTTGCCTCGTGATTTCTTCTTATTCACATAGCGGTTCATATTGGTATCGTACACACATCGTGAGTTTTCAAAGTTGATTTCTAGTAATTTGTTACCTTTTTCATAAACAAGATTACCCTCAGCGACTAATTCTGCAAGCCACTTAGTCGCTGGGTGCAATACGCTTGAATGTTGTTTAATCTCAACCATCGTATATCCAACATCTTCTAGCTTTTGAGCGGTCGATAAGGCATTCCACCTATCATAGCCAATACCCATTACAGTAACCCCATATTTGGCTTCTATTTGCATTATGTAGCGTTCGATTACCCCATAATCTACAGTACGATTGCCACACGCGATGCAATAGCAAGCATTAATAAAATCACGATACGGAATGCGTTCTAGTTTTGATTTTTCGTCCACCCTATCTTCTGGAATAAACGCCCTTGCATCCCAATATACTTTGCCCTCATCCTCGTCATATGCAACCATATCTACAGCACAGTTATCTGTAGATAAAGCTAAGTCAACACCAAGGAATACTTCACGTCCATTCCAATCAATATGATCTACTGCACCTTTTTGTAAGTCCGCAATATTCACAAAGCTTTCACTACCAGCGCCGCTATAAATGATGTTGCAATGCTTAGTTATAAAGTTCTCACGCTTACTTTCAATCTCAATTGCTACTTGCCGTTTAGATTTCAAGTCATCCATGATTTCTGTTACTTCAATGGCCAATGGATTGCTTTGCTCTAATACCTCATCATTAGTTGCCCAACCTTTTGTATCATCTGGCTCATACAATAAGGCGAACACCTTATCATCATCTACTGCACCATTCAATACACGCTTTGCATAGTCCACTTCATCTTCAAAAGGATTGTTTAGCGTAGGATATTTAGTTGAAATGATGAAACCTAGCTTATTCAAGATAGTCAATTGCCCTGACCGCATAGCCTCAATTGCGTAGGTATTAGGCAATGCACCTGTTTCATCTACTAGGAATACGCTAGGCAACTTACCATCTAACCGTCCTGTTGAGTAATTAAGAGGTATGTATCTATTCTCTGTTATGTTGCAATGGATATAATCACGCAACATTTTGAACTTTTCCTTGCCGTTCATCTTGCCAAGCATAGCAGGACTACTACGCAATATTTCTTCAATAGCAGTTTTGATTTCACGTGATAATGAACCATCTGGCGCTACAGAATAGAATTTAGAAAACTTAGGTTCCATGAAAAATAGCAAAATAAAAAGAACGGCAATTATAAATGTCTTGCCATTCTTTCTGCATATCTCAAGTATTGCGTTTTCATATCGTCTTTTCTCTTTATTATTGCGTTCAACTGTACATAATATTGCAATAATGAAGAACCATTGGAACCCAGCCATGGCATCATATACTGTGATATTCGCCTTTAATCCTTTAGGCATTATTAATAATTTCAGCAATTCTCCAATAGTCCGTACCTTAATATCATCAATAATGTACTGTCTATCCTTATTGTTTGCAATATTTAAGAACTCTTTCACCTGTAATTTTACATACTTTGGTGCATTGATAGTCCCTTTTGCAACATCCATTGCGTACTTATATGCAGGATGCTTTTTATCCACTCAATACACCCCCTTGCAGTACATTGAGCAATGGATCTTGTTCCTCTTCTTTTTGATTAGCTACAAGTACTCCAAGCTTCGCCCTAGATTGTGGAGATAGACACAATTCATCACATAATTTTAAATAGGTCCTCACCAGCTTCTCTTGCGTTGCTACAAATTCTCTATCAATTGCAAGCGTTGGCCTTTTGGCCACACGCTTATTTGCGGTATGTAACATATCAATAGCTACGCTTGCTTGAATTATTGTTTGTGTGTCCAATCTACTTAACACTTTAGCTTTTCTTAATGCATCAACAATAAAATAAAATGCTTCTAACTGTGTCTTAGTTAGATAGCTTGGCGGTTCAATTTCCGCATCATCAATGAACGCATTTTCTACAGCAATACGTTTTTCTTTTTCAGCTTTTGTTAAGTGCTTCTTAGTAACCCTTGCAGATACAGCTTTTCTCATGTGTCCACCTCCTTTCCTGTGTTTTTCCGCTGCCTTGTATAGTTCCTATATAAATAAATATATATTCACGTGCGCACGCATGTCCCATTAGGGAAAATTGTGTAAATTGTGGTGAGCAGTACGGTCTTGGACTTTTTCGCTAAAAAATTATTTTATGGTAGGGGGGGTACTAATTATTTTTTTTAAGTACTCCCTCTTATACTCTCCATGGTCTGCTTTGTAGTGATGCATCTTGCATAATGTAATCAAGTTCTTTTCATCAGTACGCTTCTTCCATGCTTCGTGTAATGGTTCAATGTGATGTACATCTAAGCGTTGCCCTACACTAATATAATTATCTTCGTGCAAGCATAGTCTACATAGATGTTTATCACGATCTAATATATTTCTTCTGCAGTCTTGCCATTCAACACTGCTTCTGAACTTCCGTTCTTTCTTTCTGCTATCAGATGCATTTACATGCTCCTGCTTGTAGTTCCTCTTTGGTTTGTTAGGACATTCGCCCTCATGTATTCTTCCGCAATAGCTACATGCTTTTAGCATTGCATCACCTCTACTTTAATACCGTATTGCTATTACGCTTTAACTTTCCGTGTGTTCTTCTACATAATCCGCAATTAGTTTTTCTTGCATCATTCTGTGTAATGTAGCTTTGACATATTCCCTCATATTCAATTGTGTCTGCAGTACAGATACCATATTTATTATTTAAGCATCTACCCCTGTTACAATTTATTCTAGTCATACATCATATCCCATTGCTCTACGATTAACTGCATATGCTTCATCATATGTAATACCTTCACGCTCTGCTACTTTATTAAGACAATCATCTTTAGTTGGATATTGTCCACTATGTGTATTGATATGGCATTGCGTGCATAGTTGTATTAAGTTCTCCTTAATATCTCCACCACCACTACCACGTGTATTAATATGATGTGGTTCTATATTTGTACGTTGACCGCATATCTCACAATATTGCTTCCGTACTTCTTGAATTGTTTTCTTTGATGTAATTCTTTTGTGTTTCATCAAATACCCCTTATAAACTAAAAAGGACCGCATCATACTGTGTTGTGCGACCTGTGTATGATGTAGTCCTTAATAGTGTGTAGTTTTTCTAGAGGCTTGTTGAAAGTGTTCTCTTCATCCATGCCCACATACAGTATCTCATATATTGAGTGTCAAATAATAGCAACCTTTTTATAAATTTCTTCAAAATTTCTAATAGCACGCTTATGTAAATTATGAATATTTTGTCTTGAACAATTTACTAATTCTGCTACCTTCTCCCAAGTGCATCCATTAATATATCTGTCTATCAATACAACTCTCTGCTTTGGACTCTTTAGTTGCTCAATTAAAAATCTAGCATATTCACGTTCACGTAAATATTTACTCCATTCTTTCATAAGCTCCTCTGTCACCGCATCAAGTTCAGCTACTTTATCTGCTATAGTTATTGGTTCCCCTCCACTCACTCTATCCTTACTGTAATCTATAGCTTGTAAACTCATGATGTCCTGTCTCAGTCTAAACACTTCACGTTCCTTACATCTTATATTTAAATCTGTATTCCTAATTAAATATAAGTATTCCCTTCCTGTCATATAGCAACCTCTATCCCTATTTTCTGTTTTGACATCCATTCAGATAAAGTATAGATTTCCTTTCCTCTTGCTGTAGAATATGCCCATTCTCCTATACAACCTTTAGAGTATTGCCAATCACCGCACAATATAATGCCCTTGCATTGCTCTAAAAGATTTAAACAAATTTCCAATCCCTTCGCATATTCTTTATCAAAATACACCATCCCAAAATTATGGATTGGAGATACATATACATGAGCAGGATCCATTGTAACTAGCGTTGACATAATTTTATCAACCTTACTTTTATTGGTTTCATTTCCTCCATATGGGTGTGCCACATAAATTAATGGTTTATCTCTTGTCATTGTGTAACCCCTTTTACCGTAATATCATTTACATGAAATACTTTCACATCATCCGCATCAAATTCATCAGTCTCATACTCTGCTAAATGTCTCTGTGTTGCCATTGGTACTGGTTTAATATCATCTATAAATAATTTCCCTTGCGCTCTTTCTCCATTTACAAATGCTTCTATCTCATCAACAATTGGTTCTAGCATTGCTTGGTTCTTTTCTGTTACCTGTATCCATGATGTTTGAATTTTACAAACATCCTTCGTCTTATTATTTAATGTTATGTTAAATCTTACCTTTTTCATCATTAGTGGGAAATCTTTATCCCATTGAATACCCATCGCTGTAATAATAAGTGCATCTGCTTTTGCAAATTTAAACGTACTAAATGCTTCCAATAAAAAATCTTTTGCCTTTTCGTAAGCCATTCGTAGTTCCGGCCTAAACATATCTCGTGTATTTAACTGATACGCTTCTATAAATCCATTACTATTTTCTTTTGTAAAAGATATTCTTTTCTGTGTACCTAATGTAAATGCTACTATTTTCATGGTATCTCCTTTATCAAAATTAAATATTTCCTAATTACTATCTATTTACCCATTTCATACACCCGATCCGAAGATAGTGTAATTTATCATTTTTGTTAAACCAATAGCACTTTTTATTGCCTTGCTACGTTTTGCATAACGCAACACATAATAATATTTCTCAAACTTATTATTTAATGCCGCTCCTGCCGCATCTTATCTTCACATTTAAAATCATCACATATTACTCGCTTTACTCTATTGGTGTGAATAAGCGATCACATCTATGGCATTTCATTTGCATTATTCATTCACCTCATCAAACTCTTCTGTATTTCTACTGTATTTATATTTCTTTTCATCTATCAAATTATATTTAGGGCTCCCTAAATAATTCATCATTTGCCACTCTAAGAATCCTCTTTTAAGCATTTCTTCTAGTTCTTGCTCTTGATCTAAAGTAACGTATTGTAAATAATCTGTTTTTCCATATTTCTTTTCATGTGCTTTTACTTCAGTATTTAAAATATCTTCAACACATATTGTTGGCTGATGAATATCTAATGCCTTTCCTATTACAATTTCTTTGCAATGGTCTTCTTCTGCCCATACCTCTAAAATATTCTTAACATCAGAAAATTTATTGCTAGGCGAAACATAAACTTTTTCTTCATCAACAACATATCCGCCCCACTTTGCTTTTTCATATCTTGGATCATTATAGCTATAGTCACGTCTAATATCCGCATCAATAGCTACGCATTTACTGAATGGTTCTATCCCATCTACTGCACTAAATCCATCAAATTGATTTAATACAAATACTTCTACATCTTTATCTTGAATTTGCTCTAACTGTTTAATTAATTCTTTTACTTTCATACTGTTTACCACCCTTCATTTAATTTAAATCTAACAATCTCAATATTTAATCTAATCCTTTATCTTTTCTTACCTTTTTTATATATTTTTCTTCCAACTCCTTCTCTGTAAATATACTTAACATAGCTTTATCTCCACCTATATACCACATAGGATTACTGGCATATGCTGCCCCCCTAAATTATAGGGAATATCAGCTATTACCAGTTGTGCTTTAGGTATGCCATATCTTTTATAGTTCTGAAAATTATCATTAAATAATTCTACTTTCATTAAGCTTCCTTTCTTATCTCCTTATCTTGTTAAATATCTAGTTTCATATTTTAATCCCTTACAGTGCAGCTATATCCTTTTAACTTTCTCATTCTGTGCCTAATCGTTTTTACATTATCCCCAACATATTTGTAGGCATCTCCCTGCATGTTCTTTTCTTCATTAAGCTTATCTAACGATGCTCTATATTGTTTGTAGCTTTCACATTTACTGTGACATCCTACTTCTCTGAATTGGCAACCCCTGCATGGTGGTTTCATAATAACTCCTCGCCCATTGGTTAAATGCTTTGCTTCCCTTATATATGCTTCTTCTGATTCTTGCTTTTAATAGCTCTTCTGATGGAGTAACCACATAACCCCAATATGGTATAAATACCTTTTTTGCTTCTTTCGTTCGGCAATTTACAATATGATCATGTGCTTTACATACATTTCTGTATCTGTCATTCATGCTCATATCCCTCTAATCTATTGCCAACTACTCTTACATTTCCATTATTCACTACAAATGCTAAGTCAAAATCTAGTACCGCATCATTTTCTTTGTTTTGCTCGTTGATTGCTTTGCATCTCCATTGGTATTTATCAACGCTATAATATACTTCCCCTACCATTGGTGTATCTTGTATTGATTTACAATCAAACTCAATATGGTCCTTTTCGTATATCCTTTGCCCTGTATTGTCTTTTGCTTCGCTTCCTCTGCATAGTGTTCCGTCCTCAATTGGCACCCATGTATATGTATCATTTTCTACTGCTAGTAGCCTAATTTGTGAGTAGCTTTGCTTTATTTCATCGCTACTTACCCATTCTGACCTGTTCAAGTTCTTTCTTAGGCCCTTATATATCAATGGTTTCATGCTACCTCCTCACACACTGCATTGATACCCAGTTTCTTTAGTACCTCGTGTATCATCAATCTGCCCTTTTGTGTCCAACGTGTGGATGCTTTGCACTCCAATCTTCCGTCTGTAGTCATATATGTGTGTGTTTTGGTTTTTGTGTACCCCTTATGCATTAGATCACCGTACAAAATCCATTGCCCATTTACACTACGTTGAATATGTGCATCATGTAGTATCTTGTTTAATGCTTTAGCACTTAACCCATAATCTGCAGCAATCTGCGTTACAGTCATTGCATTTGTAGAACTTAAAATTTTATCTACGTAATCAACCTTTGGTTCATACTCCGCAATCTGTTGTTTCTGTTGCTCAATGATTACCTTTGATTGGTTATGTGCTTCTACTTCATCTGCATACAATCTCAATGCTTCTGGTAATGTCTTTGGGATGTTTAACTCATAGCTTCCTGTTTTTCTAATTTGTGGAAGAACTTCGCTAGTTACCCATCGTTTGAATTTCTTCGCACTTGGCATCTTTGATTTCAATATCAAGGAATATAAGCCAGACTCATTTATTAAATATGTTTCCCTCTTCTGACCTGTGTCGGCAATTTGCCAACGCAGCTTATCTTCTTCATCAATATGTTTTCTTATTGCATCTGCAGTATCTTTATAGCCAAGTGCAGTTGCTACACTCTTGGCCACAAAGTATACTTCATTTTCAATAATGATAGTTCTTAGTTCCCCAAACTCATTACTGTTAAATAGTGTTGTTACATGGTTCATAGTTGGCCCCCTAGTGCAACCGCATCAATGCTTGTTGCTTTTGTCCCCTCCTATTTTGCATAAATCTTTGTTGGCGAATATGCCTGGCAATCTTCACATTCTTCTTTTTTTAGCCAATATAATGTGCCTGCAGTTTTACCTTTGAATACTTTTATTGATGTTTTCCCCTTAGGGCAAGATGCTTTCACCCATAACGCACCACTTTTAGCTGGTCCAAATGAATGACTGCATATCTTTCTTGGTCTACCTCTTCTCATTTTTTATTTCCTCCTAGAATGGAATATTCTCATCATTGTCTGCAAACCCATTATCAAAGTTACTTGCTGCGCTTTCATTTTGTTTAAGGCCATATGTAAGATTTTTCACTATAATCTCTGTGATATATCGTTTGCTTCCGTCTTTGTCATATGATCTAGTTCTTAACTCACCATTCACGGCTACAAAATCACCTTTACGTAACCCACTATAAAGTTCCGCATCAACCCAACATACAATGTTGTGATATTGTGTACTCTGTTGCTCATTTACATATTTATTGGTTGCCATTCTAAAAGTAAGTACTGGCTTTCCTGTTTTTGTGTATCGTAGTTCTGCATCTGCTACTACGTTTCCGCTTAAAAATACCTCATTTATGTTTATCATTTACTTTTTCCTCCCATTTCTCACATTCTTTGCTAATTACACATAGTGCAATTATTGATACGCCTAGTATCGTTCCTATTACAATGCCTATTCCTAGTAGTGCCATGTCTTACCTCCTCAATTCTTATTAGTCTATAAAATCTGTAAGGATACCCTTCATCTGATACAGACTCAACTACACTATCTGTTTCTACGTAATAACCTTTTGGCGGTTGGATATAATCTCTCCATTCGCTTGGCTTTAAAATCTCCGTTTTCACTTTAGGTTTTTCTAAATTCTTGCTACTATTCCATCTACGTTTAAATGCATCTTCTTTATCTGAATAACAAGCACTTCTTTTTTCTTTCACAAAGTAGCTTGCTAATCTCACCGCATCTTCTGCTCTTCCTTGATACAACATCAACTTATGCATGCCATGTGGCCAGAGTTCATTAATTTCATCTGAATATAGTTCTGCATTATTGATGATCATGTGGAAATGTATTCTTGTTTTCCCTTCTGCTATGTAAATGTATTTCAATTCTTTATCCAGTTTTTTATATCTTCGCTTTAGCCTTCTTATAAAATTCTGAATATCTTTTTTTGCATCTTCCCATGTATCAGGCTGTTCCTTGTAAGTTAATGTGATGTAACAATCATTTGTAGTGAAATTATTATCAATCAACATACGCAGCATTGCTTCTGCTTGTTTTTCGTTTTGCTTTTTCTGCGCTTCAATTGTTGTCCTTTTCTTTTTTACACGTTTGCCATTCTTTCTATAGGTTCTTGATGTATGATAATCAAGTACCTCTATCATATTTTTAGATATGACTTTTTTACGTTTCCTCATCGTAATTACTCCCCATGGTTGATTTGTTAATATGTTATATCTAGTTAATAAGAAAAGCCTTTAAATAAGCTTTTCCTAGTCTTTTTTATGTCCATGTGATATAATTACGTTAGGTTTGGTACGTAATTACGTGCTTGATTAGGCCACTTTAATTAGTGGCCTTTTCTTTTTGCCTTGGATAGTTGCAATGCATGTCTCCTTTTTCTACTTCTAAATATTGACATGCATCGCAATGTTCCATACAGATTATTCCTTTGGCCTGTCTACAATGAATGTAGGCATGGCCTTTTTTATTGCACTCATCACATATACTGCAATGTTTACTCATTACACACCGCATCAAGCAATATCCCTCTTGTTCTTTCAGCTAGATAGAATGTATATTCCTTAATTGGGCCTTTCCCTGTAATTCGTATTTCATAACTACCTTCTTTACGCTTCAAAAATATGGCACATCCATTGGCCAATATTGTAAAGTCCATGCTAGTAGCTTTGTTATTTACAGTTATGCTTGTAATAGACTCTTTCAATATTTCAGCTTCTTCTTTAGTGAACTTTAAATATCTTATTAGTAGGTCCATTGCTTTTTCTTTTTTGAGTATCATAATTTATCACCTCCTTAACTTTTTCTAACATCCAAATTGTGATACCAGTTGTTAGTGTTAGCACTACATTAATTAATATTTGCCATCCTTCTGCTTGCTCAATTCCGCAATATAGGCCTAATCCCAATACCCCTAAGCACCATTGCACAATTGTAATTAGATTTATAATATTCATCTTCTTATGCCCCCTTTAGCCACTTCATATGCTGCCCTTTCATCCACACTTCAAACTTATCTACATTGACTAAAGTTTGCTGCGGCCCCAACTGCAAGCATATTTGGTCAAACTTACCTTCATTGCGGATCATGTCAATCCGCCTATAAATGTACATCTTACTGCGCCCCCATGTTTTTGCTAGGACGCTAACAGGCACATATTTGGTTTGGATACTTTGAACACTTTCCATTACTACATACACCTTTCTATTTCATCTTATTTTTATAATTGATATAATCACCTTGAAAGGAGGTGATTACATGGGATTTGAAATTAATGGATTTGATGAACTAAAAGCCCATCTTTCCAAAATTGAAGATAACCTTTCTAAAATGGGCAAAACTGATAGCCTTAGTTTTCATGAAGTCTTTACTAGTGACTTTATGTCTAAACACACTAACTATAGGTCTTTTGATGAATTCTTATCAGCTAGCAGTTTTACTCAATCATTTGAAGATATCCCAGATGATGATTGGGATATCTATGTTTCACAGCATTCAAGCTTTACATCTTGGGAAGAAATGGTTGATACTGCTGTAGAACAATATGTAAGTAAAAAACTTGGTTTTTAATAACCTTCTTAAAAGCACACTATACCCCTTGGTGTGCTTTTATTTTATTTACTAACTTATTCATCTTCTTTAGTTCCTTGATTGCTTCATCTAATTCAGTTTTATCTACTCTAATTCTTACTAAATATTCTTTTGTTTTATTTGTTTCAATATTTACCAGTTCTTCCTTTTCTAAATGACTAATATCTACTTTTATGTTGTATCCGTCTTTTCTCGCTAACTTAATTGCATCTATTAGATCATTTAACTTACTTCCCACATTATCCATATGTCGCTTTAATTGAGTATTGAAATTACACTCTAACTTTCCTGCCATTTTGATTTCTTTCATTTGTATTACCTCTACTAAATACTCCTATCGCTTTATCTAACCTATGAAGCTCAATGAACCTATTATTGTTCTACCTGCAACGGTAACTTTGAAAGATAAGTAGCTTCATACTCTAATACAGTAGAAACATTAAGAAGGATTTCATTTGCTCCTGCATATGTAAGTCCTTCTTTTTGTTTTAATAAGGAAATTACTTCCATTACAGTTGGATCTTTATATAAATCTTTAACTGCCCGTAATTCCCATTCATTCATTGGTTGTCTTAAATCTTTCATTTGATTTCACCTCTTTATTTTATTTTCTCATTTTTGAGACTTTTCAGATAAAAAAATAGAGTAAGCTTCCGCATCAGTTAATGAAAGCACATCTTTAATTCGTAATGCTTCTTCTATTGTGAAACTATTTCCATCTTTCTCAAGTCTTCGATAAAATGTGCTTCTATCAATACTTACTTTGTCTGAAAATTCTACAATATTATACCCACAATCTAATATTTTTCTTTTTAAAGCTTGTACATTCAAATATATCACCTCCCCTTTTGTCTCATTTTTGAGATTAATTAAAGTATAGTACTTTTATTTTAACTCGTCAACATATATTTTCTCATTTATGAAACATTTTAAACTTTTTAAAATTATTTGTTGCAAATATGATACACTTATAATATACTTGTCTCAAAGGAGACGAAGTTATGACTGAACAAATACATGAACGAATAAAACGTTTACGCAAACAAAATAAATTATCTGTCGATGAGATTGTAAAAAAATTAAATATTTCTCGTGCAACATATTATCGCTACGAAAGTAATGAAATAGAGAAATTGCCTTTAACTATACTTGAGCCACTTGCAAAAATATTAAATACTACTCCTGCATATTTAATGGGCTGGCAAGAACCGCATCACGAAAATAAATCTATTACATCCAATCAAACAGAAGGTTACTATGTAGATCCTGAAACTGCTGAATTTGCGGAATATCTACGTACACGCCCAGAGGCTCGTTTATTATTCTCCGCATCACGTGGAATTTCAAAGGAGGATATGGAAAAAGCAGTAGAATATATTGAACTACTCAAACTTAAACATAAATAATTTTTTATGAGGGGATGTTATTTTGATTGTTAATATTATTGAGTGTGATATTCCATCCGTGAAAGCTATTTCATCTACTGGGGAAGATGAAGGTGTTCACAATATTTATATCCGTAAGAATCTGTCTATTGAAGATATGCGCAACGAAATTAGACATGAATTGCTGCATATCATCAATGATGATTTCCACATTGATCAACACGTTAATCTTATTGAACATATGGTAAGGCGGAAAGAACTCACAGATGAAATGCTAGAAACTATAGACTTTTATCATCATTATATTTAATATATTAACTATTTAGGGGGATATTATTATGTTCAAGTTATTAAAAGCACTATTTAAATCTTCTGCTCCAATGTCAGATATACGGCCTAATCCAATCACATTGGATACACTCCGTAATGACATTACTAAAACGCTTTCTGTTCATCCAGAATATGAAGAATATATGCTTAGTGCTGAACAAATTCTTGATTTACTTAATCTAATTAATGAGCCTGTTTTACCTGTATTAGAATCAAATACCAAATCTACATATTTTGAATCTGATGGATACATCAATAAAGAAGATTCTTATACTGATAAAATAGATGAAATTTTAGATGCTATTAGTGATGAAACTGATTTAAAGAAAATTAGAAAGCATATTGATAAATTACAATCTACTCTCACTAAATTTAAAGAGTTCTTGTATTCTCGTGGTGCTTTAGGAAAGCAAGAATATCTTTCTGACCATGACTATGACTTTAATGAATCCCGTGATAGGTTAAAAGAGTGCTTGTTAACAGATTATCCATTTAACCATTTACATAAATAAAAAAGCCCCCTATCCTGCGCCAACAGAATAAGGGGTTCTGATACACCTAAGAGGTATACCACATCAACTTCTTTTATTATACCATACCTCTTAGGCTTATTTACTATACCATTTTTTAGCCTAGGAGGTATTTTTAATGTGGTGTGAA
>ERZ773072.224-NODE-224-length-34553-cov-11.918285_pt1 | contig 34553 bp, 28 predicted proteins | sample MGYA00580617_ERZ773072 | MGnify/ENA primary metagenome ERZ773072 (study PRJEB29015, sample SAMEA2737970) | human oral metagenome | biome: human oral; feature: human-associated habitat; material: dental | place: China | collected 2122 ...
GCCCTCGCAAATTTTGCATTATAGGTCTTCTCTATCGCCTTATCAATCACGAGGTGCTGAGGGAACTTTCCAGCAACCAAAGTCTGATAATACTTACTAATCCCTCTTTCTCTAATCACTTGATTGATATATTGCAGTGCTTCATAGGTTTTTGCCGCGATCAAAACGCCAGAAGTATCTTTATCCAGTCTATATCAAAAAGAAGGTTTAAAAGTCTGACTTTCTTCCGTTTGGACTCCGGTTTTCTCGCAGTATCGCTCCAAATAATCGTTCATACAGAGGTCGTTTCGGTGTTTATTACTCGGATGCAAGACAATTCCTGCCGGCTTATTGAAAACAAGCCATTGCTCATCTTCATACAAAATCCGTGATTTTACGAGTTCAGGATCCAGCTTTTGAAACTTTTTTTCCTTTTGAGAAAGGGCGAGTTTGGGATCTTTTTTCCCAAGGCAGTGATCAGGAAACTCTAGAAGATCGCCTTCCAAAAGCCTGGCTTCCTCCTTGGTTTTTTTGCCATTGACCCTCACTTCTCCCTTACGAATCCAAGAATAAATATCAGAAAGTCTTACTTGTGGATAGGGTTTACAGTATTTTCTCAAAAATCTATCACATCTTTGATTCGCTTGATTTTCATTGATAGTGATTTGCATTGCCTTTACTCGCGACTAAAACACCTCATAGTCTATGGAAAATCCCCTTTACTTCAAGCGAAAGTAAAAAATACAACTACTGCAAAATAAAAACTTGATTTGTCAAGAGATAATCCTATAAAAGACAAAAAAAATCTGACTTTTATCTTTTTTTAACTATACTTATTCTAAAGACTTTTTTATCTTGTTGTAGTGTTTCAAAATGGCAAAAAAAAATGGAAACGGAATCCCTCGTTCTCCTCATGAATCTGCATACAAATCTCCAGAGAATAGAGCTCTACTTTGAGCGAATCTTTTGCCAGTAGTTCAAGATCTCTTTAATACCCTTAGATCTCCAGATCCAACGCAAAATATCGATGCGTTTACTAGTGATCTGGAAAATAAAATTGATGTGAATGCCGATAGAGGAATTCTTACTCAGATTTCGGCTACAACTTCTATTAATTTTTCATTCCTCTCTACAGAAGTGATTCACTTAGATGAAATTAAAACGAGTGATCTTACAAATATCCCTGGTCTTCAGGATCCAAATCTACCCCGTACTTTTGAAACCGCATTAGTTAAGCTGATCAAAAATAAGCTCTGATCTGCTGTGCCATGAGCGGTAAAAAGGGCTTTTAACCAAGCAATCAGCTACCATACTACTTTGATCCCATTGATCAATGCTATTGAGCAGTTCGCAGATACCTTCAATAAAGAATCAGAGAAAAATGACTATAAAAAGCTGATTTCAGATTTTAAGTTTACCTACGAAGATATCAGGCAATCACTAGCATCAGAGGGATTTGATACTTCAGCTTTGCAAACTGGGGATTTTCAGTCACGAACTCCAGATCAGAAGAAACTTTTTGATACAATGTTGAGTAGAACTGTAGTCAAAAGGCTCCAAAATCGTGTGAACCTCATGGATAGACTTATTACTGATACAAAAGATGTTTTCAATAATGTTTTGCCTCCATTTCATGTGATTTTTAATCAATATCCTTTTGATAGAGAGCAGTTAAAAGCGAAATATCCAACAGAATTTCAGGATATTGAGCAGATGGAAACTCAGCTCTCTACAGAAGAATCAGAAGAAGGTCGCAAACTCTTGAGTGCACAAATTGAGCAAAAATTTCGAGAAATATATCTTCATGACTTGCAAATATCGAAACCAATATTGGCTAATACTTTACAGAAACTTTATACTCATCAGTTTGATTTTTCTACACTAACTCCAACTGAATCTTCAGAACTCTTTTCTGAACTCGCAAAAATGAGACTTGAGCAAATGCTTTCTGATACTCAAATCAGAGAGATATTTGACCTTAATGTTGTGAATTTTGAACACTTTTTTATGAATCTTTTTGATTTGAATAGTTCAAATTTGCAAATTGGAAGATATAACTTCCCTATTCAAAAGACCGTTCTTGGAGGAGCGAGATGAACACTCACTTCTCCATGGGATATGCTCGATGAGAAAGATCTCCCTCTTGAATTCAAAATTTCAGGTCTGAATAGTGATCAAATCAGTCTAGAAAATCGTCAAATGATTCAAAAACTTTTTAAAAATCAGATTTCTGATGATTTAGATTCTGTAGTTTTAAAGGGAAAAGAAATTTGAAAACTGATATATCTCTATTTGATGGGAAAGTGAGATATTTTAGATATTTATAATCCGAGAAATGCCAAGCCACTCCTTGATACATTTACTGGAAAAACAGATGTAGACCCAAATAAACCAGCAATTGATAAGCCAAATAGAGAAGGACCTCAAAATCCAGAGAATCCAGAAGAGCAAGAAGGAACTCCTTTAGAGAAAATATTCTCAGCCCGAGATGCTATGGCAGGAGAAAAATCTGAAGATCCAGATCATGGACTTAGACCTTGAGCTATCATTTATCTTTCAAAGGATGAAAGTCTTTTGCCTCCATATGGAGATCCAAGTAAGAAGTGGCTTAGAGCAGAGATCACTAGTGTCGATCTCGATGAGGTGGATCCAAAAATTACGGTAAAGTTTTACTGAACTGAAACGTCGCTTTGAGAAGAAGAAGGGACAGAGGCTGTCTTTAATCAAGACAGATTTAAGGTTTTGACTTCCAGGGGAGGAGAAGCTCAGCTTTCTACAGATTCTATCAGACTTCTTAGTGCGAAAAAAACTTTTAAAGAGGCTCAGGAAGCTCTGTCTCAAGCAGGTATAAAACCACAGATTCTTGAACAGATGCAGTTTGAAAATGGAAAGTTTGTTATGGATGTAATTGATGAAAACTGAAAAGCGAGCAAGCAAGAGGTAAGCTATCTCACAACTACTGATGAAGTTCCAGATCCAAACAGTTCTGCGGTGAAAAAAAATCCTGTAATCTATAAAATCAATCCGAATGCTGATGGAACAGTTACGGTTGAGTCGAATCTACTGGATATGGAGTGAGAAAAGAAGAGATATGAGAGAAAGATGTCGTATTCAGATTTCCTACTTTTCCTCAATGAAAAAAATCTAACACCAAAAACTGAAAAACAGGTTGAAGCTGATAAAAAAGCATTTGAGGACATCCCTTCCACTACCAAGAGAAACTGGAAGCGAGTTAGTGTGCAGTCTATGATCTATAGTATCAAAAATGTCTGGAAAAATCTGACCTCAAAGATCGATGAATATTACAAAGGGCAGGATGAAGCTTGTCTTGATTGGTTAGTATCGAGCGTCGGAATCTATAAAATGGTAGGAGATACCTTCTCTTGGATTCCGTCAGTAAAATCTGCTTCGGACCAGCTCCATTATGATCAACTTTCAAAAGCTGAAAAAAATACTCGAAAGTCTATTGAAGATTGGATTTGAAAGTTTAAGGGAATGCAGGATTTCTCGGCCTTGTTTGAAACTGGAGTTGATCATCCAAGTGGAATGACCATTGATAGTGCTATTGGGAAAGGCAATACGCTCAAAAAAATCCTTCTCAGTGGGAAAAGTGTCGTTGAGGATAGTGGTTTGAGGCCAATTATGGCTGCAGCAATGATAGCTAATATTAGGCAAGGAAAAGGGCTTTACCGCTGACTTTCAAATTATGATAATCAGGGACTTTGGGTAAAATGTCTGCTTTGAGATCAGCATCATCAAAGATATATGAAGATGAGGCAAGATGTGCTTGATAGGATTAAAAAACCAGGAACTCCAGATGCTGATCAGCTTCAAGATAGACTCAAAAAATCTGAAATTGACTATATTGTAAATAATATCAATAATGCTAATGGAGGTCAGGATTTTGGATCTGTAAATGATGGAAATAAACAAGTTCTCAAACAGCTTTATTCATCAAATTTTGCATGAGAACTTAATAATGCAGCAGAAGAAGTCTTTTGAAGGAAGTCAATTGATGGTGCATATAGCAAAATTACACATAATAATTTTAATCTCGCTGCGTGAGATTTTAAAAGATTTATTAAATCCAGTAGAATTGAATCAGCGCTTGCAAACCTTAAAAAAATGGGGGATCTTGCTAGGAGTGAGCAACATAAAAATCAACTCAAAATGGCGCTTTCCTATATCACTTTGAGTGGAATTATGAATAGATATGGAGATAAAGATGTGAGAAAGTGGTTTGATGCACTGGCGAGAGCTTATATGGTTCCAACCGCATTTTTTGCAAAAAAGCGAGAAAATCAGCATAATGCACGGCACCTCTTAGATAAGGTAGATGCTGTACCGCCCTTTAGGGAGGCTATGAAGTCTAAGAAAGCGATAACTGAAAATTGACCAGCTCAAAAGAGTCTTCAAGAATCAGATTTTTCAATGAATGCTCAATCAGTTGAATATGGTGCTCTTCTCGATAAACTTCGAGCTTGGTGGTGACAAAATGCAAAAAAAATCGATGACTATTTCGTTGGTCTCAAGAGTAAAGATACTTCTCTAGATCCTATTGAGAGGAAGGTTCAAGATCAATATCGAGAATCAAGTGGTGACCGTGTGGATGACGATCGGGCCAAGAATCCATCAATCACTGGAAATTATGCACTCCTAGCCTCTCCAGATGTTATTGAACAAAATAAAGACTATAACAGAGAAGGCTTTGGTTGAAAGACTATTGATGAAAGGAATGACAAGGCAGACTTCCGAAAGAAAATTTTGAGTTCTCTTAACGATGCCAAGAGTAAAAATATTAAGCCAGAATTCTTTCTCAGGCAGTTCCTTGTGTGGTTTAATAAAGATTATTTTTCGCCTACTAATTATCCAGAAATTGTATCTTGGATATATACAGCAAAAAAAGTAAGGCAGAGATGAGAGTGATGAACAATGTCTTTTACGGTTCCGGGAAACAATTTGACTATAAGAATCCCATCTGGATATCGTAAAAGAGATGCAAAAGACTTACTTTACTATCTTTTCAAGGGAAATGTATTAAATGCTAGAGGATATCCTCCTCCAGTAGAATTTGAAAAAGTATTAGATTTTTTTGTGGACTATTTTGATGGAAAACTTGAGAGTATTAATGATGATGCTTTAAGTTATGCTTTCTGAGCAGATGACGTAAAACAAGGGAAAAATATGAAGCTCTGACTTATTCCGCGAGATGAGTATAATGCAAAAGTTGATAGAAATTCTCTTGAAAACTTTTGAATTCCACAGAAAAATCAATCTGAAGAAGATAAACGAAAATCAAAGTATTACAGAGAGTGAGATCTTTTCCTTAACAAAAAACTCCTTGATCTTGAAAGACGCCTGAACTCAAAAGGAATTAATGCTCCTGTACTCTCTGGAGTTGCTCAAGGTACATCTAATACTATCTTCGATAATATGTATGGTGGGAATAGATAAAAACAAAAAAAACTGAAAAAAGAATCTTCTCTTTCCTTTGAAGGTTCTTTTTCTTTGTTTATTTAATCAGACTTCTCTAACCTTTCACTTGCATTCTGTTAGCAAATAACTATACTCAAAATCAGCTTATTTTTTTATTGCTTATATGTTAAGAAATGCTAGATTTTATCTACGATAGTCTTGATACTGTCAAAAAATTAAAGTTCCCTACATTCAAGCAAATTACGAGATTGACTCTTGGAATTTTTGCACTTGTAATCATCGCTGGGCTTTATCTTATCTTAGTGGATACGATTTTCTCAGATGGATACAAGGGGTTTTATGCTTTGATGACAAACCAATCTCTAGATTCTCAGCAAGCTAATGGAGGACTGATCTCAGGAGATACTAATTCTTTCTCTGGAATTGATCTTTCAAATATCCAAGCAGCAGTAGGATCAGGAGAGTCCCCAGTGACAGCTCAAGGGGTTCTTAGCGGAACCCAGGAAGGAACAGAAAATCCTGTTCAAGCTCAAGAAGTAGCTCAAGTAGCTGAGTCTACTGAAGTTGCTCAAACAACAGGAACTCAAAACTAGTACTATTAACACTAAATAAAATCAGTTTTATCTATTCTTTTTATGCTTATGCAAAAAGAGGTAAATACCAATGAAATAAAAAAACAAATTGAGGACAATACCTATAGATGGTATGTGCTCAGTGTAACTTCTGGTCAGGAAGCACTTGTGATCGAAAATCTTCAGGAAAGAGTAAACAAGCAAGGGCTATCAGAGGATGTTGTTGATTATCTTAGCCCACTTGTGAGTGAGGTTGTGATGAAGAAATGAGAAAAGGTAGTCAGACAAAAAAAGCTCTACCCTGGATATGTCTTCTTTAAGTCAAAGATGAATGATAAAATCTGGTATGTTGTGAGAAATACACCAGGTGTTAGACTTATTGTAGGAGCTGAGACAAAGCCGATCCCTTTGACAGATGAAGAATTTGCTCAAATGCAAAGTCAAATCCAGCAAGCTCAGGAAAGATCAGAGTTGACAATACCTTATAAGGTTGGTGATATAGTACTTTTGAAACATTGAGATTTTAAAGGTATGAAATGAAATATTAAAGAAATTGATGCAGAAAAGTGAGTAATTGTGGTGAATGTTGAAATGCTTGGTAGACTCACTCCTGTGGCAATTGATGCCGACAAGGTAGAACTCACCAACTAGTTATTTATCTCCTTGATAACCTATGGAGAGAGAAAAGAAACTTGTATCACTTTGTTTGTGTATCTTGTTTGTAGCGTTTATTGTGGTGTATTCATTGCTGTATCAGGTAAAGGGGCAAGAACTCTTAGCTAAGATGCAGGCAGATTTGGAAAAAAAGACAATACAAACCTGAACAACACAAATATCTACAGGAGAAACTCAGATTTTCTCTTTGGAACTTGACAAAGTGAATACTGGCAGTAGCACTGCCGAATTAACTTCGTGAGTGAATAACTCAAATATTGTGACTACTGGAGTTGATGCAAAGCCAGTAGTTGAGGAGCAAAATCAGAATGCTTCAACTGATGATGCTTCAAACCCTCAGGAACAAGAATTCCTTATGCTTTCAGGGACTGACCTTTACTTTTGAGTAGTGGATAGTTTTGAAAAGTTGGGACTTAATCCTGAATATATTCTGAAAGATCGTAGAGAAATCTATTATGCTTTCTTTGATAAAGAGCCTACAGATCTCAAAAAAACAGTCCAGAAGCTAGGTGGAAATATCTATGTTATGGCTACTGAATCTGAGATCCTAAAAAATGAGCTCTTTTGAAATAAGATTAGCTATGTTAATCTTCCAGAATATAAAACAAAGCTTGTTGTGCTTCTTTTGGAAGTGGATCAGAAGTATCGATTGCTTCAGATACCATATTCAAAGTATCATACAAGCAAATCGTACTTAAAAACTTTATTTATCTAATGTAAACAACATTATGGCAAAAGTACAGAAAATTCTTAATATCGAAGTTCCAGCTGGAAAGGCTACTCCAACTCCACCGCTTGGACCTATGCTTGGAGCAAACGGAGTAAATATCGGACAATTTACAAAGGAATTTAACGAAAAGACTGCTGATTTGATGAAACAATTTGGTGGAATTGAAGTTAAGATCAAGGTAAAGTTGACGGTATTTGTAGATAGAACTTTTACAATGGAAATTGGTGCGCCAATTACCTCAGGTCTTATTAAATGGAGAATAAGCCAAAACCTTGGTTCAGGAGAGCCAAACAAGAAAAAGATTGGAAAGCTGACTCTAGCGGATCTAGAAGCTATCTATGAACTTAAAAAATCAGATCTTAATGCTAATGACAAAGAAGCAGCGTTCAAGATTATCGCTGGAACAGCAAGAAATATGGGAGTTGATGTTGAAATGTAATCAGCATTTTATGCCTTTTGACTAATTACTATTTACTATGAAGACACTTAAAAAGTATCTTCCCTACATTATCTCAATACTGATGATAGTGGTTGCGGGAATTGTGAAATGGCAATATAAACAGCCAAAACATGACTCATTTCGAGAACAAAGAGATCAGAGTATGAACAATCTCAAGGAATCATTAAGAAACCTTGGGGCTTGAAATACTACCGCGAGAGCAAAATAGCACTCGCTAACCGGGAGATACCTCGTATCGTTTGAACCGATTTTATTCTTATTCAATTACAATCATGAAACACGGAAAAAAGTATGTAGAAGTGAAAAAGCTTGTAGAAAAGACAAAAATGTATCCTTTGACTGAGGCTGTTGAGCTTCTTAAAAAGGTGAATTATGCTAAGTTTGACGCAGGAATTGAAATTGCTGTAAAGACTAACGCTAATCCAAAGTACAACGATCAAATGCTTAGAGCTACTACAATCCTTCCTCACGGAACTGGAAAAACTAAGAAGGTAGCTGTATTCATTACAGAAGACAAGGTTGATGAAGCGAAGAAGGCTGGTGCTGATATCGCTGGACATGATGCTCTTCTTAAGGATATTAAAGAAGGGAAGACTGACTTTGATGTTTTGATTACAACTCCAGAATTGATCAGAGATTTGGCTCCAGTAGCTAAACAACTCGGACCAAAGGGACTTATGCCATCTCCAAAGGCTGGTACTGTAACAATGAATATTGCTCAGGCAGTTGAGGAAACTAAGAAAGGTAAGATTGAATTCAGACTTGATAAGACTGGAAACATTCACGCTCTTGTTGGAAAACTTTCATTTGATAATGCAAAACTTATCGAAAATATTGAATCTTTGATGAAAGCTATTGAAGAAAATAAGCCAACTGGGGTTAAAGGAAAGCTCGTAAAGAAAGTAGTTATCGCTACTACAATGAGCCCAGGTGTACAGGTTGAATACTAATAATTGAGAATACAAAAAGAGGAGAAATCAGATTTCTCTTCTTTTTTTGTTTCATTATCGTAAATTCTTCCAAAAGATTCTCATCGCGAGGCTCACTTTGTAAACTTTTCCTCGTTCATATATATTCTTCCGCAATGATAGTCTGTTTTTCAACCACGATTTTTTTGACAAATAAAAGAATCTGGCTATACTTAAGCAACCTTTTATTCATTCAAAAAATAATGAAACAAAAAACAACATTAAAATCAACAAAACCAATTAAAACAACAAAAAAACAAACAAAAAAATCAGATTTTTCTTCTCTTTCTCAAAATAGAGAGAGTTTCTTTCAAGCGAAAGCTAATATTCTTGATATTAGAGATGGAGAGAGGCTTATCGTTCTCCTAAACCTAGAACAAGCAACAGCTTTTGGGATTAATCTTCATGATAAAGTAACACTCAAAAGACAAAATGGAGAGAGTATTGTAGCAGATGTAGCCATTTCAGATACTGTTCCAGCTGGAGAAATTGGGATCTATCTTGATATTCTTGATAAGGTAAAATTTACCTCAAATGAGGTAATTTCTGTAGCATTAGCTGAAAGTTCAACTGCTTCGTATGACGCTATTAGAAAGAAGATGAGAGGAGAAAAAATCTCCTATGAAGAAATGTATGCAATTATTAAGGATATTTCAGAAAATAAGCTTGATGATACAATGATGACGTATTATGTTGCATCAAGTTTCTTCTATCCAACTACTGATGAAGAGATGTATCTGACAGCAAAGGCAATGGCTGAATGTGGGGTAACCTTCAAATATCCCAAAGGAGAGATTATCGCAGATAAGCACTGTATTGGTGGAGTACCAGGAAATGAAACAACAATGATTCTGATCCCACTTATTGCGAGTCTCGGGATCAAAATTCCTAAAAACTTCTCAAAGTCAATCACCTCTCCTGCTGCAACTGGTGAATGTGTAAATGTGCTGATGGATATCAACTTTGATAAGAAAGGAATTGAGAAGCTAGTGAAGGAAGAAGATTGTTGTTTAGTATGGTGAGGATCATTAGATCTTGCTCCTGCTGATGACAAGCTGATTAAGGTGCAGTATCCACTTTCTATGCAATCTAGAGCAAAGGTAGTAAGCTCAATTATGGCAAAAAAATATGCAATGGGAATTACTCATTCACTTATTGATATTCCAGTTGGGCCAACTGCAAAAGTTACAACGATGGAGGAGGCGAAAGACTGGAAAAAGAAGTTTGAATATGTAGGTAAAAAACTCTGAATGAAGATGTCGGTCGCAATTACTAAGGCTGATGAGGTGATTGGAAATGGAGTAGGAGCTGTTCTTCAGGTAAGAGAAGTACTTAGAATTCTCCAGCAACATCCAGAAAGAGCAAAAGATCTTGAAGATAAGGTGCTTCATCTTGCTTCAAAAATTATCCAAGATGTAGGTCTCGCAAAAGGTAAAAAGGCTCTTGAGTTAGCAAAAACTCAGCTCACTTCTGGAAAAGCTTGGCAAAAGATGCAATCTATTATCAAGGCTCAGCACGGAGACCCAAAAATTACCTCTGAAACATTGAAACTCTGAACTCATACTTACGATATTCTCGCAACCAAGGACGGTCAGATGAAGGTAATTAACCTTCATGATGTCAATGCAATCTGTAGAAAGCTTGGATGTCCAGTAATCAATGAAGCCGGAATGTATCTTTACAAAAAGCTCGGTGATAAGGTGAAAAAATGAGAAAAGATCGCAACGCTTTATGCGCTTGATGATACGAAACTCGATCTTGGAATCGAAAGATTTAAGGAGAGGAGCCCATTTGAATATTAAGATAGAAGCAATAAAAAAAGAAAGCCTGAATCAGTTCAGGTTTTTCTCTTTACTTTTCTTCTCAGCCAACAAAAAAAAAGAGAAAATTGCTCCCTTTTTTTATGCTCATCATATTAGAGTCAGAATTTTTTTGGATTTTTGAGTTTAAATTCCCTTGGTGAGAGGAATCTCTCAATAATTGCATTGAGGACCTTATCTACATTCTCTCCTGTTTTCCCAGATACGCAGATCACTTCCTCTTTTGAAAGTCCAATCATATTTTCAATTTCTCCAGCAACTCTATCAGGATTCGCAGCGGGGAGATCAATCTTGTTCAAGACTGGGATAATATCTAGCCCCTGATCAATCGCTTGATACAGTGTTGAAAGTGTTTGAGCCTGAATTCCCTGAGAGGCATCAACCAGCAAAATTGCTCCTTCAACCGCAGCTAGTGAACGAGATACTTCATACTGAAAATCAACGTGTCCCGGAGTGTCAATAAGATTAAGTTCGTAGCCTTTCCATTGCATTCTAGCTGGAGTAAGTTTGATCGTAATTCCTCTTTCCTGTTCGATATCCATACGATCCAAAACCTGAGAATGATTCAGCTTTCTCACAGTCCCAGTGATTTCAAGCATTCTATCAGCTAGTGTAGACTTCCCATGATCAATATGCGCGATAATACAAAAATTCCTAATCTTGTCCATTTTTTCCCTCAGGTGCAAAAAAATTAAAAATCTGATTTTCTTTCTCCTTTTATCTCTATATATCTATCGTTTTCCTAGATAAAAACAAGTGTTTTTACTCCATGCAAAAGAGGATTGAGACTTCCTCTTCTTCGTTAAAATTAACCTTATGCTCCGCTTTTGTCCTCGATCCCTTCAAAAAGCTCCTGTATCAGCTTGATCGCCTCTTTCTGATCTAAAAAAAACGGAGAAGTGGCGATGGTTACCATTTTTGCTCAAGAGATCAGCTTTCTTGTCTGCTCAAAGGTTCACTCCTTATCTTCAATTCCCATCAACTTCTCCCAAAAATCCATATCAATATCCAAAATATAGTCCTCATCAGGTTTATGATAGTGGAGGAGTCAGTATTCGCTCCTGAGTTGGTCCACAGATCCGAGTAGTCCACTTCCTAATGCCGGAATAATAAAGTTTCCAACATTACACTTCTCCTGGACAAATCAAAAGATTAAATCCAGATTTTTTTCATCTATTTTATCCTCATTAGGTTTCATATCCGAGTGCTGATCTATATGAATGAGCTTTACCCCTTTCGAAAAGCGATTTTGAAAATATTCCTTATACCAAAAATATAAAGCATGATTGTGATTGTCAAAAATGTAGATCGGCACTCCTCAAACCTCAAAGATCAAAAACTCCTTTAATCCATAAAAATACTCTAAAGTCCCATTTGTTCATCTTTCACAAAAAACTGGCTCTTCTCAGAGTTCTAGCTCAGAGATTCCCTTTTTTACAAGTGGTGCAATCCAAAGTTTTACAGGTTTTCACTGTTCTTGTGATCAAAAAAAACAGTTCCCGATTCCTCATTCAAGCCAAAAACCTCTATAATTCTCCATCACTCCCTCAAAAATAAAAAAAATCAGATTTCTTTCTCTCATTTGTTCTACTTAACTTAACTCCTATTTCAACCTCTTTTCGATTTGTGTCTTCTTAATAATAAAAACTAGGACACTCAGTAGCTGAAAGCAGAGATTTTTTCTCTTTATATTGCCAAGCAAAAAACTATACTAAAAAACAGTTTAGTTTTGTGAAACGAATGTCCGGACATAAACTCGTGATAAAAGACGCTCTCTGGCAGCTAGCCGGGAGAGTGATCAGTGCATTATTTGGATTTGTAATCACCAAAATTATTGCCTCATATCTTTGACCGTTGAGATACGGAGATTATGGGACAATTTTCAGATTTTTCGCTTGGTGGACTGCACTTGTAGACTTCTGAATCTATGTCCTTGCGATCAAGCAGCTCTGAACTCTAAAAAAGCAAATACACTGAGATAAAGAAATAGAATCTGATTTAAATCCAGCTTCTCCTTTGGCACAAGACTACTGAAAATTCGTAGGAACCAGAGTCTTTCTCATAGGAATTGTCTATAGCCTGGCAATCGCTATTGCCTATTTGATACCTGCCTATACAGAAAATCCCTATATCATTCGAGGGCTTCCTCTGGCAATGTGCTATTCTGCGAGTAATATGTATGCAGGTATTCAGCAGATACCACTTCAACTCTTTCGAAAGATGAAAAGACTGACATGGTCTTTGATTATCGCAAGACTTTCGCAGCTGCTAGTACTTTTACCAGTAGTGTATCTGTTCTTTACTAATGTTGATTTCCAGTCTGCTCAGACACCAAACCTTGTGCTAATTTCAGCTTTTTGTCTAGTGATCTTCTCGGTAGTTGCGAGTTCCCTTGGACAAAATGTAGAAATGCATCTCAGAACCAAAGATATTCTCCCTCTCAAGATCAGATTTGACTTCTCTTTTATCAAAAAGATTCTAAGTCAGAATTGGAGATTTGGTTTCTCTTACTTTTTTAGTAGCTTTCATACCTTATTGGTGCTGATTTTCCTAGGATGGTTTTTCCCAACTGCTCAAAACTTTGATCATGCTGGGAAGCGAGCTCTAGCATTGTCTTTAATAGAGATTCTACTAATCATCCCATCCTCACTAGGAAATTCGCTCCTTCACAAGATCCCAAACTACAGCAAAACACAAAAGCAAAAATCCCTCTGAAATCTGATGACAATGGTTGTCCGAATTGGAGCCTTGATTGCGCTTAATTTCTGGATTTTCGCAGATGATATTATTCTACTTGTCTCCTCAAGTAAGTTCCTCTGAAGCCGAACCAATACCATTGACCGATGAGCCAATCAAGTGCTTCCTTTCTTGGGGATTGTACTTGTGCTTAGCTTTATCAAGCAGGTCTATAACTATGTCTTCGTAGCTATGGAGCAACAAAATAGGCTTTTCTTGATCAATCTTATCGGAGTAGTACTCGGTGCTGTTGTTGGGATCTACCTTATCCCAAGCTATGGACTTCTTGGATGAGTATTAACGCAGCTTTTGATTGAGTGACTTTTCACTGGAGGAGCAATCCGAGTTGCTGCCAGAAATCATCTTACCCCGCACTTTGATACAAAAAAAGTTATAATTCTGATTTCTTTATTGATTGGAGTTGGAATCCTCGGTACTGGACTACACTATCAAACAGGAGGAACCTCGCTTTGAATATGGAAATTTTTCCTCATCGCTGCGCTAATAAATATCCCGGTTCTCCTCCTAGCTATCAAGCCAATGAAAACCGTTGCAAAAGGACTTACACAAGAATAATTTTTTTATCTCTCTAAGGGAGCATGTTTAGACAAATTCTATCAGATTCAGTCACTGTCCTCTTTCAAAATCCTAAACTTATTAGGCTCTCTTTTTTGACGCTTGTGTTTTATTCAATAGTTCGTATCTACTTTATCGTTTATTATTTCAATACTTTTCTTCTCTATAAATATGAAAGCTGAGTTCAGCTCTCTGATGCCTTTATCTATGTTCTTGATAAGCTCAATAATCAGTGAATTCTCCGAGCAGTGATCTGAGTTATTATTGTATTGATCTGATATCTTTGGTTCCATCCGATAGGAGAGGCGTCAGTTGTTTCAGCGCTGGATAATCCTCAGCAGTCAGCTTTCAGATCTTTTGTTAGAGGAAGTGGAAAGTTCTTTCCAATGCTGGAGTATAGCTGACTTTCGATTCCTTTCTGAGTGTTTACCTTTTGTACGGTAATGCTGAGACTCTATCTGATGGATATTTTTGATAATATATTTATCACAATTATCGTCGGTATCCGATGATTCCTCGTGCTCTTTGCCAGTGTTTGCTGGTCGTATGCTAGGATTATTATTGCTCTAGAGGGTTGTCAGGTTTTTGATGCGATCAAAAAGAGTACAAGTCTCGCGATGAATAATCTCGGTCTCTCAGTTAAACTGATGTTTGTTGAGCTCCTCTTGATGCTGAGATTTATTGTTATTGGTCTTCTTATTGTTGGAATCCCTGTGCTCTTGATCTATATTGCAGTGTGGTTGGATGTGATCCAAAATTCCTTTGTAGAGACCACGATCCGAGTAGTTGCAGCAAGTTTGCTTCTAGTAATCGCATATCTCAACTGTATTGTTGAAGCATTCTTCCTCACTTATTGGTACCAAGCTTATAGAAAAATCTCACCAAAAACATAGAAAAGCCTGAATTAGTTCAGGTTTTTCTTCTTTGTGAAATGTTATTTTTGTACTGTTACTCGTAATAATGAGTTCCACAAATCTGCCCGAGACTTATTTTGTGTATCATAGCGATCAAGATGAGAGTCTAAAAGAGGAATAATAAAAAAACATTTGGTATCAAAAAGCAAATCACTATAGTCAACCTTGCTATAGCAAGAAGTGAGTAGACTTCTTTAATATTAAACCATAAATAAAATAGTAAAATAACCGAACAAGCATTGCTACTCCAATGATAAGTTCACAATACGATATCTATATATGAAAGAACGTATTTTAAAAGTAGGGAAAGGAGTGCTAGTAGCACTTGCCCTAGTAGTAGGTTTCTCCTCTTGTGAGAAGAAAGAAGATACTCCCATTGCCATGACAGAAGTATCTCAGGTAGCACTACCTCAGGATGCACAGGCTTCAGTAAATTCAGCAAGGGCTAAATGGTGTTGGTGTACTGATTACATCAAAAATCGTTTAGGTTATTGGGGAGTTAAAGCTGGAGATGCTAAAGATATGGGAAGTTGGTTAACTAAGATTGGATGGAAAAAAGTACCAAGCTTCTCCGCCACAGATCTACCCCGTAATAAAGATATTATTATCTTTCAACCAGGTGCTCATGGCGCTCATAGTTCAGCGGGACACATTGGAATGGTTGCTTCTGCACAAAATGTAAGGGGTAATATCCTCGTGAGAATTGTTGGTGCAAATCACGAGGGGAAGGGTAAAAACAAGCGTCCAACTTGGACTGAGTATGATTGTACAAATGTATCAATATGGGAAATTCAGTCTCTACAACAATCAGGAGTTAGTCTTTACCGAAAATAATAGAGTATCTCTCTATTACAAAAATCTGAGCTTATGCTCAGATTTTTTTCTTAATCAGTATATTCAAAGGTCATATTGAGATATGGAGAACTAGATTCTTGAGTCACAGAAAGATTGTAAAGGAGATATCTTGTATCTTGTTTGTCAGTATATAGGATGTCATATGGCAAGAGTTCTCAGAATCCTACATCTTCAGTAGGATAACTTGGACTACAAGTATCTTTCTCGTGAGTATTGAGAGTATAGCGACTCTTTTCATCAGATTCTCACAAGATATGAGGTCTAGCATAGAGATCTTGTTTTTTCCGATTCAGGTCAGTATCTCTCTCCACTCAGCAGCTTGAATCTAAGTTATACTTAGTATGAATCGCTTGAGTGAGAGAAGTCCCCTTCTCCTTACTATTGAAAATATAGCGTGCTTGTCAGTTTACTCAGAGGGTAATACTATTCCCACTAAGAGTTCACTTTAATATTTCCTTTTGTCAATAAGTAGGATTCTCGTTATATGCTTTCCATTCTGAGAGAGAAGTATTTGCGTCTCTAGGGCGAGAAACTAGCTTTACACAAAGCTCAGGGATAACCGCTGAAAAGCCTGATTCAGCTTCATCTCGCTGAAGAGTAAAGTTCCCGCTTCAAGTGAGATTGGCATAATACTCCTTCCCTTTACAGTCAAAGTTTTGCGCGAGAGGCTCTGGTGCCTTAGGAGTGCTTGGCTCTTGAACTGGAATCGTGCTACAACCAGCTAAGAAGACCACTCCTCAGAGTGCTAGAAAGCTTAAGTATTTCTTCATCATGCTAGTTATGTATAAGGTAAAACGCTATAGATATAGAAAATCTTCAGCAAAAGTCAAGCGAATGAAAAAGGTCTCTATGGAATTCCATAGAGACCTTTTTCTTAATCTTTAGCATCAAAGAGCTTTAAGGTATCAAAGATCTCTCTTACCTTGCTATAGTGACTCTCATAGAGAATATCACCTACAGCAGTTTGTAAGACATTTTTATTTGCAACAAAATAAAACCTGTTATTGTGTCCTACCGTATCTCTTTCGATTTCTTTCCTTACTTCTTCTCCCTCACATTCCACTCAATAGCATTCTCAAAAACCTACTTTATTATAGTTTGCTGTTGGATAGAGCATAGCCAACATCACGGTGATAGAATACGGACTCATTCAGGCCGGAACAGTTGCATTGATAGAGCCATCAAATTCTCCTGTATAAGCATAAGGTAATGTAAAATACACAAGAGAGATATCATCTTTTCATCATCGGACTCCTCCAATCTGCCCACCTTTCCATCCTTTTCCGAACTTTACCTGAAAACCATAGACCTCATTTCTATAGATGAGAGCATCTCCTGTCTGTGTCACAATCGCTCCGCTATTCGCTTCCGTAATCACAACAATCGGAGTAGTATCTCCTGTCTGTGTCTGCACTTCTGCAAGGGTAAGCTTCGTCTCTTTTCAACTTAAAGCGTCTGCTGGCGAGAGTTCTGTTTCGTTTCCTGTTTGTGAAATATCCCCACTCAATACCTTCTCCTCCTGCGGTAAAACTCGACAACCACTCAAAACTACTACTCCAGCGACCAAAGACCAAAGTCAGATTTTTCTCATCTTTTCTTGTATATTGAATAAAACACTACAGTTGATAGCTATTTTCGTTAGGAAATCAAGAGGTTAACCTTAGCAAAATGATTAGAAATATTGTATTTTCTTCGGAGTACATCTTTCCTACTCAAGATCTCCCACGGAGCGACCTCCTTACTCAGAAGATTTTTCCTTTGAGCGAGTGTTCTATCGCTACTCAAAACAATTACGCCAGCTCCCCAAAGTCCCAAATGAGTATCTCCTATATCGCCTCTCTTCTCAAAGTCAGGAACCACCTCTACTATACCACTTCTTCCCTAAAATCACTCTAAGCTTTAGTTGTTTTCTGCTCAGAATTCCATATACTATCCCCAGAAACTCCAACAAAAACCTGAAATCAGATTTTTATTTCTCTTTCCCTTTCTGATGGACAGACAAGCCATCTATGAATATTTGACTAAAATCCCTTACGGCAAGGTCACAACCTACAAGCATATCGCTCAAAAATTCTGAATTCATCCAAGGGTAGTCGGAATGATTATGAGAAGCAACGATCATCCTGATAAATATCCCTGCTGCAAGGTGGTCTGAGCAGATGGAAAGTTGACAGGCTATGCTCTTGGACTTGAGGAAAAGATCCGTAGGCTTGCTACTGAGGGAATCCCAGTTCAAAATAATAGGGTTCCTCTTGAATATCTTTGGACTTGAGTAGAGGAAAAGAAAATCAGATTTTAAACTTTGTGATATGCGGTATGAACCTAGAGAATCTTACTCCAGCGATGAAACAATATCTCCAGATGAAACAACAGAATCCTGATTGTATTCTGCTTTTTAGAATTGGTGATTTCTATGAAGTGTTTTTTGAGGATGCAAAGATTTGTGCTAGCGTGCTTGACCTCATCATCACTTCAAAAAATAAAAACTCAGAAAATCCTATTCCTATGGCGGGTATCCCTCATCATAGTATAGAAAAATATATTCCAAGGCTGATTGCAAAGGGCTATAAAGTCGCAATTGCTGAGCAGATGACAGATCCTGTTCCTTGAAAGATTGTTGAGAGAAGTATCAAATCAATTATTACCCCAGGAACGTATATCCAAGAAAATCAGCGTGAACTGAGCACTCTCTTAGCTATTACAAGGTCTTCTGAGAAGAGTGGGACAAACTATCATCTTGCATGGTGAGATTTTACTATCGGAAACTATCAAACCAAAACACTTTCAAACTTAGAACAAGCTCAAAAACTGATTTTGTCATTGCGTCCGACAGAGATTATTCTTGACTCAGACCTAACCAACAAAGAGGAAATCATTGGTCCTATTCAGAGTTATTTGAACTGTCTAGTCTCTGTATATGGGGTTCCCTTTGATCCTGAGCATACGATTTTGACCGTTTGCAAGGTGCAGCAGTTAGCTAGCTTTGGAAAGGCTTTGACAGAATGAAGAGCTTCTGCTTTAGCCCTGCTTTTTGCTTATATTCAGCATACGCAGCAGCAAGTCCTCAAAAATGTTAATACGATCAGCTACCATGCTGCTGATGGACTCGTTCTGATGGATGAAACTACAGTCAAAAACCTAGAAATATTCAGTTCAAGCTATGAAAATTCTAGTAAATATACCTTATTTGAAATTCTTAATACTACGAAAACTGCATGAGGAGCTAGGCTTTTGAGAGATATTCTCTCAAATCCAACAAACAATAAAACTGAACTCAACTGGAGACTTTCTCATCTTGAGAGGCTCTTTGATGATACAAAAACCAGTGCCATTCATCAGTTTTTTTCTGCTTTTTTTGATATCCCAAAGCTTTTAAGTCTTATTCTCTATAGAAAACTCAATTATATCCCGTTTATAAAGTTGAGAACTACACTTTGACTGGCTTTAGAGGGACTAGATGGAGAAATACTAACTCAGCTGAAGACTATCAGACTTGAGCAATCAGAAGTAGAGGAGTTAAGAGAGATTTACAACTATTTGCTTGCGCTACTCAAGCCAGATGATCAGCTTATCGGTGATAGCGACTATATTGCTGACTGAAGAGATTCCCAAATTGATGAACTCAGAAAGCTTGCTTATCATAGTGATGATCTGCTGATGAGCTATCAGCAAAAACTCGTTGCAAGCTCTGGAATCACCAATATTAAACTCAAGTTTATTACTAATCAGTGATATTTCTTAGAGTTGACGAGTAAAGATAGTGAACTGTTTGATCAGTGGATTAGCGAAAAATTCAGCTCAAGTTTATCAGAACAGGAAAAGAATGAATTCTGAATTCTCCGCAGGCAGACCTTAAAGTGAAATCAGAGATATTCTAGTCCATTCCTAGAAAATCTCCAGTGAGAGATTATCTCATCAAGGGAACAGCTCAGAGCCAAGGAACAAGCTCTCCTCCAAGAGGCAAAGTCTTTCCTTGAAAAAAAAGTTCATGTTCTTGCGGTTGTTGCTGAGAAAATTGCTTGGGTTGATCTGTTGACGTCTTATGCTTTACTTGCAAAGGAGCAACACTATACTAGACCACAGCTTTTAGACCAAGAGATAATTGCTATCCAATGAGGTCGTCATCCAGTGATCGAGGCTTTCCTTCCAAGAGATCAGCCTTTTATTCCTAATGACCTCAAGATCGGAAAACAGCCGAACCTTCCAAGTGATGATGGTATAATCCATATCATTACCTGACCAAATATGGGAGGAAAATCAACCTATCTCAGGCAGTCTGCTTTGATTGTGCTTTTAGCACATTGTGGACTCTTTGTTCCGGCTCAAAAGGCTGAAATCTGACTTGTTGATGGAATTTTTGCTAGAGTTGGAAGCTGAGATATTATCGCAAAAAACCAATCTACCTTTATGACTGAGATGATCGAGGTTGCGAATATTCTCAATAATGCAACAAAAAAAAGTTTTATTATCTTTGATGAACTTGGTCGTGGAACCTCTACGTATGATGGGCTAGCACTTACCAAGGCAATTTTGCACTATATTCTTCAGACACTACAAGCGAAGACACTTATTGCTACGCATTATCACGAATTGATCGCTCTAGAGCAGGAATCTCCGCTGATCAAAAATTTCTCGGTTAGTGTCTATGAAACAGACAAACAGGTGATTTTTATGAAAAAAATTACTCATGGCTGAGCAAATAAAAGCTATGGAATCGATGTTGCAAAATTGGCAGGGATCCCTTTCTCAATTTTGGCTGAGGCGCGTGAGAATTTAGCTGCTCTTGAAAAAGATCAAAAAGATCAAAAAAATCAGACTTCTTGTTTTGCTTCTTCAGTACAGGGATTATTCTCACTTCCTAAGGAAGAATTTCTTGATAAAGCTCAATACGAAAAAATAAAATCAATGCTCAATGGCATTGATCTTAATAATATTACTCCGCTTCAGGCACTCCAGCTCCTCATGAAAATCAAAGAGGAACTCTAGTTTATTGTCCGGCATACATGCGGTCCATACTTGAAGATTTATTCGCAAGATAATCGCTTGCAGTTTTTCAAAAACTAAAGCTTTTCTCATTTTTCTCATCAAGATAGGTGATTATTCCTTTTGACTTATCATACACGATCGGCTTTTGAGCAAAGGCATGATCAATAATAATAGGTTCCTCAGATGCATTGATTGATCAGATAGAGAGTGATTTATTTGGTGTCTTGTCTAGAATATCTTTCATTTGCTCGTAGGTTCCAACATCTAATATTCCATGCACATCAGGATGTGGAGTATTGTTTGGAGTTGAAAGTACGTGATCATCATATTTAAATTGACCAGTTTTTGAGTCTTTTGACATAAACTTCCCAGCTATTGCTTTGGCAGCTAGAGAAGGAAGTCAGATATTAAACTTTTTATCTGTCGTCTTCATGAAATCTGAAATTACTGCGAGATTGTCTTTATCATTACGAGAGGTGATTGATGGGAAAACGAGCATAGGACCTTGGGAAGGGTCTCCAGATTCTTTTGCTATCCCTTGTAGAAGAGTGATGATATCCTCTGGTCTCATATCATGAAAATGAAGTTCTGTTCAGTCTTTTTTCATCTTATTATAAATCTTTGGGAGATTGATAGAGAGATCAGTTTGATTGATATTTTCTCCCCAACGCTCACTTGCGCTATTTCCCAGTCCATAGCACTCCTTCAGAATGTCTTTGGGATTTGTCCCATTTCTCAATTTCTCGACAACGACACTATTTCTACGACTAGGATCGTTGTAAGGATGTTCTTTAGCCAGATTGAGATTTTTCTTTGAAGTATCTGCTCCTTTCTCAGTATTGTTTATCTGTTTGACGCTACCTTCTTTTCCCTTAGCAAGAGGCTTTACTTCTTTTACTTCATCTCTGTTTCCCATATTTTCCATACTCATATTGCTAGAATATAAAGATTATACTCAAGTATACTACTTTTTTTTAAAAAGTCAAAAAAGAGAGATTTTTATTCTATTGAGTTAAATATAAGAATGATTAATTTAGATGGGAAAAGAAAAAAACTCTCTCATGATATACATAAGAGAGTTTATAATATCCAACCTGGTCTTCTTACCAGTGTCACACCTAAGGATGCCGTGCACAGGCATCACCATAGAGACTCACTCTCTCTTTCCGGTGAGATATAACTCACTCTTAGAAAGGCCACTCCTTCTCTATTCCTCCGTTTAGGAGGGGAAGTTTTGACTGGAGATTTTGTCTTCCATATGGTTATAGGTCGGTTCAACAAACTAAGATATCTGTCCGGAAGATATCCTGTTGTTTTGGATATCCCCTGTTTCTTCTTTCCTGTTCAACGACTATAATATATTTATTTACTATTGAAAGTCAATACTTTTTATACTTTTTTTATTAAATGGAGATATTAGATGAAAACTGATATTTCTTATTGACTTATTTTAAAAAAGAAAATTTTTTTAAAAATTCTCTACTTTTTTCCGAAAAAATAAAAATCACTTGTATTAATATTCTGAAACACTATAGTACTAGTTGTAAATATCAAGAGTAGATGAAGAGACGAGGCTCGCTTGTACATCTCAGCAACCTGTTTTCATAACTATCCGCAATGCGGTTATGAAGTTAAAATAAGGTGCTTCTTCCTCCCCGCAAGGGAAAGATATGATCCACTTTTAAAAATGCATCAAGTCTTTCTGCTCGGGAAAGATTTTTTTCTTTTTGAGAAACTTCTCAAAGGAGAGAAAAATCAATCTTTTAACTTTTTATAGATATAAACAATGAACACGAGTAATGAAAAAATCCTTTTTACCTCAGAATCAGTGACTGAGGGGCATCCAGACAAAATCTGCGATCAGATTTCTGATGCGATTCTTGATGCCTGCCTAGAGCAAGACCCTTTCTCAAGAGTAGCTTGTGAATGTTTAATTACAACTAATAAGCTCATTATTGCTGGAGAAATCACTACTCAAGCGCAGGTTAATTATGAGGCAATTGCTAGAAAGGTGATTTGCGATATTGGTTATGATAGTGAGGAGAAATTTTTTGATGGGAAAAGTTGTGAGGTAGAAGTTCTAATCCATACGCAGTCGCCTGATATTGCGATGGGAGTAGATACTTGAGGGGCTGGAGATCAGGGGATTATGTTTGGGTATGCAACCAATGAAACAGACTCCTTCCTTCCAATGCCGATTGACCTCGCTCATAAGCTTGCTTCCCAATTATCCAAAGTTAGAAAAAACTGAATTCTTCCCTTCCTTCGTCCTGATGGAAAAACTCAAGTGAGTGTAGAATATGAAAATGGAAAAGCGAAAAGAATAGCAACTATCGTTGTTTCTACGCAGCATAGCAAAGATATTACTCAAGAAGAGCTTCACAAAGCTATAAAAGATGAGGTGATTGCTCCAATTGTTGGGGAGCTTATGGATGAGCAAACGCTAATCCATATCAATCCAACTGGAAGCTTCTATGTTGGAGGTCCTGTAGGAGATTGCGGATTGACGGGAAGAAAAATTATTGTAGATAGTTATGGTGGTATGGGAAGACACGGTGGAGGAGCTTTCTCTGGAAAGGATCCAACCAAGGTTGATAGAAGTGCGGCCTATATGGCAAGATATCTTGCTAAAAATATCGTAGCGAGCGGACTTTGTGAGAAATGTGAGTTGCAAATTAGTTATGCAATTGGAGTAAAACAGCCAGTCAGTCTTTTCCTGGAGGATTTCTGAACTGCAAAAATAGAAAAAAAACTGATCCTTGAACTCATTCAAAACCATTTTGATCTCAGTCCTCAGTGAATTATTGATTTCCTTCAGCTTAGAAAACCAATCTACAAAGCTACTGCAAGCTATGGACATTTTGGGAAGCAGGAACTCAGTCGAGAACAGCTTGGAAGTCTCGAGCTTTTCAGAAAGTTATATCAATAACATATTTTTATCTCTAGTAGATAGATTAGTAGTATCGTATTTAGTTATACAATAAAATTCTATTTTAAAAAAAGTTAAAAAATCAGAATTTTCATTCTTTCCAGAAAAAGCCTATTGTTTACAATAGGCTTTTTTCATATGTCAATGAGTCTTTATTACTAACTAGCAGACGAAATAAATCGGGTAAACCTTTCCCAGGCAGGATCTTCCGTTGGTTCTGAATCTTTAGGTATACTGAATATAGTGATAATACGCTTAATATACTTATCCCTATTCTCCTTTCCTATAAGATGTTCGATCTTTTCCCTTAGGATCTCTCTTCCTTTTTCAATCTCCTCCTCGATTTTCCTTTTAAGGATCTTTCTCCCTTCAATCTTCTCCTTATCTTCAACCTTTCCCCTTAGGATCTCTCTTCCTTCAGTCTTCTCTTCATCCTCAATCTCCTCATCTTTGATCCTCCTCCTACCCCAAATGAAATATGAGATATCACTAAAATGGTTCTCAATCTCTTTAGGGTGAAAGAGTATCCTTCTCCCTTTTTCCTCCTCTCCAGGATAATAATTTTTCAAGAATCCTTTGTCTATGAGTAGGAGCACTGTACCACGATCAACATTTAGTAGATACATTACATCTTCAATGGTAAGGAATCTCTCAGGAAGACCAAGTAGTCCGACACGGAGTGTTTTACATATCTCTCTGTAAGAAAAAATCTTTGAGTACTCATCTATCTTTTCTTTTCTAGAGTTCTTAGGAAGTTTGAATAATCTACCAACGGCATTTCTATTTGGATGTCCGATAAAGGTAAGCATAGATATGATATCAGCTTGTGAATAATATTTTTGCATAACTATAGGTATTATAAGTTGGTTAGTTAATATATCTGTTTACTTTTTTAGTGGTGAAACAGTAAGCCGAGGTATTACTTCTTCAAGTAGTGTCCGCCACACCAAGTCTCTCCATTTTACTTTATAAGCGAAACTCCGCAAAAAACGGGGACAAAAAACATCTGAATTTATGGTAGATATACATGTTAAAGAACTCATTGACAGTAAAATTATATATATTTATGTGAAAAAGTCAAGTAAGATCAAAATAGTATTGTTTTAAACGAAATAATATTGCAAAGATTGAATTTTCTCTTCATCACAGAAAAACTCCCCTAGTTTACTAGGAGAGTTTCTTCGTTTTGCTATATAAGCTTCACTATATGATAGTTACTGGATCATGGTTCTGAAGCTTATGATAGGTATTGAGCTCCTCATAGGATTCTTTCAAAAGAGGAACTACCTTTCGGAGAATTTTATTTAACTCCTCAAGTTTGTTATTGTCTCCTAGAGACCTAAGTTTTCTTCCACTCTCGGACTGTCTAAAGGCTTCTTCCTTGAAACGTTCAGCTTCTTGGCATGCCTCATAAACCTTTCTCTCAAGAGCGACTATCTTCTCTGATACAAGGGAGAGATAATTCCCTTGGGCAGTAGTAGAATTTGTTCCACTATACCCTGGTGTAAATTTGTCTTCCATGGTGTGATTTGTTTTATATTAGACACCAACTATACATATAATATACACAAAAGTCAAGACTTTTTTAAGAAAATATAATCAAAAAAACTGACTTCATTGGACTAAAATCAGTTTTTTCTTACTTCTGCTATTAAAGAGAATATTAAAGAGAAGAAGTCCTAGGAGAGAGATCTTTATAATATAAATCTCCATTATATTGGTTCTGAACCTGAGAATCTTTGATAAAATTCCCAAGCTTTCAAAGATGCCCAAGGATTTTTCCCATATAAGTAAAAATCTGTCTTGGAGTATAGTTTTCTGCTCCCTGAAGGTGCATAAATTTCAATAGTGATGGAGAAACAAAGATCAACATTACTGTCAAAAACATTCCCAAAATCATATATCTAATGCTATCCCACGCAGCTTTGATCTGCTTTTCATCTCCTTTTGAAAAGATAAAAAAGAAGATTGCTCTAAAAAACGCATAAATACATCCTCAACAAATCAGCAAAACAAGCCCTCCCAATCCATATAACACTACTTCCTGAAATCCTCAAACATTATCTAATCCGATCATTGACAATCAAATCAAAAATTAAAGGTAAAGAAAAAACCCTCAGGGGATTTTTCAGTACTATAGCAGAATTATTTGTCTGCATTCTTTGGAAGGCTCTTTCTTTCTCTCATTTCAAAGAATTTTTGGAAAAGAGCATCATTTGTTTCGTTGTAAAGAAGTTTTGCAACTCTCTCAGACATCTGAGATCCTTTAGCTACCCAAGCCTTGATAGTTTCAACATCAGCTTGAAGGATATGATGAAGAGGATCATAAGAACCTAGAACTTCCTTGTATCCAAACTTTGCTGGCTTAGTATGTTCAGTCAATACGATTCTATAAAAAGGTCTTTTGGTTCTACCGTGTCTAGATAATCTAATAGTCAACATTCTAGAATGTACAATAAAAATCTAAAAAAATCTGAATTCTTACTTAAGTTTTTCCTTTGAAGTGTGTTCAGTATGCTTTCTACAGTGCTTGCAGTATTTGTTTTGAGCAAGCTTTGGAGTAACAGCCTTGTTGATATTTGTAAAATAATTTGTAGCTTTACATTCACTACATACCATTGCAACCTTTACAACTCCTCCTTTCTTTTTTGCGGCCATAATACCTTAAAACAAACAAAATAAAATATGAATGACTTTTGAGATGATCTTTAGATAATTGGCACTAGGTAGACTCGAACCACCGACCTCGCCCTTATGAGAGGCGCGCTCTAACCTGCTGAGCTATAGTGCCATAACAGTCCATCAATTTCTCAAATGAGGTATGCAAAATCGGTGAGGGAGGGATTCGAACCCTCGAGACGATTTCTCGTCTGACTCGTTAGCAGTGAGTTGATTTCAGCCTCTCATCCACCTCACCAAAATTACAATAGTCATTGTATAGTGAATTGGGTTTGAATTTCAAGGCAAAAACAATAAATTAAAGTCTGAATTTTTATCTTTTTTCACCAAAATGGCAGAAATAATAGGCGGAATAGATGATTTTTGAACCCCGAGAAACAATATTGATCAGGTGAGTGAGGAAGCCGTCCAAAAAGCCCAGGAGGAAAATAGGCAAGCCAAACAAGTCGCTCAGCAAATCCAAGCTGACAAAAACCTCAATCAGCATTTTGCAGCCTTTCTCTCTATGCTTCTAAAAAAAATCAGCCATGAGGAATTGATAAAGGCAATCTATGATACCTTTTTCAAAACTATTAATCCTCAAAATAATATCACCTATCTGAGAAAAGATGGAAATACCAAAGTAATTGCCTGATTTTTCGTTCCTTTTTTTATCAAAGAGGCTCAGGAGTACAAGATTTTCCCTTTTTATGAAAAGCTTAGTCCTGAAGAATCTTGATATTCTATCAGGAGGTATGTTAATTATCTAGAGCAGCTCTCAGCAACCTATCATGATAATATCCCAATCAATCAGTCAGCATTTGTTGAGCTTGTAGTGCTGATTATTCAGTATTTCATCCTCAATGAAAAGGGGAAGCCTACCGAAAAATACACTCCAGAAGAACTCAAGGAAACAGTTCTCAACTATCTGTATTACTCAAAATAAAGTATTTTACTCTACCAAAATGATTGCAAATGAAAATAAAAAATCTGATTTTAGTCTTTTTTGCTCTCTTAATTATCACTGGATGTGCAAAATCAAGACCAGAACTCACTGCTCAAGAATATAATAATAAAATCATCTCATTTCAGATTCAGGCAGTAGACGCAGTAAATGAGTATTTCACAACTTTAGAAAAAAAATATGATGGACAAAATTTAGCAGAGCTCTATATCTGACTCAGAGATCAGCTGAGATCGCTCCAGGATAAAGCTAGTCTGCAAGAGGGACGACGCCGTGAAACAATACTCAAAGATGCCGTTGTTGATTACATTTCTGGACTTCAGGTGGCTCTAGATAACTATGAAAGGCCAGTAGTTGAGCTGATTGGAGCGTATTCGGGATCTGCTAGCGAGTTTTATCGTAAAGATACTCAGATTTTTTCAAACTATACCACTCAGTTTTCTCAGTCTCTCGCCAAGCTCGATGCTCAGATGGAGACTGCACAATCTCAATTCTCCAAAAAATATAAGTTTGAAGTAGGGAAAAAATAAAAAAATCTGAATCCTTTCTGCTCTTGTAGTCTAGAGGAAAATCATTACAATCCCTATCAGAATTTTACCCTTTTTTTCAATCAATCACATGACAAAAGTAACTCTAGAAATCAGCCAAGAAAATCATGATGCTTTCATAAAACTAAAAACTATGATCGAGGAAATGTCAGGTCAGAGCGTATCTGATGATGAAGTGTTAGACTTTGTACTTAGAGCCGTAACTGGATCTCTTGAAATGCCAGAGGAGGAGTGTGAAGGCGGATGTTGCTGCTGTGGGCATGATCACGGAGATGATCAGCATGAGGGCTATGAAAATTATGAAAATACCTTCCATCAGCACGAACACCATCACCATGGGCACCATCATCATGAACATAGTTGTTCTTGTCATGACGATGATACTCAATGCCAGTGCAAGCACGATTAATGATATCAAACTTTTTTTTGACAAAAGAGTATTGGCTTGTTTTGACTTGATTTTTGTAGGAAGAAAAATATGGTAAATCTGATTTATCATATTTTTTTCTAATGACAACGCATATCAAAACATTCACTACCATTGGACTTTTGGGTTATGAGATTCTCGTAGAGGCTGATAGTAATAGGGCTTTGCCAAATATTGAGATTATTGGGTTGCCCGATGCGAGTATTAAGGAGGCAAAAGAGAGGATTAGAGGATGTTTTAGAAACGTCGGAATAGATCTTCCAAAGAGGAAATTTGTGCTCAATCTTTCTCCTAGCCATCTCAAAAAGGTCTGAACAAGTTTTGATCTCCCAATGGCCGTAGCCTTGCTTGGACTGATCTATGATGGGAAGCTCAATCATTATGAGAGGATGAGTGAGTTCCTGTTTTTTTGAGAGCTTGGACTGGATGGAAGGATCAAGAGGGTAAATGGGCTCCTGCCTAGTGTGATCTCTGCAAAACAGCAGGGCTATCAAACTTTTTTTGTGCCGAGAGAAAATCTTTATGAGCTGGAGTATATTTCAGATATTACAATTATTCCGCTTTCGCATTTCTCTGAGCTCCTAGATTTTTTCCTCAAAGGAGAAAAACTTGCTTATGCTCGCAATACCAAAGCACTCGGAGAATTAAAAGATGAAAAGACTGATGATAGCTATGATTTTAAGTATATCAAAGGTCATCTTTTTGCAAAAAGAGCCCTGAGTATTGCGGCGGCTGGACTACACAATGTACTGATGGTTTGAGCTCCCGGTAGCGGAAAAACCATGCTGAGCAAAGCTTTGACAACAATTTTGCCTCCCTTATCATCAGATGAAATCCTCGAGGTGAGTCAGATTTATTCTGTAGTCTGAAAGCTCAGTAAGGATCAGCCACTGATTGTTAAAAGACCTTTTAGACAGGTGCATCATACCGCTTCCAAGGTTGCAATTATCTGATGAGGGAGTAATCTTACTCCAGGAGAAGTCTCTTTGGCTCACAAATGAGTTCTCTTTTTTGATGAATTAACCGAGTTTCCAAGAGAGGTTTTAGAAGTCCTCAGGCAGCCACTGGAAGATAGAGTGATCAATATCTCCAGAGCTCATGGTAGCGTCCAATATCCAGCAAACCTGATGTTTGTAGCTTCAATGAACCCTTGTAAATGTTGATATTATAAAGATCCAGAAAGACAGTGTACTTGCGGACTTTGAGAGGTAAAAAGGTATCAGAGTAAGATTTCAGGTCCCCTTTTGGATAGAATTGATATGATCCTTGAAATTCCTAGAGAAAATATTTCTACTCTTCTTGAAAAAACTCAAAACCAATCTTCAGCAGGTTTGCTCAAGGATATTCAAACAGCTCGAGCCTTTCAGCAGCAGCGTTTTAAGGGAACTGCCATCCAAAATAATGCCTCTATGCAGGCAAAGGATATCGAAGAGTTTATCAAACTTGATAGCGCGAGTAAGGATTTTCTTGCTCAAGCGACTGAGAAGTTTACCCTTTCAGGGAGAGTTGTTCATAGGCTTCTCAAGCTTGCGAGGACAATCGCAGATATGCAGGCTAGAGAACACCTTACACTCTCAGATGTGATGGAAGCACTTCACTACCGCAGTAGGACAATGTTCGTTGAAACGAATTAATACAATAGAGAAAGAAATCAGATTTTTTTCTTCTCATATTTTATAAAACGCAAAAGCTCAACAGGGATTCCTATTGAGCTTTTTTGAGAAACCAGCTAATCAGGGTAATACTCCTGATACTGATTTGGAAGGTACTTTTTGAGTTCCTCTTTTGAGAACCAGACCTTGATTTCCTCTTTTGCTTCCTCAATGCTCGCAGAAGAGTGGACAACATTGCGGATCGGACCCTTTGGATCTATTTCTCCAAAGTCTGCACGAATCGTTCCTTTCTTCGCTTCCCAAGGCTTGGTTTCACCGTTGAGTTCTCGTACCTTTTGAACGGCATCCTCGCCAATGATAATCGCCTTTAAGATAGGACCTGACATCATGTATTGTACTGTCTCGTCAAAGATTGCCTCTCCTTTACGAGTCAGCAGTCGTCCGATCCTTTCATAGTGCTCATAGAGTTGTTCTTCAGTTGCGATAATTTCATCACTGCAATAAATAGCTTGAAGAAATGCTCTACGATAGCGAGCAAAGACCTCTTTGTGAACTCCCTTTGCAACCCCGTCAGGTTTAATCAGCACAAGTGTGCATTCAATGTTCTTTTTCATGCGTTTTATATTTTATATTTGTGAGGGAATATACTATATATTCTCCGTTTGATGTCAAGAGAAGATAAAAAACAGACAGTTAGCCTCCTAAAAACAAACAGTCTTTTCCCTAAAAATGAGCAGTAGTTTTTGGAAAAACGAGCAGTCATTTTGGGAAAAATAAGCGGTCAATTTTTAAAAACGAGCAGTTATTTCAAAAAAATAAGTGGTCAATTTCCATAATAAATAAAGATATATTTTCTCTCTCTTCTCGAATAATCAAAAAAAGAGGTTCTACCTCTTTTTTTTGTAGACGATATATCTAAAATAACTAATAAGGATGATTCGCCTTAAGGAGTAATTCAGTATAAGGAAGCAGTGCCAGTGCTAATCTCAAAAAGATTGCAAACATTACGATAAATCCAAGGACAGTCAGACTTTTCCTCTTATAGTTCGCCCATTGTGAACCGATGAATAATATGAGAAAAATCCAAATTCCAAATGCTGCAGGAAGATAGATTCCGCTGAGAATATTGCTCTGAAAATTTCAAAATACCTCATTGAGTCATGCTTGAGCTGTGCTAGGAAGTGTTGTCCATAATACTGAATGAAGTCAGTAAGCATACTTTATACTAGTCTCTATGATCCTTACGATAACATGAAATACTGCAAAATACCCAAGAGCAAGTGCGAGAGCAATAATATTCCACTTGGAAAGGAGTTTTAGAAGTGATTCAGTCATCCATTTTCACTGTTCTGGGACGATAAAGTCTCTTCCCTCAGTAGTCTTCACTTTTGCAGAAACTTCCTTCGCTTTTTTTGTTGTTTTAGAAAGTTGAGTAGGTCGCTGACTTTTTTTTGTTTTTGCTTCAGATTTTGTTGATGTTTTCATAGTATTCTCCTATAGAAACCTAAAAAGATATCTAAGTATACCTTATTTCTCATCAAAAAGCAAAAAAATCTGATATTCTCCCTTATTTCTTCTTTACATTTCGATTATTCTATTTTATATATAATCTTCTTGGTTTTTGAATATTCTATTTTCAAAAATGTTCCCTTAGCATCTGAAGTCCATAATCATTGACTAGTCTCTCCTTCCCCATGATCATTACAGGAATATCTCCTGGCTGATTTTTTAGAATATCTGCCAAGAGCTGGATGCTTTCTAAATTATCTGGCAAACTCGAGATACAGAATGGTTCTTGATCAGGTGTTGTAGATCAAAGAGGATCAGAATTCTGATCTTCTTGATCTTCATCACTGGTTTCAAGAGTTTCATCGTCTTCTGAATCTAGTTGCTCTAAGTTTTCCTCTTCCTCAGCCTCATTATCAGCAAAAAATTCCTCTGGATTCATCTCTTCTGAGTTAAGTCCCTCCTCAATGCTCTCGTCGTCATTTTCATGAGAATGTCTGCTCGGTTTTTGTTCTTGGATTGTACTATCAGCACTCTCTGCTTTGATTTTCTCGATTTGTTTGCTCTTTTCTTCACCGTATCTCTCTTTTTTTGCTCTTACAACGGTCCATTCAGGATCGTATCTGCTTCCTGCGAGTTTGATTAACGTCTCATAGTCAGTTTTAATGATCTTATCCAGATATACCCTACCATTACTCTTGCTTCCATAAATGATCACAAGGTCAAATTTCTTGAAATCTAGAGCATCTCTCGTAAAAAACTCCCAATCCCCAGAGATATCCTCAATCTTAATGAAAAATCATTTCTTCTTTGCTCTTTGAATTTCTTTGATATATCCATGGATGATAAATTTTGGATAATCATTTTTTTCTAAGACTTGATTGAGGAAAGATCCTTTCTTGATATATTGGTAGAGTCCATCCAGTGGATTCCCAGAGATAAATGCCTTAAAGGTTTCTTGCTCCATCATGAGCCTCTCCAAAAGGTTAGAAGGCTGAGCTGGTCTCATTTGGATTTTTGTATCGACCTGAAGCCCTCCAAAGAGCCCAAAATCCGCTGTTGCTATATTCTTCGTCCAGTCAATTAAATTCTGAACATTTTCTAGTAACACATTTCTATCTCCAAAGGCATCTAAGGCACCAGCTTTGATCAGATTTTCTAGAGATTTTTTATTGATAATACTTGCACACCTCTTGAGAAAGTCTTCTAGAGAAGTAAATTTCCCACCTTTTTGTCTTTCTTGCTGAATCGTTTCTCACACATCTTCACCAATCCCTTTGGTAGAAAAAAATCAAAGTCTGATTATATCTCAGATCGCAGCTACATGGTTAAATGATTCATTTACATTAGGTCAGAGTACAGAGATTCCCTTGTTCTGAATCTCTGAGATATAAAAACTTTGCGTATCAGTGTCTTCCTCAACCGAGCGAATCAATGCTGCAGAAAATTCAAGTGGGAAATGTGCCTTGAGATACGCAGTCTGATAGGCAATCATCGCATAACATACTGAGTGAGACTTATTAAACGAATAAGAAGCTGCAGGCTCAATCATCTTCTCATAGATATTCGTTGTTGTCTCAGGTTTATATTGTTTATAGGTTTCTCCTCTTGTTACAAATTCTTTTTTGAGCTTTTCGATTACCTCTTTTTTCTTCTTACCAACTCATCTTCTGAGCATATCTGCCTCACCTAGTGAAAACCCCGCCATTGCCTGCACCAAAAACATCAACTGTTCCTGATATACCGCGATTCCATAGGTCAAACTCATAATAGGAGAAAGATCTTCAATCAGTTTTCTATTTTCTTCTTCTGCAACTTCAGCCCCATACTTTTTTGTAAGTTCAGCTCTTAGTTCTGCACTCATATAGGAAATTTCCTCTCTACCGTGTTTTCTCTCAATATATCTTGGGATAAACTCCATCGGACCTGGACGATAAAGCGCATTCATAGCCACGAGATCATTGATTGAGTTTGGCTCTAGTTGGATCAAAAACTTTCTCATTCCTTGAGATTCAAACTGGAAAATTCAGGTCGTATCTCACTCCTTAAATACACTCTCATAGGTGAAAGTATCGTTGATATCCGGCTGAAATGAGGTAGTTTCCAAGAAATGTTCAAAAATCGGATCTAGAGTTTTGTTTTCTTGTTCGTGTCTGGCTTTTATGATTTTGATACAAGTTTTGATGATTGAGAGGTTTCTAAGTCAGAGAAAATCCATCTTCAAAAGTCAGATTTGTTCTAGTGTCGGTCCATCATACTGACTCACAATAGTGTGATCATTTTCCTTGACATATTGAGCTGCAGTATAGGTAGAAACTGGTTCTGGAGCAATGATAATCCCACACGCATGAACCCCAAGCTGTCTAAGGTTTCCCTCAATCCCACAGGCAAGGTCAAAAGCCTTCTTCACATTATCTTCAGTATTATAGATATTTTGCACTTCTTCAAACTCTGGCAAGGGATCATTGATCAGGCTTTTTAGTGGAACTTTGTCAGGAATCATATTAGAAATCTGATTTGCCCTCTCAAAAGGCACTCCAACCGCTCTAGCAGAATCCTTAAATGCAGCTTTTGTTGCAATCTTCATAAAGGTTCCAATCGAGCAAACCTTTTCCTGTCCATATTTTTGTGAACAATAGTCAATTACTCTCTGTCTCTGCGTATCCTCAAAGTCGATATCAAAGTCGGGCATTGATATTCTCGCTGGATTCAAAAATCTCTCAAAAAGGAGATCAAATGGAAGCGGATCAATATCCGTAATTTCAATTGCTCGAGCAAGGAGGGATCCAGCACCAGAACCTCTTCCTGGACCTACTACGATCATTTGTTTTTTTGCTCGCCTCACATAGTCTGATACGATCAAAAAGTAGGAGTTAAATCCCATCTCTTTGATCACTTTAAGTTCATATTCAAGTCTATCAATATACTCAGCTAGGCTATACTTAGAGGTTGACAGAGGATAGAAATCTGAATATTTTGCGATAAAGTCCTTTTTAAACTGTGTATAGCTCTCATGAGTAAATCTTTTTAAGTCCTCAGGGGAAGTCTCAGGTACTGACTTTTCAAGGACTCCTTTATTCGATATTTGGCTCAATGCGATGATAGTATCATTATCCCAATCTAGTCTAAACCTCGTCTTAAGCCCCCTATATGATAGAAAGCGAAGTTCAAACTCATATTTATTCATAGTAGGCATTGCAG
>ERZ773072.231-NODE-231-length-34164-cov-6.655751_pt1 | contig 34164 bp, 28 predicted proteins | sample MGYA00580617_ERZ773072 | MGnify/ENA primary metagenome ERZ773072 (study PRJEB29015, sample SAMEA2737970) | human oral metagenome | biome: human oral; feature: human-associated habitat; material: dental | place: China | collected 2122 ...
AGTCGGCCGTCATCGCGTCCTCGGAGGACACGGGGCGCAGCACGATCGGGTGGCCGTAAGTACGGCCGTCACCCTGAACACCCACGGAACGAACGCCAGCCAGCAGAACCACGGGGCACTGCCAGATGTGCTCGTCCTGACCTGCTGCGGTCAGCTCTTCACGCACGATAGCATCAGCGGCACGCAGGGTCTCCAGGTTCTCGCGGTTAACCTCGCCGACAATGCGGATGCCCAGGCCGGGGCCGGGGAACGGCTGACGTGCCACGATTTTCTCGGGAACGCCGAGCTCACGACCGATAGCGCGAACCTCGTCCTTGAACAGGGTGCGCAGCGGCTCCACCAGTTCGAAGGTCAGGTCGTCGGGGAGGCCGCCCACGTTGTGGTGGCTCTTAATGTTTGCGGTGCCGTCGCCGCCGCCGGACTCGACAACGTCCGGGTACAGGGTGCCCTGGACCAGGAACTTGATGTCTGCGCCCTCTTCGCCCGCTTCAGCAATCAGCTTGCGCTGTGCCTCTTCGAAGGAGCGGATGAACTCGCGGCCGATAGCCTTACGCTTCGCCTCGGGCTCGGTGACACCCTCGAGTGCGGAGAGGAAACGCTCCGACTCGTCGATGGTGATGACCTTGATGCCCATGGATGCTGCGTAGTCCTGCTCGACCTGTTCACGCTCGCCCTCACGGAGCAGACCGTGGTCGATGAAGAAGCAGGTGAGCTGGTCGCCAACAGCCTTGTGCACAAGCGCTGCTGCCACGGAGGAGTCAACGCCGCCGGAGAGCGCGCAGATGACGCGGTCGTTACCGACCTGCTCGCGGATCTTAGCGACCTGCTCTTCGATGATGTTGTTGGTGGACCAGGTGGGCTTCAAGCCTGCCACATTGTAGAGGAAGTTCTCCAGGGCGACCTGGCCGTAGTCGGAGTGCTTCACCTCGGGGTGCCACTGCACGCCGCCGAGCTTGCGGGACTCGTCCACGAATGCTGCCACGGATGCGCCGGGGGTCTTTGCCAGCACCTCGAAGCCTTCGGGGGCTTCGGTCACGGAGTCGCCGTGAGACATCCACACGTTCTGGGTGGTGGGGGTGCCGGTGAGGAAGGAGGAGTTCTCAGCGCAGACCACTGCGTCGGTTGCGCCGTATTCGCGCAGACCGGTCTGGGCGACGGTGCCGCCGAGGGTCTGAGCCATCACCTGGAAGCCGTAGCAGATACCGAAGATCGGCACGCCAGCTTCGAACAGGGCCTTGTCGCCCTTGGGTGCGCCATCGGCATAGACCGAGGAGGGGCCACCGGAGAGCACAATAGCTGCCGGGTTCTTGGCGAGCATCTTCTCGGTGCTCATGGAGTGGGGGACGATTTCGGAGTAGATGCCGGCTTCACGCACGCGACGAGCGATGAGCTGCGCGTACTGTGCACCGTAATCTACCACCAGGACGGGACGCTCTTCGAGCTGGTCCAGGTTCACAGAGTTGGTCACGAAAATTACCTCAACGTGTTGGTACTAATCCGCGCACTTGCGCGGGGATATATCTATTTTACGCTATCGCTATACGCCGCCGACGGCACGTAGCCGCTCCCCCCATCCCGGGGTGCCGCTACATGCCCTAACGGGGGGGGTAGGGCGTGCGTATAGAAAGCACCGCCCGGCGACCGGCAGACCAAAACCTGCCAACCGCCAAGCGGTGATTCATGAAGCTACATTAGCCGCGGTACGCGGGAACCACGGTCAGGTCCGCCTTCTGGAACTTCTTCAGGTCCAGGTAACCGCAGTTAGCCATTGCGCGCTTGAGAGCACCGACAATGTTGCTGGTGCCGTTCACGTGGTGCGAAGGACCGTACAGGACCTCCTCCAGGGAACCGACAACACCCAGCGGGGTGCGCACGCCGCGCGGGAAGTCCAGCGAGTGCGCCTCGTTGCCCCAGTACCAGCCCTGGCCGGGAGCCTCGGATGCGCGAGCCAGCGGAGCACCCAGCATGACGGCGTCAGCGCCCAGTGCGAGCGCCTTCACCATGTCGCCGGAGCGGCCCAAGGAGCCGTCAGCAATCACGTGCACGTAGCGGCCGCCGGACTCATCCAGGTAGTCCGAACGTGCTGCAGCCACGTCGGCGATAGCGGTTGCCATCGGTGCGGAGATGCCCAAGCCCTGGCGGGTAGTCTGTGCAGAACCGCCGCCGAAGCCCACCAGCACGCCGGCTGCACCGGTACGCATCAGGTGCTTAGCCTGCGAGTAGCCAGCCACGCCACCAACGATGACCGGAACGTCCAGCTCGTAGATGAACTTCTTCAGGTTCAGCGGCTCGTGGGAGGTCGAAATGTGCTCAGCAGAGACGGACGCGCCGCGGATGACGAACAGCTCAACGCCAGCCTTCACCACGGTCTCGTAGTGCTCCTGGGTGTTCTGCGGGCTCAGCGAGCCGGCAACAACCACGCCGGAGTCACGAATCTCTTCCAGGCGTGCAGTGATTAGTTCCGGCTTAATCGGCTCGGAGTAGATCTGCTGCATGCGGGTGGTCGCGGAGGCGGGGTCCGCTTCGGGCAGCTCAACAATCTCGTCGAGCAGCGGCTGCGGGTCCTCGTAGCGGGTCCACAGGCCCTCGAGGTTCAGCACACCCAGGCCACCCAGCTTGCCCAGCGCAATGGCGGTCGCCGGAGACATGACCGAGTCCATGGGCGCACCAATAATGGGGGTGTCGAACTTGAACGCGTCAATCTGCCAGGAGGTGTCAACGTCGCGACGATCGCGGGTACGGCGGGTGGGAATCAGCGCCACATCGTCCAGGGAGTAGGTGGGGCGGGCGTTCTTGGAGAGGCCAATCTGAATTTCAGACATGGGGTGAATCCTTTCGAATTCGGTTTGAGGGGTGCCGCTGGGCGTTATTCGCGCCGATGCCCGCCCAATACCTGAACGGGTATGGGGCGGGCTCAACGGCGCATGGTGTGCACACCATGCGGCGAATCATCGTTGGTGAGGCGTTTTAGCCGCGGTAGTTCGGTGCCTCAACGGTCATCATGATGTCGTGCGGGTGCGATTCCTTCAGACCTGCGGGGGTGATGCGCACGAACTGACCCTTGTACTTGAGCTCCTCGATGGTGCGGGAACCGACGTAGAACATGGTCTGGCGCAGGCCACCTTCGAGCTGGTGAATCACTGCGGAGAGCGGGCCGCGGAAGGGAACCTGACCCTCAATACCCTCGGGGATCAGCTTCTCTTCGCTGGAGACGTCAGCCTGGAAGTAGCGGTCCTTGGAGAAGGACTTGTGGCGGCCGCGGGTCTGCATCGCGCCGAGCGAACCCATGCCGCGGTATGCCTTGTACTGCTTACCGTTCATGAAGATCAGCTCACCGGGGGACTCGGTGGTACCAGCCAGCAGGGAGCCAAGCATCACGGAGTCAGCGCCAGCAACCAGTGCCTTGCCAATCTCACCGGAGTGCTGCATACCGCCATCAGCAATCAGCGGCACGCCCGCCGGGATTGCTGCCTTAGCGGACTCGTTGATAGCGGTCACCTGGGGAACACCAACACCGGCGATAATGCGGGTGGTGCAGATGGAGCCGGGGCCAACGCCGACCTTCACGCCGTCAGCGCCGGCGTCGATGATTGCCTGTGCGCCCAGGCGGGTTGCAGCCTGGCCACCGATGACGTCCACGTGTGCTGCGGCGGGGTCCTTCTTCAGGCGGGCGATCATGTCGAGCACGCCCTGGGAGTGGCCATTTGCGGTGTCCACGAACAGTGCGTCAACGCCTGCCTCGACCAGGGCCATTGCACGCTCGTAGCCGTCGCCGAAGAAACCGATAGCGGCGCCGGCACGCAGGCGGCCATCCTCGTCCTTGGTAGCGTTGGGGTACTGCTCAGTCTTGACGAAGTCCTTCAGGGTAATCAGACCGGCGAGCTTGCCTGCGTCATCAACAAGCGGCAGACGCTCAATCTTGTTGTGGGACAGCAGCGCGAATGCTTCGTCCTTGGTGACGCTGGGGTGCGCGGTGACCAGCGGCATAGGGGTCATGATGTCGCGGACGCGAATGCCCTCGTAATCGGAGCGGGAGATGTAGCGGATATCGCGGTTGGTGATGATACCTTCCAGCACGCCCTCTTCGCTGACGACGGGCAGACCGGAGACCTTGTAGTAGCCGCAGACCTCGTCGTATTCGGCGATGGTTGCGTCAGCACCGATGGTGACGGGGTTAATGATCATGCCGGACTCGGAGCGCTTCACACGGTCCACGTGTGCCGCCTGGTCCTCGATCGAGAGGTTGCGGTGGATAACGCCCATACCGCCCAGACGTGCCATAGCGATTGCCATAGCGGAGTCGGTCACGGTGTCCATTGCGGCGGAAATGATGGGGGTGTTCAGGGTGATGCGCTTAGACAGGCGGGTGGAGGTGTCCGCATCGGAGGGGATGACGTCGGTGTTGCCGGGCAGCAGCAGCACGTCATCGTAGGTCAGGCCGGTAAAGCCGAACGGATCCTCGGACAGAGCGGTGGGAATGGTCATTGTCTACCTTTCGGATGCTGGCTTCATCGGTGAGAAGCTCAGCCTATACGTTGCATATGTCAAGATGCGGTACGAACCGTCTGCCCGCACCCCACACGGTGGTTTGAGCGCAAACGGGAGCAGCTTACCTTCTATAGTAAACCGCTAGAGGTTTCTTTGCTGAGAAGCACTCAGAGTAAGCATTCCTCAGCGGGAGGCTGTCGGCAGGTTCTAACGCCCCCGCGAGCGCGGGCGCATCCGAGCCTACCGACAGCGAGTGCCCGGTACCGCCTCCACGATGGAGGGGGCGGCACCGGGCACACACGCTATTTAGGCTTCTTCAGTTTCTTCGGGCTTCTCAACCACCAGGGTCTCGGTAGTCAGCACCAGAGCCGCGATGGAGGATGCGTTCTGCAGAGCCGAACGGGTCACCTTCACCGGGTCAATCACGCCGGCTTCGATGAGATCCACGTACTCGCCGGTCTTGGCGTTGAAGCCGTGGCCCACGGGCAGCTCGGAGACCTTGGAGACGACGACGTAGCCGTCTTCGCCAGCGTTCTCAGCGATCCAGCGCAGCGGCTGAACCAGGGCACGGCGAACAATCTGTACACCCACGTTTGCGTCGTGGTTACCCAGATCCATGCCGTCCAGTGCCTTCAGCGCGTGAACCAGTGCGGAACCGCCACCGGAGACGATGCCCTCTTCCAGGGCTGCACGGGTGGAGGACACTGCGTCCTCGATGCGGTGCTTGCGTTCCTTCGCCTCAACCTCGGTTGCGGCACCGACCTTAATGACACCCACGCCGCCGGCGAGCTTAGCCAGGCGCTCCTTGAGCTTCTCGCGGTCCCATTCGGAATCCACGCGCTCAATTTCACGGCGCAGCTGCTGCACGCGGTCCTCGATTGCCTCGGGGTCGCCGCCGCCGTCCACGATGGTGGTGTGGGACTTGGTGACGGTCACGCGGCGTGCCGAGCCCAGGTGCTCCAGGGTGACCTGCGGCAGGTCAATGCCGAGCTCACCGGTCACGACGGTGCCGCCGGTCAGAATTGCCAAATCCTGCATGATTGCCTTGCGGCGGTCGCCGAAACCGGGAGCCTTCAGGGCGACCACGTTGATGGTGCCGCGCAGCTTGTTCACGACCAGGGCGGAGAGCGCCTCACCGTCAACGTCTTCTGCGATGATGGTCAGCGGCTTCTTCGCCTGAACGATCTTCTCGAGCACGGGCATGATTTCTGCGATGGTGGAAATCTTGCCCTGGTAGAGCAGCACGAGGCTGTTCTCCAGCACTGCTTCGCCGCGCTCAGCGTCGGTGACGAAGGAGGGCGAGAGGTAGCCCTTGTCGAACTGCATACCTTCGGTGATGTCCAGTTCGATTTCGGTGGAGGAGCCGTCTTCGATGGTGATGACGCCGTCCTGGCCGACCTTCTCGAAGGCGCGAGCCAGCAGCTCACCGATCTGCTCGGACTGGGCGGAGATAGCGGCAACGTGCGCCACCTCGGGGCCCTGCACGGGGCGTGCGTTCTCGAGCAGGCGTGCGGAGACTGCCTCCACAGCAGCCTCAATGCCGCGCTTGACGTCGGCGGGTGCCGCGCCGCTGGTGACGTTGCGCAGGCCCTCGTTGACCAGTGCCTGTGCGAGCACGGTTGCGGTGGTGGTACCGTCACCGGCTACGTCGTTGGTCTTGGTGGCGACTTCCTTCGCCAGCTGGGCGCCCAGGTTCTCGTACGGGTCGTCCAGTTCAATTTCGCGAGCAATGGACACGCCGTCGTTGGTGATGACGGGTGCACCCCACTGCTTGTCGAGCACAACGTTGCGCCCGCGCGGGCCGAGGGTTACCTTGACCGCGTTTGCCAGCTTATCGACGCCAGCCTGCAGGGACTTGCGGGCGGCATCGTTGAATTCAAGCTGCTTAGCCATGTGTTCGCTACTCCTAGTGCGTCACAGAAAGGAAATTTTTAAGGGGCAGATGATAGCTCATGCGCCGTACCGGATGAGCGGCACGGCGCATGAGCATCTGAAAGTATTAGTCGACGATTGCCAGAACGTCGCGTGCGGAGAGGATCAGGTACTCTTCGCCCTGGTACTTAACCTCGGTGCCACCGTAGCGGGAGAACACGACAACGTCGCCTTCCTTGATGTCTACGGGAATGCGGTTGCCCTTCTCATCCACGCGGCCCGGGCCAACGGCGACAACGCGTGCTTCCTGCGGCTTTTCCTTCGCAGTTTCGGGGATGACCAGACCGGATGCGGTGGTCTGCTCAGCCTGCTCGATCTTGATAACGACGCGGTCTTCCAGGGGCTTGATAGCCATAATCGGTTCCTCCGGGTTGTGGATTTACGTTTGATGCGAGACAGCGGCGCAGTGGCGCGCCTGAATGACTGTCTCGAGTGCTACCTCAACTCTAGTTTCACCTGTGCTTTCGGTCAAGAAAAGCGCCCCTCTGCCGGGGTGTTTCACCGCAAGGCGAACGCTGAGCAAAAAGCCGAGCAGATCGGGCTCCCCACCTCCCAAAATCGGCACCCCGTAAAATGAGGAGCATGCCTATTCCCTCCTCCCCTTTTACTCCCGCCGCCAAGCTTCCGTTCAGCGCCGAAGCGCTCGCGGCAGCCGATGAGCTCTACCCGCTGGGCTCGGATACGCTCAGCGCCGTTACTTCTTTGCGTTCGCGAGGTTTCAGCCCCGAGGAGTCTGCGCAGATTATTTCGCTAGCGCAGGCTCGTACCCGTGCGCGCGCCAAGTTCGGCGAGCGCGCCCGCATCCTCATGCTCACTCAGGAGGCGGCGGAGCAGGCGACCCGCCCGGTGATTGCGCATTATCGTGCGCAGCGTCTGCGCCCGGTTGCCGGCACGGTGGCTGATTTGGGTTGCGGTATCGCCTCGGATTCTGCCGTGTATGCGGCGGAGCGCAGTGCCGTGGTTGCGGTGGAGTTGGATCCACTGACGGCTTCTTTTGCGGCGAAGAACCTTGAGTTTTGCCCGCAGGCGCGCGTGTATTCGGGGGATGTGACCGATTACGTGCACGGTGAGCTTCTGGATGCTGCCGGTGAGCCGGTGGGCATTGTGTGGATGGACCCGGCACGCCGCGAGTTGCGCGGTGCGAAGAAGGCTCAGACGGAGCGCCTTTTTGATCCGGAGGCGTTCTCTCCCCCGTTCTCGTTCGTGCTGAATCTGGCTCGTACGGGCGTGCCGATGGGCGTGAAGTTGGGTCCCGGTTTTCCGCATGAGGGCATCCCCTCGCCCGAAGATATTGCGTCGGAGGCAAACCCCAACCCGCGCGTTGAGGCGGAGTGGATCCAGTCGGAGGGTTCCCTCGCCGAGTTGGTGCTCTGGTTTAACGCGCTGGCCCAGGAGGGGGTGGCTCGCACCGCAACCTCTGTGCGTGAAACCCCTGTGCGTGAAGTGTCCGCTGAAGAGACCGACTGCAACGAAGGCTCCGCCGGAGGCTCTGCCAAAACCAGTGCCCTGCTGCCGCCGTACGAGGCGGTCAGCTTCCGTAGCCCCTTGACGGCGGAAGAGGCGGAGCAGAGCGTTGATGTTCCGGTGTCTCTGCCGCAGCCCGGTGATTACCTGTTGGAGCCAGCCCCGGCGATTGTGCGCTCGCATCTGGTTGCTGAGTTTGCGCAGAGTATTGGCGCGTTTCTATTGGATGAGCACCTGGCGTACCTGTGCTCTGCCGAGCCGGTGGAGCATCCGCTGGTTGCTAGCTACGAGGTGCTGGAGGAGATTCCCCTGCAGGAAAAGCAGCTGAAGCGCTGGGTGCGTGAGCAGGGCTTTACGGCACTGACGATTAAGAAGCGTGGCGTGGATATTGTTCCGGAGCAGTTGCGTGCGCGTCTGCTGGGTTCTGCGGGCTCTAAGCCGTCCAAGAAAAAACAGAAAAAGAACGCTAATTCTTCTTCTAGCACACAGGAGGGCACACAGAACTCCTCGTACCGTCCGGCAACGCTGGTCTTTACCCGCATCGGTTCGGGCAGGGATTCACGCCGCGTCGGCTGGCATGTGCGCCCGCTCTAGCCTCGCCACCCCTATCTACCCAACCCCGACTACCAGACCCGGGCTACCCAGCCCCGAGGACGAGTTGCCGTTCATGACGATTCGTGACGTTTCCCGTTCCGGATTCTGCACTCAACAGGACCTGCATCTTCCTCAGACCGTACACTAGATACAGTGCCTACTAGAAGTGCCTACTAGAAGCACCTACTAGAGGTGCTTCTGTACCGGCCGGGCAGACCATCAGCTGAGCTGGCGCCTGCCCGGGGTAGAGCCCACCGATAATAACTTCCATAGTCGGCACCATGCACGACCCTATTTCCAGACGCAGGAAAGGCCATATGATCGACTTTGCTTCCTCCCCGCAGTCCACTCTCGGCGTGGAATGGGAGATTGCACTTATCGACCGTGAAAGCGGCGAACTGACCCAGCGTGCCAGCGAGGTGCTGTCCATCCTGCGCGAGCGCCGCCCCGAACTGCTCGAGCCCGCCTCCGACCGGGCGCACGTGACCGGCGAATTCCTGGAGAACACCCTCGAGATGGTGACCGGCATCTGCCACACCGTCGCTGAGGCGTGCCGTCAGCTGCAGGATTTGACGGATACCCTGCGTGACATTACCGATGAGCTCGGCATTGAGTTCTACCCTGCCGGCACTCACCCCTTCTCCCACTGGGCTGACCAGCCGGTCGTGGCGAAGGAACGCTACCAGCGCGTGGTCGAGCGCGCCCAGTATTGGGGCCGCCACATGGTCATTTACGGCGTGCACGTGCACGTGGGCATTGACTCCCGCGATAAGGTTCTACCGCTCATTGACGCGCTGACTAACTACGGTCCGCACCTGCTGGCGCTTTCCTGTTCTTCCCCCTACTGGGATGGAATCGACACCGGTTACGCTTCGCACCGCACCCAGCTTTATCAGCAGCTTCCGACGAACGGTCTGCCCTTCCACTTTGATACCTGGGAGCAGTACAGCGACTACCTGGAGTCACTCGTGGCGACCGACGTGATTAATGACCCGAGCGAGGACCGTTGGGATGTTCGCCCGGTTCCGCGTTACGGCACCATTGAGATGCGCTATTGCGATGGCCTCGCCTCCCTGCCGGATATTGCCGCGCTGGTGGCGTTCACGCAGTGCCTGGTGGAGTACTTCTCTCGCCGCATTGAGGCGGGTGAAAGCGTTGAGGTGCTCGCCCCCTGGCACGCGCAGGAGAATAAGTGGCGCGTTGCCCGCTACGGCCTGAAAACTAAGATTGTGGTCTCTAACGAGCCGGTGCAGCGCACCCTGCGTGAAGATTTTGAGCTGCTTCTGCCCAAGCTGGGGCCGGTGGCACGCGACCTTGACTGCGAGGTAGAGCTGGCGCAGGTGCGCCGCATCCTCGCCGAGGGTACGGGTGCGGATCGTCAGCGTGCGGTCTTTGAGAAGACCGGCTCTCTGCGTGAGGTGGCGCTGGATGTTGCCGCGCAGTCCCGTGCGCGAGCGCTGCGTTAGAGCCGCCCCCCCCGCACCCCAGGTTTGAATACAGATATGCCTCGGCGCAGTCCTTTAGGAGAGTCCTTTTGAGAAACTGCGCCGAGGCATTTCTATGAGCATTTTCGAGGCGAGCCGCATCAACGCGCTCGCATTGCCGTTTAGAAGCAGACAGTGGTCACCGGCAGCGAGGAGTCCGTCGTGAAGTCCACACCCGAGGGCTCACGGCCTGCGGCAACCAGGCGAGCACCCAGTGCCGCAACCATCGCGCCGTTATCGGTGCACAGGGTGAACTTCGGAATAATCAGGCGAACCCCCTCGGAGGCGCATCGGGCGGCAAGCAACTCACGCAGACGCGAGTTAGCCGCCACGCCACCGCCGAGCAGCAGGGTCTTCATGCCCTGCTCGCGGCAGGCAAGCATCGCCTTCTTGGTGATAACGTCCACGACCGCCTCCTGGAAGGACGCGGCAATATCGGCAACCGGGACCTCCTCACCGGCTGCTTCAAAGCTTTCAATCACGCGCGCCACGGCGGTCTTCAGGCCCGAGAAGGAGAAATCGTAGCGGTGCGCGCCGGGCTCCTCGGCGGTGCCCATGAACTTACGGTTCGACAGGCCGCGCGGGAAGACGAAGGCGTTGCGGTTGCCTTGCGCGGCGGCGCGGTCAATTGCGGGGCCGCCCGGGTAGTTGAGGCCGAGCAGTCGGGCGACCTTATCGTAGGCCTCGCCTGCGGCATCATCGAGGGTCGCGCCGAGCAGACGCACGTCAGAGGTAATGTCGCGCACCTGCAGGATTTCGGTATGACCGCCAGAAACCAGCAGCGCACCCAGGCCACCGGAACCGGCATTCGCCAGCAGGTCGGAGCCCTCCTCGGTGCCGTTATCCTCAAGCAGACCAACGCCAACGTGGGCGACCAGGTGGTTAATGCCGTAGAGGGGCTTGCCTGTGGCAATAGCGAGCGCCTTCGCCGCGGAGACACCGACCATGAGCGCGCCCGCCAGGCCGGGGCCCGCGGTGACGGCGATAGCGTCCACCTCATCGAGGGTGATGTCCGCTTCGGCGAGTGCCGCCTTGAGGGCGGGAATCATGGCGTCCAGGTGAGCGCGGGAGGCGATTTCGGGGATCACGCCGCCAAAGCGCACGTGCTCCTCCATGGAGGAGGAGATGGTGTTGCTGAGCAGCTGTGCACCGCGCACAATGCCGATACCGGTCTCATCGCAGGAGGATTCGATGCCCAGAACGAGGGGTTCGCGAGTGCTCATAGTTCGTCTTTCTGTTGCGCTGTCTGCGCGTAGTGCTTCTAGTTGCAGTGATGTAGGGATGCTGTGATGTAGGGATACTGCGCTGTAGAGGGCGACGGAAGCTTGCCCCTACCGCGGGGATTGCCGTTTAGCCCAACGGCATATTTAGAACGCGCATTCCATAATGATGGCGTCGGTTCCGTCATCGTAGTAGCCGCGGCGTACGTGAATCGCACGGTAGCCGTTGCGTTCGTAGAGGCGCTGGGCGCGCGGGTTGTCGGCACGCACCTCCAGCAGGATGCGCTCGGCACCCTGCTCACGGGAGCGCTCGTGCATCTGCTCGAGCATGGCGCGACCGAAGCCGTGGCCCTCGTACTCGGGGAGCACGCCGATGGTTTGAACGTCGGCGGTGTCGGCTACGACCATGGTTCCGCAGTAGCCGATACCGCGCCAGCCACCCTCGTTATCTTCCGAACCTTCTGCAGGCAATTCGAGCATGTAGTAGGTGCGGGTCGGGTGGGTCAGCTCTTCGAGGAACATGTCGATGTGCCAGGCGTCGGCGGGGAACAGGGTGGTTTCCATGCGGTGCATTGCCTGCACATCGGCAAGTTCTGCAACGCGCAGGCGGGCACCCAGTGCCAGGTCATCTCGCACGATATTTTCGGTAGCGCTCATTTAGCTCTCCTTCTGCCCGGTTTCATGCGCGGCAGTCTGCGCGGCAGTCTGTGCGGCGGAACCCTGAGTAGCTGCCTGTTTCTGCTGGCGGGCGAGCATTGCGGCGGGGACCTTTGCATCCGAGTCGCGCAGGTACTGGGCGGAGGTGTCCTCGCTCAGGTTCTCTACGCCCAGGCGTGCCGCGGCGGCAACCAGGTACTCGGCGTGGGGGTGAACCTCGCGGGCAGATTCGACGATGGTCCAGCCGTGCTCTTCGAGGGTTTCGGAGTACAGGCCGGCACCGTAGCCGTAGGCGTAGGAGGGAGCCCCACCGGGCAGAATTTCGGAGGCGGGGCATACGTTCGGGCCGTCCACCAGGCTGTAACCTTCGGCGTTCACGCGATAGCGGGCGGAGTAGACTTCGCGGCGGCGCGCATCGGAGAGCACGAGCAGCTCAGCACCTTCGACAAGATCCGCAGAAGCGAACGCTCGTTCTGCGTTTTCTTCCCCGGCAGCTGCACCAGCTTCACCGGCAACCACACCAGACACAGCGCGCTCAGCTAGCGCGGTCAAGCTCATCATGCCGTACACCGGCACCGACCAGGCAAAACCCAGAGCGCGCGCAGTAACGATACCGGCACGCAGACCCGTAAAAGGTCCCGGGCCGGTACCGGTCAGAATCGCATCCAAATCTTCGCCGCGCACGCCAGCGTCCTGCAGTGCAGCCTGCGCGTAGGGGCCCATCACCTCAGCGTGGGAGCGGGTATCTTCGCTCTCGTAGCGGGCGAGGATTTCGAAGGACGCACCGGCTTCGGAGCCGTGCACACGGGCGAGCGCCACAGATGCGGTGGCGGATGAATCAAGGGCAAGTACTAGCACCCTATCATTCTAACGCGCGGGCTCTAGGCGCTCTGCAGGGCCTCTTTCAGAGCGTCGAAAGCATGCTCCCAGCGGGGGCCGAAAGCGCGCACCCGCAGCAGGCGAGGTTCGGGGGTGTCCGCTTCCTCGTCACTTTCGTCTTCGTCTTCGTCTTCGTCATCCCAGCTGAACTCTTCGGCGCCCGAGTAGGCGAAGCGCGCATCCGCGCCGGTCAGGCGGGTGAAGTCCAGCTCCAGGCGGGAATCACTCAGGTGCTCAGCCTTATCGCGACCCCACTCGATGACGGTCACCGAGCGCGGCAGGGAGAACTCCAGATCCAGGTCGTCGAGCTCTTCGGCACTGGAGAGGCGGTAGGCGTCCACGTGCACCAGATCGGGGCCGCCGGGGCGGGGGCCGTCCGGCAGATTCGGGTGCACGCGCGAGAGCACGAAGGTCGGTGAGATAACGCCCTCGCGCACGCCCAGGCCTTCACCCAGGGAGCGGGTGAACGTGGTCTTACCCGCGCCGAGCTCGCCCGAAAGCAACAGGACGTCCCCGGCGTTCAGATGCTGCGCCAGGGTGAGCGCCAGGCGGCGAGTATGGTCGGGGCCAGTCACATCCAGGTCGAGGGCGGCAGAAATGTACTCAGCGCTCATTAGCCCTCCTGCTCCCAACCGGTGCCCCACAGCTCGTTCAGTTCAGCTTCAACCCAGGAGCCGCCGACGTAGAGGCGCTCCACGCGGGGCGAAATGCGGGTCACGATTTCGTAGTTAATGGTCTGCGCGGCGTCCGCCCACTCTTCCACGGGCGGGTTCTCACCGGAACCAAAAAGGATGGCGGGGGCACCCAGGTAGCCCAGGGCGGGGTCGCTCAGGCCGGGTTCGCCCAGGTCAACAACCATCTGGTCCATGGCGATACGACCAACCACGCGGTAGGTCTTACCCTCCGCGTTGTTAGGCGCGGAGCCGTCCTGCGCGTTCCGTGCATTCTGTGCGTTCTGCGCGCCCGGGTAGATGCGCACCGGCGCGTTCTCCGCAATGCGCGGCACGCCGTCAGCGTAGCCGAGCGGCACCAGCGCCAGGGTGGTCGGCTTTTCGGTGTGGTAGCGCAGACCGTAGGAAACACCCTGACCTGCAGGAACTTCCTTCACGGCAGCAATGTAGCTGCCCACCGTCATGACGGGCTTGAGGCCCAGGTCCTCAGCGGTGACCTCAGGCAGCGGGGAAAGACCGTACAGTGCCAGGCCGCAACGCACGCCGTCACCGAGCAGACGCTCCTCCGTATCCCAACCCTCCAGCGAGGCGGTCAGGGTCGCCGGAGAGTTCGCCAGATGCACCATCTTCGGGTCCAGACCGGCATCATGAGCCTGAGCCACAAAAGTATCCAGGGTGTCGAGCTGCTGTGCAGTCTCGGAGCGGGTCGGCTCATCAGCAACCGCCAGGTGGCTAAAAATACCCTCAACCGTAATCAGCCCAGACTCCTCCAGGGAAGCGGCGCGAGCCACCAGCGCAGGCCAATCCGCAGCGGTAGCACCGTTACGGCCCAGACCGGTATCAGCCTTCAGATGCACGATAGCGCGCTCGCCGGTGCGCTCAGCGGCGGCGGCTACCGCCTCCAGGTCCCATCCGGAAACACCCAGGCGGATCTTCTCCTGCAGCGCCGCTTCAAAGTCGGTGGAGGGGGTATGCAGCCACGCAATGAGCGGCGCATCAATACCGTCAGCACGCAGTTCCAGCGCCTCGTTCACGTGCACCAGGCCCAGCAGGTCAGCACCGGCGGCAATAGCCGAACGAGCCACCGGGTACGCGCCGTGGCCGTACGCATCCGCCTTAATCACTGCAATGAGCGCGCGGTCGCCAATAAGTTCCTTGAGACGGCGCACATTATGTTCCAGCGCATCAAGGTCGATGGTGGCGCTTCGTTCTACCTGGCCGGGTGTACAGGGCGGGCAGTAGAGCGGTTCGGCAGGCTGCTGAGGGTGAGTCATGGTCCTTCACGGTCCTTCTGGCGGGCGGGTACTACAGGCTGCGCTCGGGCAGCCTCTCTTCTACTAAATTCTAGACCGCCCGGTGTGCGAAAGTCCTGTCGCGCTACACTAGGTCAGGTACACCTTTGAGAGAGGAAAGCATCGATGAGCACTCTGCCACCGGTTCGGACGGTTCACGTGTATTCCATGCACACCGACCCCTTTGCGCAGCCCGGTAGCGGAGATGCAGGCGGCATGAACGTCTATATTGCCCGATCGGTGCACGCCATGCTGGAGCTAGATCCCGAGCTGCGGGTTGAGGTTTTCACCCTGGACCGCGGTGAGGCGCTCCCCACCGATTCGCCGTTCCGTCAGCCTCCTCAGCCCGGCGAGCGCATCGTGCGCCACAGCCTTGATCTTCCGTCCGCTCGTGGTCTTTCGAAGAACGAGTTGGCTACGGTCACCGATGATTTTGCGCAGGCCTGCGTGGAGCAGGCGCTGTACACCCCGGATATTATTCACGCCCACTACTGGCTGTCGGGTCAGGCAGCGGCTCGCGCATCCCAGCTGTGGTCGGCTCAGGGCGTTAGCTTCCCGGTCCCTGTTCTTTTCACTCCGCATACGACGGCTGCCGCCAAGGATGCACGCCGCGGCGAAGGTGAGGCGCCCGAGCCTGCGGAACGCTATGCCGCCGAGCGTCTGATGAGTAGCTCCGCGAGCCGGGTGATTGTGAATACTCCCCTGGAGGCGCAGCAGATGGGCGAGTATTACGGTACGGACGCGCAGAAGCTTGCCATTATCCCGCCGGGTGTTGACACCTCGATTTTCCATACGATTCCTGGCGTGCATCCGCTCAATGACACCTCGGAGACTCGTTGCCGCATTGTTTTTGCCGGTAGGCCTCAGCCGTTGAAGGGCCCGCATCTGCTGGTGGAGGCGCTCGCGCTGCTCCCCGATGATTTGCAGGTGGATGTGGATATTATTGGTCGTTCCGATTCGGATTATGAGCGCCGCCTGCTACAGCGTGCAGCTGAGCTGGGTGTGGCAGATCGGGTTCATTTGAAGGCCCCGGTTCCGGCGTCTGAGTTGGCGAATATTTTCCGTGCCGCCGATATTGTGGCGTCCCCGTCCTCATCTGAGACGTTCGGCTTGGTGGCTCTGGAGGCGCAGGCATGCGGCGCGGCGGTGCTCGCTACGGATGCTGACGGTCTGCGCTATGCGGTGGAGAACCACCGTACGGGTCTGCTGGTGGCACCTCGTACGCCGCAGCGTTGGGCTGCGGCTATTGAGCGTCTGGTGCGTGCCCCGTACCTACGTCATTCGTTGGGGGCGAACGCCGCGGCGCGTGCCCGCACGATGGGTTGGGATCAGACGGCGCGCCGAACCCTTGAAGCTTATGCCGAGGTACGTCAGGGTATCTCGCAGTAATGTATTTTTCACGTTGTGAGGAGTTTTAATGTCTTTCTCCATGAGCCGCGATGAGTTCGCCGCGTACCTGGATTCTGTGCGTATTACCGGTGAGGTGGCAACCCCCCGCGAGAATAACCTGGACCATATTCAGGGTTTCCTGGATGGTAATGAGCACCTTGAGTTTGGTGTGCAGTGGACCCGCGAGTGGGATTACGATTCGGTGTTTGAGGTGATGGTCCGCCGCGCGGGTCTGAACCCGGACCGTTCGCATACTCACGGTCAGGACACTATCGGTGCCGAGCAGTGCATCAGCGCGCTGGAGGAGTACGCCCGGATCTTTAGCGAGGCGGTGCGTGCGGGTTCTCGTATTCTGTTTGCGACCGGTCACCCGGCGGGTCTATTCCCCATGTATGCGGTGATGGCTGCGGCGGCGAAGGCTGCCGGCGCTGAGGTTCTTCAGATTGAGGAGGGCGAGCGTTTCCTGGACGGTGATGTCCGCCAGATTATGGATGTCGTGATGTTTGAGCAGTACGGCAACCTGCAACATACGCATTTCCCTGGCCCGATGCGCATCGCTCTGGATCAGTTGAAGGCGCGCGGTGTGACTCCGGATCTGGTGGTTTCGGATCACGGTATGGCTGGTTATGCTTCTTCGACCTGTAAGCTGCTGACGATTGGTATTGCGGATTGTAATGATCCGGGTCTGTTTGTGGCGGCTGAGCAGGGGGATCTGCCGGTGTGCGTGCCGATGGACGATAACGTTCCGCCGCGTCGTTATGAGCCGATGATTGATTTCATTTTGGAGCGTGCGGGGCTTGAGCGTCCTTGATGCCCCTTCTGCACCCTGTGTTTAGGGTTTGGGGGTCTTCGGGGTTTGTCTTTTATCTGTCGGTTATTGTTTTCGTGCAAGTGCGTGAAACATGCTGATGGTTTTGGGGTTTCTTAGCTCCACTAGGCATTCTTCTCGAAGGCCCTTTTTTCTTCTTTTTCTGTGATTGATTTCATCACACCGGAGTAACTTTGCCTCTTCATTCTTCGAGACTGAAGACCCCCCGACCCCGTAGAATAGTTTACGGAACACGTTTATGCGCGCTGTGCGCTCATCTAACGCTCCATTAGGCGCCTTACCAGCGCCTTTACCGTAGTCTCTGCCACTATTCACTCAGCGAGATTATTGGTTCACTCATTCATTCATAACAATGACTAGGACACGATTCCCTATTCACCGATAATTAGGGGTAAATGTGCCTATTCGCCGCTCTCAGTCCACGACACAGGACAAATTTCCGGGGAAGATTACACCGTTGAAAGTACAAGATCGTCTTAAAAAAATGTGGGGGTCAGACTTCGTCGTCAAGCGAAGCTGGCATCCCAAGGTTCAGCGCGCCCTTTATTGTGGCGACCTTCTCGCCATTGTTATTGCGGTCGTCGCTGCGCATCTGATTCGTTTCGGGTGGGAGAATGCTGACCTGCCCTACGTGAACGTTTGGCCTATTAACGCCCTGGATGGCCGTATTCCCGCTATTGATTACATCTTCCTGGGTGTCGGCATGGTCATCGGCTGGTGGTTTATCCTCCAGGTGAACGGCTCCCGTAGCCTGCGCATCATGGGTTTCGGCAACGAGGAGTACCGCCTCATTACTCGCGGTAGCACCTATTTCTTCTGCCTGCTGATTATTGTGGCGTTCTTCCTTAAGGTTGACGTCACCCGCATGTACCTGCTGATTGCTTACCCGCTGGGTCTGTTCCTTCTGCTCGTTGAGCGTTGGCTGATTCGTCAGGGTCTGGTGCGTTCGCGTACTCGCGGTCGCGCGTTGACTCGCGTCATGATTATTTCTGATGTGACGACCGGTCAGCACCTGTACAAGAACCTGAAGGATGTGGTTGCTTCCGGCCTGTCCCCCGCAGCATTCTACCTGCCCGGTTTTACTCCCGGTACTACTGTTGCTGGCGCGCCGATTCCGGTGCTTGGTTATAGCACTTCTCCGGCTGACATTATGGAAGCCATCCGCGAGAACGATATTCACATGGTTGCTGTGACGAACGGTCACCACTTGAGCCCGGATCAGGTTCGCCTGCTGGGTTGGAAGCTTGCTGACGCGCATATTTCGTTGATTATGGCTCCTGCAACGACCGATATTGCTGGTCCGCGTATGCACATGCAGCCGCTGAATGGTCTGCCGCTGGTGCACGTGTCGACTCCGCGTATTACCGGTCTGTCGGCGTTCTTCAAGCGCGCTATGGATGTTGTGTCTTCGGGTCTGGGTTTGATTCTGTTGTCTCCGCTGTTCCTGGTGGTGGCACTGCTGGTCAAGCGTGATGGCGGTCCGGTCTTCTTCTTGCAGAACCGTGTGGGTCTGAACGGTGAAATGTTCAAGATGGTGAAGTTCCGTTCGATGCGTACTGACGCCGAAGAGGTTAAGAAGCGCCTCATGGCGCAGAACGAGGGTAATGGTGTGCTCTTCAAGATGAAGGACGACCCGCGTATTACCCCCATTGGCAAGTTCATCCGTAAGTACTCGATTGATGAGTTGCCTCAGCTGTGGAACGTGTTCATTGGCGATATGTCGCTGGTGGGTCCGCGTCCTCCGCTGGTTGAGGAAGTTGAGCAGTACGAGGACATTGCGTACCGCCGCCTGCTGGTGAAGCCGGGTATTACCGGTCTGTGGCAGGTTTCGGGCCGTAGTGACCTTTCGTGGGAAGAGTCAGTTCGTCTGGATCTCTACTATGTTGAGAACTGGTCGCTTACCGGTGACCTGATTATTCTTCTGCGTACTGTCCGTGCGGTTTTCGCTAAGGAAGGCGCGTACTAAGAAGAGTTGGGGTTTCTCCCGCTGATATGTATGCCGTTTTGAAGACGCTGTTCCGGCACAGGCAGCTTGGCATCATCTATTGATATAAATGCGCAGAAGGGGCGTGAATCCATTTCCGGTGGATTCACGCCCCTTCTTTATGCCTTCTGCCTAGTTCCTTTGAGAGACGCTCTAGGATTTCTTGATCTAGGGGTCTCTTGAGGGCGTTAGGTGGAGGCGGCGTGCTGGGCGCTTCTGCCCTATTCGGCGATGAGTCGCGCAATGACTTCGGGGAGCATCTCCGCGACGCGGGTTGCCGGGGCGGGGCCCAGCAGCGCGTCCTTGACGCTTCCGGTGGCGCTGGCGCGTGCGGCTTCGCCGTGCAGGTAGACTGCGAGCGCACCGATGGAGGCGAAGGTGCAGCCTTCCAGGGCTTCTCCGCGGGCTTCGAAGGCGGCTACGGTCTGGGCGAGCAGTGCGCCGTAGATGCCGGTGAGGGTGTCTCCGCTGCCTGCGGTGGCGAGCCAGGGGCTTCCTCCGGCGACGCTGTAGGTGGCGCCATTGGGTGCCGCGATGAGCGTGTAACCGCCCTTGAGCATGACGGTGGCTCCGGAGAGTTCGGAGGCGGAACGCGCCCAGCGGAAGGGCTCTGCGTCAATGTCCTTGCGGCTGGGTACGATGGCGTCGCCCAGGTGCTTCTTCCAGGTTTCGGGGGCGAGCTCGTGTACGATGCGCAGGAACCGTTCGAGTTCTGCCGCGTGCGGGGTGAGGATCTTGTGGGGTCCGAGGTGCCTACCGGTTGCCATGTATTCTGCCGCCAGGTCGCAGGCACCTGCGTCGAGGATGGCGGGTTCGGGCGAGTGGAGCAGGTAGCGGTTCTTGTCCAGCGAGTCGTAGCTAGAGCCGGAGCCGCCGGCCCACACGGTGACCCTCTGCAGGGCGGGGGCGCCGCTGAAGTAGACGGTTTCGGGGTTGTGGGCGATCATGAGCTGGCGCAGCTCGTGGGAGTTGGCGCCAAAACGAACCATGCCAACGCCGGTGTTGAGGGCTGCGCGCACGCTCATGAGGGCTGCGCCGGGGTATTCGAGGCTTCCGGTGAGCATGCCGAGTACGCCGCGGGTGTACTTGTGGGAGTGTTCGTCGGGGATTTCAATGAGTTCGCGGTAGTCTTCGCGTTCGAGAACGCGCAGGGCGGGCTTGTGGGCGTCGAGGGCTTCGGGCACGCCCAGGTCGTAGAGTTTGATGTCGCCGGAGTGGACGCTGTGGCTGGTGCCTGCCGGTAGCTTGTGACCGATGAAGGTGACGGTGCGGTCGGCGTGCAGGGAGGGTTCGTGCACGGTTCCGCGGTTGTTATCGACTCCGGAGGGGGTGTCAACGGCGAGGACTGCGCCGAGCTTGCCGTCGAGCTGCGCGGCGCGGAGTACGCCCAGGTATTCGCCGGCGTTACCGCGTACGGCGCCACTGGAGCCGGTTCCCAGGATGCCATCGATGGTCAGGTCGTAGCCGGCAAGGTGTTCGAGGGTGTGTTCGGGGTCGAGCACGCGGGTGCCTTCACCACCTTCGCGGGCTATGAGTTCGAGGTTCTTTTCGCTGGGGTCAAAGATGACTGCGTCAACGCGGTGTCCCTTGGCGCTGAGGCGGGCGCCGGCGTAGATGGTATCTGCGCCGTTGTTGCCCGGGCCGATGAGCAGCAGGATTTTTGCTGTGTCTTTGCCGTGGAGCAACTCCTGCGCTTCGGCTGCGACGGCGTCTGCGGCGCGTTGCATGAGGTAGCCGTCGTAGTCGGCGGCTTCGATGTAGGGCTTTTCTGCTTCGCGTACCTGGGAAGCAGTGTAGATGAGCTTCATTGCTGTCTCCTTGGGTGGCACCGTGCGGGCCTTAGGGGGGTGACCGGTTGTGGTGTTGATGTGGCTCTGCGTTAGTTTTCGTCGTGACGTTAGTTTTCGTCGGGAGTATCGTCGCCGGCGATGACGCTGAGTCGGTAGCTTTCGGGGTTGAACTTTTGCAGGTGCGCCAGTTCTGCGTCGCTGAGGTATTCGGCGGTTGCGATGGCGATAGCCATGGGTTCGTCGTGGGTCAGCGAGAGGTGGATGCGGTTGATGCCGAGTTCTTTGGCTCGGCGGGCGATGGTGCCCTGAATGATGAGGTAGGGCTGGCCGCTTTCGGCAGTGGCAACTTCGCAGTCTTGCCAGTTGAGTCCGGCGGGTGCTCCGAGTACTTTTGCGACGGCTTCTTTGGCGGCAAATCGTACGGCTTGGGAGCGTACGTTCCGGGTTCGTTCATTGGGGGTGAAGACGCGGCGGACGAAGGCGGGTGTTTCAGTCACGATTCGTTCGAATCGTTCAATGTTGACGGTATCTACGCCGATTCCCATGATCATGAGCTACACCTTTTACGTTAGGAGTGGTGACCGCGTCCTGTTTGCGGTTTCTCTTGTTTTAAGTCTAGCGAGATTCGCATCTTTTAGGTGGGATGGCGTCAAATATGACACCTGGTTGATGTCTGTTTCACAGTGTCTATTTTTGTCGGTTAATCCACGAATAACCTCCAGATAAACGACAAGGGCGGTGGTTGAGTTCTCTAAGAACTCAACCACCGCCCTTTCGTTATCGCGAGGCGATTTCCGAGGATTACTCTAGAGGATTACCCCAAAGATTTACTCCACGGTCACGGACTTTGCGAGGTTACGCGGCTGGTCAACGTCCAGGCCCTTAGCTTCTGCCAGTGCGCATGCGAAGATCTGCAGGGGCACGGTTGCCAGCAGGGGCTGCAACAGCGAGGGGCATGCAGGGACGGTGATGAGGCGGTCTGCGTAGGGCTTGACGGCCTCGTCGCCTTCCTCGGCGATGACGATGGTGAAGGCGCCGCGAGCGCGCACTTCCTGAATGTTGGAGACGACCTTGCCGTGCAGGGAGTCGCGACCGTTTGCGGAGGGAACCACTACGATGACCGGCTGGCCTTCATCGATCAGTGCGATGGGGCCGTGCTTGAGCTCGCCTGCTGCGAAGCCTTCAGCGTGGATGTAGGTGATTTCCTTGAGCTTGAGTGCGCCTTCCATTGCTACGGGGAAGCCCACGTGGCGGCCGAGGAAGATCACGGAGGAGGCATCCTTCATTTCGACGCCCAGTTCCTTGACCTGGGTATCGTTGTCGATGACCTTCTGGATCTTTGCGGGCATGTTCTGCAGCTCGGCGAGGATCGAAGCGATTTCGTCCTTGTACTTGTTGCCGCGCAGCTGTGCCAGGTACAGGCCGAGCAGGTACGCTGCGGTGATCTGTGCCAGGAATGCCTTGGTGGATGCCACTGCGATTTCGGGGCCTGCGTGGGTGTACAGCGCAGCGTCGGATTCGCGGGGCAGGGTCGAGCCGTGGGTGTTGCAGATGGAGATAACCTTTGCGCCCTGTTCGCGTGCGTGGCGCACTGCCATCAGGGTGTCCATGGTTTCGCCGGACTGCGAGAGTGCCACGATGAGGGTCTTCTCGTTCACAATCGGGTCGCGGTAGCGGAACTCGTGGGCGAGCTCAACCTCAGTGGGGATGCGGCACCAGTGCTCGATGGCGTAGCGCGCCACCTGGCCTGCGTATGCTGCGGTACCACATGCGACGACGATAATCTTGTCGATGGAGCGCAATACCGAGTCGTCGATGTTCAGTTCGTCGAGGGTGAGGTTGCCGTTCTCATCCAGGCGGCCCATGAGGGTCTGCTCTACCGCTGCGGGCTGCTCGTGGATTTCCTTCTCCATGAAGGAGTTGTAGCCGCCCTTTTCAGCTGCCGCTGCGTCCCATTCGATGTGGAAGGGCTTGCCCTCTGCGGGGTTGCCTTCGAAGTCGATGATGGAGTAGTCGGTGCCGGTGATGGTCACGATCTGGTCCTGACCCATCTCGACGGCTTCCTTGGTGTAGTCAATGAACGCGGAAACGTCCGAGCCGAGGAAGTTCTCGTTCTCGCCCAGGCCGATGACCAGCGGGGAGTTGCGGCGGGTTGCCACAACGCGGTCCGGGTGGTCGGCGTGGATAGCCAGGATGGTGAACGCACCTTCCAGGCGGTTGGATGCGACGCGTACTGCCTCGGTGAGGTCACCGGTGCCGAGCTTGTTGTAGATGCTTGCGATGGTTGCTGCAGCTACCTCGGTGTCGGTCTGCGATGCGAACTCTACGCCTTCGGCGAGCAGTTCGGCACGCAGTTCTGCGAAGTTTTCGATAATACCGTTGTGTACGACGGCGAGGCGGCCGTTGTCGACAACGTGGGGGTGAGCGTTGTTGTCGGTGGGTCCACCGTGGGTTGCCCAACGGGTGTGACCGATACCAATCTGGGTTTCCGGCAGGGGGTGTTCCTTGACCTCGTTTTCGAGGTTCAGGAGCTTGCCTGCCTTCTTACGGAATACGATGCCGTCGGGGCATACGAGTGCCACGCCAGCAGAGTCATAGCCGCGGTATTCCTGGCGGCGCAGACCTTCGAGGACCACATCGTATGCGTTGTGGTCAAACTTGTTACCGTCCGGAGCAGTGTCCAGACCTACATATCCTACGATTCCACACATGCTATAAGTTTATCCCACAAGTATCCGAATATGCGCACGGTGAAATACAGTTATACGTCACGTTTAATGTGGCTTTCCTAGCTTTTTCAGGTTTTACCCTTTTCTTCTCATACATTTATTTCTCGAAACAAACCGTGGGGCGGGTATTTTCCCCGCGGGCTGAAAGTTCGTACACTTAGATAAATGAGCACCGCACCGTATATTTCTGGCGATGACCGCTTCATGCATCTTGACCGTTCCCGTTGGTCGCACCTAGCCGATGAGATTTCTGTTCCCCTCAGTGCTGAGGAAATTGAGTCTCTTCGAGGTCTGGGTGAGACTGTCGACCTTGAAGAGGTGCAGCGTATTTATCTGCCGGTTTCTCGTCTTCTGAATCTGTATGTGACTGCTGCTTCTTCGTTGAACCATATGACGAATGATTTTCTGCATGTGTCTCAGCGCCGCGTGCCGTTCATTATTGGTGTGGCGGGTTCTGTTGCGGTGGGCAAGTCGACGACGGCGCGTATTCTGCAGGCTCTTTTGAGTCGTTGGCCGTCTACTCCTAATGTTCAGCTGGTGACGACGGATGGTTTCTTGTACCCGAACGCGGAGCTTCAGCGTCGCGGCATTATGCACCGTAAGGGTTTCCCGGAGTCTTATGATCGCCGTGCTCTGTTGAATTTTGTGTCACAGGTGAAGTCCGGTGCCGAGCGTGTGGTGGCGCCGAAGTATTCGCACCTGTATTACGACATCATGCCGGATGAGCATATTGAGGTCACCGCACCGGATGTGCTGATTCTTGAGGGTTTGAATGTTTTGGCGCCTTCTCAGGCTGAGGGTCCGGAGACTTCTGATCTGACGCTGAGCGATTTCTTTGATTTCTCCATTTATGTGGATGCCCGCACTGAGGATATTGAGCGCTGGTATGTGAATCGTTTCTTGACTCTGCGTTCTTCGGCTTTTACGAATCCGGAGTCGTATTTCAAGCGTTATGCGGAGCTGAGCGATGAACAGGCGGTTGAGGTGGCGACCGGCATTTGGAAGAGTGTGAATGAGCCGAATCTGCTGCAGAATGTTTTGCCGACTCGTGCTCGTGCGCATTTGATTCTGCAGAAGGGTCCCGAGCATACCGTGGAGCAGGTTCTTCTGCGTAAGAATTAGAGGCTTTTAGGTTTTTATTGTTCATGTGCGGCTTTCAGCCGCCCGTGTAGCGCGTTTGTGGTGCATTCTAGTAGAAGGCGCCGGAGGCTCCACTCTCTTTCGGGGTGGGTTTTAGGTCTCCGGCGCTTTTTGTATGCACCTACTTTTGTATGAACCTACACCGTGATGAGGAGTTATTGTGAAGTCTCTGCACCGTACGTCTACCGCTCAGGAGTCTTTTGATAGTTCTGTGGTGAACCGCCGCACTCTTTTGGGTGCCGCTTTGGGCGTTGGTGGCACGGTGCTATTGGCGGCTTGTGGTTCGCAGGACAGGGGTGCGTCTTCTTCATCTTCTGCTGCAAGCGCTTCTGCTTCTGAGTCTGCGGCGGCTTCTTCTAGTGCTTCTTCCACTGCGGCGACTTCTTCCGCCGCGCCCTCCCCTGCTACTTCTGCTACCAGTGCTTCTGCGAGTGCTTCGGCTTCTGCGAGCGCGTCTTCTTCCCCTCTGGCTCTTGCTCAGCCCAGTGTTGAGTCGCAGCCGGATTCATTGCGTTGCCTCGTGAATAAGATGCGCCCCTTTGCGCAGCAGGATTGGGAGCCGAGTGACCTGGTGGAGTTCTACGGTCATCAATTGCGTACTGAGGCGGCAAAGGCGGCGGATACGATGATTGATGCGGCCGCTACCGATGGCGTGACTCTGCTTGTTTCTAGCGCGTATCGTTCGTATGCGGTGCAGCAGCAGACCTATCAGTATTGGGTTTCGGTGAACGGTCAGCAGGTGGCGGACCAGTTGTCGGCTCGTCCCGGCTATTCGGAGCATCAGACGGGTTTGGCGATTGATTTTGCTTCTCCTGAGGGTTGCCGCTTGGAGGAGTGTTACCGCGATACGCTGGCCGGTCAGTGGTTGGCAAAGAATGCTCCGCGTTACGGATATATTTTGCGTTTCCCTGATGGTCGTCAGTCGGTGACCGGGTATCGTTTTGAGCCGTGGCATTACCGCTATGTGGGTGTGCAAATTGCTCAGGAGTATGTGGCCTCGGGTGCGAAGACTTTTGAGGAGTTTATCGGTACGGGTGCGGCACCCGATTATGCAAGTGCTAGCTAGGCTCTGAGCTAAGCTTTCGGCTTTGCCGGATGCGCCAACTGGTGATGTGTGTCGTATTTCTAGGTTCCGCACCGGAAATAAATAGGCACTGTAGATGCATATTTTTTCGCGTGCACACCCCGTAAATCCGCGGTTTTTCGCAGGTTTCAGAGATTTTTACTCATGCTTTATGTGACCTAGACCTTAAGTATTGGGCACCATAGAACTGCTGTGAAGAAAAACACATGCTTTACAACGAAAATTTTCTCAAGATACTGCTTTTTGAACACCTAAAAGGCGCTATTCTATATCTCATGCTTAAGGGTTTTAAAGATTTTCTGATCCGCGGTAACGTCATCGACCTCGCAGTTGGTCTGATCATGGGTACCGCCTTCACCGCTGTGGTGAACGCACTTGTCCAGTCCGTCCTGATGCCGGCTATCTCGATGCTGGTTAAGTCCCCCAACTTCGATGAATTCCTGGTCTTCGACCAGATCAAGGTTGGCGTGTTCCTGACCGCTGTTGTCAACTTCATCCTGATCGCAGCTGCTGTGTACTTCGCAGTTGTTGTGCCCGTTCAGAAGCTGACCGAGCTGGCTGCAAAGAACAAGGCTGAGGAAGAGGAAGAAGAGGAAGAGACCGAGATCGCACTCCTCAAGGAGATTCGCGACGCTCTGGCAAAGAAGTAATTTCTCTGCTCTCTACCACTAACTTTCAAAACCCCCGTATCCCCTGTGGGTACGGGGGTTTTCCGCATCCTCTTCCCCTGTGCCTGTTCCTGATAACGCAGAAGGGCTGGGAAGGTATCTCTACACCTTCCCAGCCCTTTCTCGATCCTCCGTTAGGGAAGAATACGTTTAGAGTGCCAGTTCCTTAGCCACAACGTCAGCCAGCTGCTGAGCAACCTCATCAGCCTGCTCCTGGGTGGCAGCTTCAACCATCACGCGCACCAGAGGCTCGGTGCCGGATGCACGCAGCAGCACGCGGCCGCTGGCACCCAGTACGCCTTCAGCCTCGCTGACAGCAACAGCGAGCGCCTCGTTGGTCTTCACAGCCGCACGGTCAACGCCCTTGACGTTGATTAGACGCTGCGGGGTGGGCTGCATACGCGATGCCAGCTCGGAGAGGGTCTGACCGCTTCGTGCCACCTCTGCAGCCAGCTGGATGCCGGTCAGAACGCCGTCACCGGTGGTTGCGTAGTCGCTCATGATGACGTGACCGGACTGCTCGCCGCCCAGGTTGTAGCCGTGCTCGCGCATGGACTCGAGGACGTAGCGGTCACCGACCGCGGTGCGGCCGAGGGTGATGCCGTGCTCGCGCAGGTACAGCTCCAGGCCAAGGCTGCTCATCACGGTTGCGACGAGGGTGTCCTTTGCGAGCTTGCCTTCGCGCTTAGCGGCAACAGCCAGGATAGCCATAATCTGGTCGCCGTCTACCAGGTTGCCCTTTTCGTCAACTGCCTGGCAGCGGTCGGAGTCGCCGTCATGGGCGATGCCGAGGTCCGCGCCGTGCTCAACCACAGCTGCCTGCAGCTTCTCCGGGTGGGTGGAGCCCACACCGTCATTGATGTTGGTGCCGTTGGGCTCTACAGCCAGTGCAATGACCTCTGCGCCCAGCGCCTCGAAGGTTGCCGGGGATGCCGCGTAGGCTGCACCGTTTGCGCAGTCCAGAACAATCTTCATGCCGGCAAGGGGCTTGCCTTCGGGAAGGGTGGAGACCAGGTGCTTCACGTAAGCCTCGGTACCGTCCTCCAGGGGCTTGACGGTACCCACAGCACCACCGGTCGGGTAGCGGAAGGACTTCTCGCGGTAGACGCGCTCAATAGCGTCCTCAACGGAGTCTTCCAGCTTCTGGCCACCGCGGGCCAGGAACTTAATACCGTTGTCCGCTGCGGGGTTGTGCGATGCAGAAATCATCACGCCGAAGTCAGCACCGGTATGTGCCACCAGGTAAGCTGCCGCGGGGGTGGGGACAATGCCAGCGTCCAGCACGTCAACACCTGCGCTAGCGAAGCCAGCCTTCATCGCAGAGACAATAAAGTCTGCAGAGGATCGGGAGTCATTTGCAATCACGGCACGGGGGCGTACACCCTCTTCTACCGTGTCAAAGCCCAGAACAATAGAAGCCGCCTGAGCGAGCTCCATAGCCAGGGCGGGAGTAATTACATCGTTTGCCAGACCGCGTACGCCGTCGGTTCCAAAAAGTCGTTCAGTCACCCTTTTATTTTACGTTGTGAGTAACTCTGCTTAGGCGTATACACCGTAAATTCTTCAGAATCAGAAAGTGATTTTCAGCGGCTACACATCTGCTTCATAACTAAGGTTCGTGTAAATGCGCGAAGGTGCCTGCTCTCCGTTCCCGGGTTGGGAAAAGAGAGACAGGCACCTTCATAGCGCAAGCTGTTTGGCAGCCATATCGCCGCAGGGTTGAGTTTTTACTCTCCCCTATCTATCGACGCTTACTTGACGACGGGGAAGCCGTCGGGGGAGTCACCGGACTCATCCTCGAAGACGTGTGATGCGGAGCGAACGATCAGCGAGTCGAGCTCGCCCACGACTGCCTCGTCCTTGGAGGGGTAGTCGAACTGGGAGAGCACGTAACGCATTGCTTCCAGACGTGCGCGCTTCTTGTCGTTGGACTTGATAACGGTCCAGGGAGCGTCACCGGTGTGGGTGTAGAAGAACATTGCTTCCTTCGCCGCGGTGTAGTCGTCCCACTTGTCCAGGGAGGCCAGGTCGGTGGGGGAAAGCTTCCACTGACGAACCGGGTCGGTACGGCGGGAGGTGAAGCGTGCGAGCTGCTCTTCGCGGGTGACGGAGAACCAGAACTTGATGATGTGGATACCGGAGTTCACCAGCATGCGCTCCAGGTCCGGAACTTCGCGCATGAACTCGAAGTACTGTGCCTGGGTGCAGTAACCCATAACGCGCTCAACACCGGCACGGTTGTACCAGGAGCGGTCCATCAGAACAATTTCGCCGCCGGAGGGCAGGTGCTTGATGTAACGCTGGAAGTACCACTGGGTCTGCTCGATGTCGGTCGGCTTCTCCAGTGCGACAACGCGAGCGCCACGGGGGTTCAGGTGCTCGGTGAAGCGCTTAATGGAGCCACCCTTACCCGCTGCGTCACGGCCTTCGAAGATGATGAGAATCTTCTGACCGGTAGACTTAGCCCAGAGCTGCAGCTTCAGCAGCTCAATCTGCAGGGCACGCTTTTCCTTCTCGTATGCCTTACGGCTGAGCTTGGTGTCGTAGGGGTAACCCTTCTTCCAAGCCTGAGAGGTTTCGTCGTCCTTCCTGTCCTTGCCGAGGGCGCGGGTGAGGGAAGCCATTTCGTCCAGCTCTGCCGAGTAATCCTCAACGACGGAGGTGCGGCGTGCCTGGGGCTTCAGGGCTTCCTTGATGGCTTGTTTCTTCTCAGAACCGGTGTGTGCGTGTGCGCCTTCAGCGGTGTGCTGGTGGGCTTCAGTCTGAGGAGCCTCCACTGCCTGCTCTTCGGGCTTGGTGGAGGGATTCTGCTCTGCCATGAGTACTCTTTTCTTCCTGTCTGCTTTGACTCTTTAACTCTACCGGGGCGCTCTTCGATGAACAAACGTAACAGTTACAAGCACCCTTAACGTTTAAGACCGATAGATACGCAAAACGCCCCGACTCTCCCAACGGGAGAGGCGGGGCGTAGTGCTTCGTAAAAACCAGCGATTAACGCTTGGAGAACTGCGAAGCCTTGCGTGCCTTCTTAAGACCAGCCTTCTTACGCTCGATGACGCGTGCGTCACGGGTCAGGTAGCCAGCCTTCTTCAGTGCGGGGCGGTTGTTCTCGCGGTCGATCTCGTTCAGTGCACGAGCGATACCCAGGCGCAGAGCACCTGCCTGACCGGAGGGGCCACCACCGTTGATGCGTGCGATGACGTCGTATGCACCCTCGAGCTCCAGGAGCTTGAAGGGCTGGTTGACGTCCTGCTGGTGCAGCTTGTTGGGGAAGTAGTCTTCCAGGCTACGACCGTTGATGGTCCAGTTGCCGGAACCAGGCACAACGCGAACGCGTGCCACTGCTTCCTTGCGGCGACCAACTGCTGCGCCTGCAACAGTCAGTGCCGGACGTGCTGCCTTAGCCGCTGCGGGGGCAGCGGACTCCGAGGTGTAGCTGGTCAGCTCTTCCTCGACTACGATCTGCTCTTCGTTCTGAGCCACGATTTCTCCTATTGTTTCTTCGTAGGCCCGAATTACTGGGCGACCTGGTTGAATTCGTAGGTCTTGGGCTGCTGTGCCGCGTGCGGGTGCTCGGGGCCAGCGTAGACCTTCAGCTTCTTGAGCTGCTGTGCAGCAAGCTTGTTCTTGGGCAGCATGCCCTTAACAGCCTTCTCAACCGCGCGAACGGGGTTGGTCTCAAGCAGCTCTGCGTAGTTCACGGACTTCAGACCGCCGGGGTAACCCGAGTGGCGGTATGCACGCTTCTGCTCGAGCTTTGCACCGGTCAGGGCGACCTTCTCAGCGTTCACGATGATAACGAAGTCACCGGTGTCAACGTGGGGAGCAAAAGTCGGCTTGTGCTTACCGCGCAGCAGGATAGCGGTCTGGCTTGCGAGGCGGCCGAGAACAACGTCGGTGGCGTCAATGACGTGCCACTGGCGCTCGACTTCGCCGGGCTTGGGAGTATAAGTGCGCAAAATATTGGCCTTTGTCTCGAAATGTACATACGGCGCTTAGTTGGGTATCGCGCCTTTTACTTACGTGCATGACGAACACCCGGGTGAGGACCGAGCTGCCGCCCGTTCTGCCCGTACTCTATACCGCCTTAACGTCCTGCAACTAGACAGCGATTTAGAGCGCGCTCGGGTAGAACACGCACAACATATCAAGACTATACAGGACGTCGAGTGCTTAATCCACCGCCAAAGCCTTAAAAATAGGGCTTTTTTGCCTTAAACACATTTTAAATTCCATCCGTGTAATTCACCCCGACGGTTGCGCTCCCCCGTTGAGCCCCTCATAGCTTTCAGTATGTGACGGGGCTCAATATACACAGGGCATTAAGCGCTCTGTGCCTCGTGGTCTTCACGCTTTGCTCGAGCACGCTCAGCTTGCTCTCCGTACAACTCCGGCGCAGGGTAGTAAATCTCAGCCAGAGCGAGCGCATGCGGAGGCGCCAGAGTCAGCGAAGCCTCGCGTCCCGGGTTCTCGATCCGCTCACGCAACCAGGCGGCGTCACGTTTGCCCGTACCGTAGAGCACCAGCGCGCCCACAAGCGAACGCACCATATGATGGCAGAAGGCATCAGCCACCACGCGCACCTCAATAAGACCGCTCTCTGTGCGAGTGAAGCTAAGCTCTCGCAGTTCACGAATCGTGGTCGCGCCTTCACGCGGCTTGCAGAAGGAAAGGAAATCGCGCAGACCGAGTAGCTGCTGTGCCGATTCGTTAAGATCAGCGCAATCCAGATGCTCAGGTACTGCCCAGGTGTAGGTGCGGTGCAGAGGGTTAAGACCGTCCGCCGCACCATCTGCAATGCGATAAACGTAGCGGCGACCGGTAGCGGAGAAGCGCGCATCAAAATCGAAGGGAACTTCAGCGGCCCGGTGGATCTGAATAGCGCCCTGCAGAATACCGCGGACACTCTTCGGCAAGTTCAACTGCTCTTCCGCATCGTAGAGGCAGCGTTGCAGCGCACCGGTGAGGCGGCGACCCAGGGCTGCCGTCGGGTCGTCCTCCCCCGTTCGACCTTGCAGGCGCACCCAATCCTCATCGCTCAGGTCGCAATGCAGGGTCTGGGCTTCCGCATGCACACCGGCATCGGTTCGGCCCGCGACCACCACGCGGTGAGGTGCACGCAAAATCAGTTCAAGGGCATTCTCAATGACTCCCTGCACCGTGACAAGGTTCGGCTGGGCAGCCCATCCGCTGAAAAGGGAACCATCGTAGGCGCAATCAATGCGCACGCGGTGCGTAGCAATGAAGAGCTGCTCTTCGTGATTCTCTAAAGCAGTAGCATTCTGCATTGGTGTGCCTTTCAGCGGTGATAGTGTACGAAAACGTTGGCAGGTTCTTGAAGATTGGGGGCCTCAGGAACAGCTTCATCTTAAAGTATGCAGATACGCCAATCCGCCGCCCACAATAGTGGACGGCGGATTGACATATTTTAGGCTTAGCCTAAATCAGCTGGGATCCGTATTACTCGGAAACCTTCTGTGCTGCTGCGCCACCTGCGGGGGCGTAACCTGCAGCCTCTGCCGACTCAGCGGAGTCGAACCAGATTTCAGCCTTGGTGCTGGTGTACCAGCGGGAGCCGGGCACGTGGTACTTCATGGAATCGGCGTTACCCTTAACCTCGAAGCCCTCGGGAGCCTCGCCGGACTCCAGGGGTGCGTGGGAACCTGCGGGCAGGCCCTCAGCTGCTTCAGCCTTGGGAGCCTCAGCTGCCTTCTCAGCAACCTTAGTTGCCTCAGCAACTGCACCCTTGGTTGCAACGGGCTCCATGACGAGCTCGATGACTGCCATGGGAGCGTTGTCACCCTTGCGGTTACCAATCTTGATGATGCGGGTGTAACCACCGGGGCGCTCTGCCATTGCCGGAGCAATAACGGTGAAGAGCTCGTGCACGACGGACTTGTCGGTGATGGAACGCAGCACGCGACGGCGAGCAGCCAGGTCGCCCTTCTTACCGAAGGTGATGAAGCGCTCTGCCACCGGACGCAGGCGCTTTGCCTTGGTCAGGGTGGTGGTGATGCGCTTGTGCTGGAACAGCTGCGCCGACAGGTTGTTGAGCATGTGGCGCTCGTGGGTCGGGGAACCGCCGAGGCGGGGACCCTTAGTGGGAGTAGGCATAGTTAAATCTCCATAGTTGCGTTCCCTAACGCCCCAGCAGCGGAGCCTCTTAGGGAATCAAGTTTGACTGATCCCGGTGGAACCGGGTGAACTATTCGGTCGAAATTATTCGCCGGAACCGTCTTCGTCATCAAGCGGGCGTGCAGCAGGCTCGAAACCGGGAGGGGAGTCCTTCAGAGACAGGCCGAGCTCGAGGAGCTTTGCCTTGACCTCGTCAATGGACTTAGCACCGAAGTTACGGATGTCCATCAGATCAGCTTCACTGCGGGTCACGAGCTCACCCACGGTGTGGATGCCCTCGCGCTTGAGGCAGTTGTAGGAGCGAACGGACATGTTCAGTTCCTCAATTGCCAGTGCCAGATCAGCTGCCATGGACTCGTCGGCGGGCGACGGGCCAACTTCGATACCCTCAGCTGCAATGTTCAGCTCACGTGCCAGGCCGAAGAGCTCGACCAGGGTGCTGCCTGCAGAAGCAACGGCGTCACGCGGTGCGATGGCTTCCTTGGTTTCGACGTCCAGGGTCAGGCTGTCGAAGTCGGTGCGCTGCTCAACACGGGTCGCGTTCACGCTGAAGGTAACCTTCAGAACCGGGGAGTAGATGGAGTCAACCGGGATACGGCCGATCTCGCCATCGCCGGCCTTGTTCTGAGCTGCAGTCACGTAGCCGCGACCGCGCTCAATAACCAGCTCAGCGTTGAAGTTTGCCGAGGCGTTCAGGGTTGCCAGGTGCAGTTCCGGGTTGTGGATCTCCACGCCAGCGGGAACCTCGATGTCGCCTGCGGTCAGTTCACCTTCGCCCTGCTTGCGCAGGTAGGCCACGACGGGCTCGTCGTTCTCAGAAGAGATGGAGAGCTTCTTGATGTTCAAGATGATCTCAGTGACGTCCTCGGTCACGCCGGGAACGGTGCTGAACTCGTGCAGTACACCATCAATGCGGACGCTGGTAACAGCGGCGCCGGGGATGGAGGACAGCAGAGTACGGCGGAGGGAGTTACCCATGGTGTAGCCGAAACCGGGCTCCAGAGGCTCGATGGTGAAGCGCGAGCGGTTGGGCGCTACGACCTCTTCAGTCAGAGTGGGGCGCTGTGCAATAAGCACTTTGTTTCCTTTCGGTGAGCTCCGCTATATGAGCCCACAGGTTGGGGAAAACATATCTTAGGAAGCAGACGGGTGTCTGTACTCTCCGGGTACAGCTCCGTGCGGAGTGTACCCGTCGAGGGATTAGGTCGAGACCTAATTAGACGCGGCGGCGCTTCGGGGGACGGCAACCGTTGTGTGCAACGGGGGTAACGTCCTGGATCGAACCGACCTCGAGGCCTGCAGCCTGCAGGGAGCGGATTGCGGTTTCGCGACCGGAACCGGGGCCCTTGACGAACACGTCAACCTTGCGGACGCCGTGCTCCTTGGCGCGGTTTGCAGCAGCCTCAGCAGCCAGCTGTGCGGCGTAGGGGGTGGACTTACGGGAGCCCTTGAAGCCCATGTCGCCAGCGGAGGACCAGGAGATCACTGCACCGGTGGGATCGGTGATGGAGACGATGGTGTTGTTGAAGGTCGACTTGATGTGAGCCTGACCAGCAACGATGTTCTTGCTAACCTTGCGGCGGTTGGTCTTACGAGCTGCCGCAGCGCGAGTCTTGGGAGGCATTTTTGATTCTCCTACAAAGGTTTTCTAATACGTTGGTCGGATAGGGATATCCAACAGAGCAACGTTGCTTACTTCTTCTTACCTGCGACGGTACGCTTCGGGCCCTTGCGG
>ERZ773072.234-NODE-234-length-34076-cov-5.622145_pt1 | contig 34076 bp, 11 predicted proteins | sample MGYA00580617_ERZ773072 | MGnify/ENA primary metagenome ERZ773072 (study PRJEB29015, sample SAMEA2737970) | human oral metagenome | biome: human oral; feature: human-associated habitat; material: dental | place: China | collected 2122 ...
TAAAGTTAGAATTATTTTTATATAGAATATAGATTAAATTTTAAATATATGTTAGAACAAGCAATTCAATTAAATTATTTGTTAGACCAACTCACAAAAATTTTTAAACAAAATGAGTTAAATTTAATATCTGATGTTATAAAAAATAACAGATTAGATAGTGTAGGTAACCCATTAACTTGGTTTGACTTAGCTACTAAACATCAAATAAGGTGTGAATTAAATACAAGAAAACAAAGAGCTACAGCAGCTAATGATATTTGGAGAAAATTCTGTAGAATTGTAAGTAGGAGCAATTCAAATCTTGAAATAGTGAAACAGACTTTTAATTCTCAAGGTGAGCTACTATATGAAACTAAGAAAAGAACTCCTTCAGAATTACAAGAAAATAAAGACGGTTTTACAATAGAAAAAATAACTACAAATCCTTATGGTGGAGAATATGTTACATATAAAAAAGATAATAATATATTTTGTAGTCAACAGCTTGAAAAAACTGTAAATAAACTTTTTGAGAATTTTTCTAATTTAAACAGTAGCAAGAAAACCTTATTTTTTAATGTTGCTCCTAAACCTTCAGATAAAATAGCTTTAGTAAATTTATATGATGCACATTTAGATAAAATACCAATAAAAGATACCTGTAATAAAACATCTACTTTAGAGAAAAATATAGAAGTTTATAAAAAAACAATACAAAGAATAAAACAAGAACTATTAAATATATCAAATTTAAATTATATAATATACCCTGTTGGAAATGACTTGTTTCATACTAATACTTTTGGCTTACCTTCTACTAAAAAAGGTACTTTCTTAGAATATTACGGGTCTCAGGAGGAGGCTTATTATACTATATGTAATCTAATAACAGAAACAATAGTAAATCTTTCTGAAATAGCCCCTGTATTTGTTATTATGATGAAAGGAAATCACGATGAAGATAAAATCACTACATTAGGTTTTTGGTTAAAAAAGTATTTTGATAACTATAAATATTTTAAACCAGAAGATTACTTTGACGTTACAGTAGAGTTTACAAGAACCCAAAGGAAGTATATTCAGTTTGGAAAGAACTTAATAGGATTTGCACATGGGGATAAGGAGAAACATAAAATAAATCAATTACCCATATTAATAGCACAAGAGCAACCTAAAATGTGGAGTGATACAATTTATAGAAAAATGTTTTTAGGAGATTTACATCATGGGTTTGAGTATAAATTTTTAAAGTCTAAAGACCAACCTGGTGTAGAGATAGAGTTTTTAAGAAGTGTTGGTACTACTGATACTTGGCATGAAGATTTTGGTTGGATTGGTGTACCTAAAACAGCTTATATACAAGTTTTTGATTCAGAGGAAGGTGAATACAATAGAATTAAAATAAATATAAAGTAATGGAGAAACAAATAGAGAACATAAAAAAATTTTTTAAAGAGATAGATTTTAATGAGGAGAAACATATCTACACATTAAATTCTAAACCTATGTGTGCTGTTTCTCACGTAATTAAGAAGTTTGTAGAAGAATTTGATTCTAAAAATATAGCTAAATTTGTAGCAGAGAAAAGAGGTGTAAATACAGAAGACATACTAAAAGAGTGGGAAGATACTGCAAAAAAAGCTTGTGAGTTAGGTACTTCAGTACATAGCTTTGCTGAAAATTGGACTAAAGAGTCTATACCAACTTCAGGTTATGAAGAAGCTGTATGTAAATTTTTTAATAGTTTACCAAGTCATATAATACCTGCAATAAAAGAATTAAAAATGTATTCAGAAACTTTAGGTATAGCAGGAACAACTGACTTACTACTTTATAATACTAAGCTAAATACTTGGATATTAGGAGATTATAAAAGCAATGGGGACTTGTTTAAAAACTATAAAGGTAAAAAATTATTAAAACCTTTTGCTAAACTCTTAGATTGTCCTTTTAATAAATATCAAATACAGTTATCTTTATATCAGATATTATTCCAATTAACAGGTTATGAAGTTAGTCAAAGAAAAATAATTTGGTTAAAACCAAACGGAACATTTGAAATATATAATACACAGGATTATACAAAAATACTTTTAACAGAACTAACAAAATGAAAACAGAGAAACTAATAGAAAGAGTTAGGTCTTTAATATCTGAAAAATATCATATTGGAGACCATATATATTCAAGAAGACATATTTATAATAAGTTAATTACTGTAAGAGCTAAACTTATTTATCAAGAGATGAGTAAAAAGAAAGACTTATCTTTGTGGAATTATCAAACAATACCTTGTATAGAACTTATTTTAGTACCAGCACACCAATGCCCTTGTTTCCCACCAATAGGTTGTGATATATTAAGAAGTAGATATAAACTACCTAAACCTATAACAAGTCTTTTTGGAACTCTTATTAGTTCTGTACACACTATTGATAGAACTATTAAATTAAATGAGGTAACTTTAAATACTGTAAACTATTTAAAAGGAAATAAATTTAGTAATAAAATTTTAGCTTATTTCATTCAAGATGGTTATTTATATGTTGTTTCTAACACTAAGTTAAGAGTTGTATCTCTAATAGGTGCTTTTGAAGACCCATTAGATGTTTTAAATTTTCCAGATGCTTGTGAGGAAGATTGTATAGATTGTGTAAAATGTAGAGATTACAGAGAAGAAGATTTTCCAATAGATAATAATCTTATAGATACTTTAATAGAATTTACAATACAAGAGTTAGTACTTAAAAGGCAGATTAATGAAAACTAAAAAAAGAATGATAACTTACAGAGAGTTTCAAAAACTTGCAAAAAAAGAGGATAAAAAAATACCACATAGAGATATTTATTATCCTGTGTTATCTTTGTTTATGGAATACTTATCTGAACAACTTCTTGAAAATGGCTTAATAGCCTTACCTTGTGGTTTAGGTAGACTATCTATTGTGGGACACACAAAAAAGATTAAGTTTAAAGATAATAAAATAGTAGGTTTACCTGTTGATTGGGTAGAAACAAAAAAACTCTGGGAAAGAGATAAAGAAGCTAAAAAAGATAAACAATTGGTTTTTTTTCTAAATGAACATACAAATGGTATTATGTATTCTTTTAGATGGTATAGAACAAATGTGTATTCTACAAATAAGAATTTATATGATTTTAGACCTTGTAGAGGTATAAAGAAAAAACTATGTAATAATATAAAAAGTGGTAAAGAGTATTTATTAAAAGAGTTTGATTAATATGGGAAAAAATTTTAAATATGTTTCATTAGATGCTGTATTTTCTAAAATATATAGAGACTTGGGTATTAGTGAAATATCTGAAATAGATATAGTAGAATGGTGTGGTGAAGCATTAGAACTTATTGGTGCTGTAAAGATATATGAAGAAGCTGTAGATATATTAGATATAAAGAATCATCAAACAGATTTACCAAGATGGTTACATTCAATAATACAAGTAGCTAAAAATAATGATTATAAAAAAAGAAAAGCAGAATATTTAGAGGATAATTTACTTGAACAACCTAATGAAGAACAAAAAAAACTTTGTGATTGTGAAGAGGGTTTATTAAAATCTAACATTAATATTTGTAGTATCAATAACAATTGGTTGAGCCAACAGTTTAAGTTAAAAAAATTTACACCAATAAGATTAGCTAATCATACTTTTTTTAATTCTTTGGTGTGTTATGAGGATAGTGAACTTTATAACTCTTTTTGTTGTAATGACGAATACACTATTGTAGATAATAAAATAAGAACTTCTTTTAAAGAGGGTCAAATAGCTATATCTTACTATAAACAAAAAGTAGATAAAAAAACAGGTTTTCCTTTAATACCTGATAATACTAATATAATAACTGCTTTATCTTGGTATGTAGCTTGGAAATACTTTTCAAGGTTATGGTTTAAAAATAGAGAGGGCTATACAGATAAAATGCAGTATGCTGAATCTCAGTGGCAGTGGTATTGTAAACAGTCTACTACTAATTTAAATATGTTGTATGGTGTAGATGAACATCAAAATTTCTTAGAAGAAAGATTTAGACTAATACCTAATAGAACAAAATATTACTCTTTTTTTGGTAATTTAGGAAAAGGTCAATTACCAAGATTTAAAATTACAAATAATGTATAACATATATGCAAGATAATATTTCAAATAGATTTTATAAAGGTTTAAATATAGATATATCCCCATTAGATTATAGTGGTGGACAATATAAATATGCTTTAAATGCTGTTACTAAAACTTCAGAGGGGTGTAACTCTTTTCTTAGTAATGAGGGTAGTAATACACCTGTTTTTAGGTTATCATATGGTTTCATACCAATAGGAAAAGAGTATATTGGAAATAACAAAACTGTAATTTTCTCTGTAAATGCAGAAACACAAGAATCAGAAATAGGTATTTTTAATTCTGAAGGTGAAGGTGACTATGAAGTTTTTGTTAATGATAGAGAAACACCAGTAGGAAAGAACAGGTTAAATTTTAGTTTAACACATCAAATAGAAGCAACTTTTAGACTTAGAAAAGGTTGTGAAAGAGTGGTTTATTTTACTGACAATTTAAACAAACCAAGATATTTTAATTTTGATAAGATTGAAAACTTTAAAGATTCTCTTGGACACTTTATTAGTTCTAAGTTTAATTTACAAAAAGTAATAGACCTAATACCACAATATAATGATATTGAAGTTTTGAATTCACAAGGAAATCTTAAACCAGGTTCTTATAATTTTGCTATACAATATTTAGATGAGTCTTTAAATCCAACAGAAATTTTATCTAACTCTAATATTATAAAAATTTATAATGATAGTTTAAATGAAGAATTTCTAAGAATAAATGGTTCTATAACATCAGAAGCAGACTATATAAAATTTAGACCTACTAATAAAGCTATAAAAATAACTTTAAAGAGCTTAGATATAACTTACCCTTTTTATAGAATTGTTATTATAGAAAGTAATAATGGTTCTGGTCTTATAAACAATATTTTTTATTCAGAACAAATACCTACTTCAAATAATACTTTTGTATATACAGGTAACAACTATGTTTCAAAAGGTACTATAGAAGAAGTGTTGGCAACTACAGACTTCATAGAAAAAGCTGTAAATATAGAACAAATAGAGAACAGGCTTCTTTTAGCTAACACTCAGGGTAAAGATATAAATTACTGTAATTTACAAAAATATGCTTCAAAAATTCAAGCTGACTGCATTGTAAAGACAGTAAATATAAATAGTATGGAGGATAGGGGTAGCTCTAAGAATCCATTACAAGATATAGAAGGTTTAGGTTATATGCCTGGTGAAATATACTCTTTTGGTATACAATATATTTTTGAAGACAATACTTTATCCCCTGTTTTTCACATTCCAGGTAGAGGTAAAAATGTTGGTAATGATATTAAGTATACAAGTGGAGACAATGTTTTCCCTATGAGTTCTCAGGATAATGAAATAGCAAATACTTATGAAAATAAAAATTCTTGTGGTCAGCAAACTTATTGGGGCTTAGATTGTAGTGGTGAGTATTTACAAGGTAAAAAAGTAAGACACCACAGATTTCCTTTTAGAAGTGATTTGGGTATACCTTTAATAAAAGAAAAAAACTTTCAAAGTTATAAACAAACTTTATACCAACTTACTTTTAAAATTATTGGTGACTTAAAAATAAAAGAAAATAATGAGTTTTGTAAACCTTTTGAAGTTACAATAAACTATAAAAATAATAATCAAGACTATACTATTTCTAAAACTATAGACCCTACTTTTTATTCTTCTGGTGAGAATGAAGTTGTTAATGTAGAAATACCTATAAATTCACAATATCACTTTACAAGTTTTGATAATAATCTGAGTATTAACTTCTCTGATATAACTTTTCAATATCCTTATGAAGCTCAAAAAATAGTCATAAACTCAGCAGATGATAATGTTGGTAACACTATTGATAATGTTAATAATGCCTTTAATGACAGAAAAATACATGTTATTGTACATAACAATTCATTAGAACAAGACAAAGGTTATAAACAATATGAAACAAAAATTCTTGGAATTAGGTTTTCCAATATTGAAGTACCATCAGAAAAAGATACCAATGATAATAAAATTATAGGTTATTATATAGTTAGAAATGAAAGAAAAGAAGAAGATAAAACTGTTTTAGATAGTGGTGTATTAACACAATCTGTGATATATAGTAAATATGTATCACACGGTTTATTAGTTCCTGAAACAGACCCAACAAGAATTTCTGGACACCTATTTGGTATTATAAACCCTGAGTTTAAATTTAATAACAAGCAAAATAATATATATGATAAGATTATACAAGAGGGTTATTTTGATATAAAAGAAAGAAGATATGGTAAGGTAAATTATGATGATGTATATGATGGTAGTTCTTATGATGGAAAATATCACAGTAAAAAAAATGATGATGCTGAATCACAAGACCATAGTCCTACCTCAAGAGGTTTAGATGGTTGGTCTTTAAGTTTAATTACAAGAGATAATATAGTAGAATATAAATCATTAGATAAACCAAAATATTTAGCTGATTCTCAAGCAGATATAGATAAAATATTTTATTTAGATGCTTTAGGTAATTCTCCCGTACACGAAGATTCTTTTGAGTATTATAACACTTCTGCAGATAATAAAATAAGTGTTATACAATTTGCTAAAGGTTCTCCACCACAAATACCACATCAAATGAAATTACCTTATGTAGTATTTTATAGGTCAAACAATAGTGCTTACTCTAATTTTAGATTATTACCTTATTATAAAGAACACCAAAACCCAAAGTATTTTAGAGGTAATTCAAGTAGCTCTGTAGATATTTTCAATGGGGATAGTTATATATCTTCTATGAGGTATTGTAATTCTACTTATTATGATAATAGGGTTTCTCTTAGAGATGGTAAAAAATCTATTTGGAAAATAGTTGTAGGTGCTTTCATAGCTCTTATAGGAGCTGTGGCTTTAATTTTCTCAGCAGGTACTTCTACAATACTTATAGGAGCAGGTATTGCTTTAATAGGTGCAGCTGTATTGTTAACTTCTTCTGGTATTAAACAAGAAAACTTTAATAAAACTTATGTTGAGGAGTATGAAAAGGGTTTAAGAAATACTGTTATAGATGATTGGACAAACAGATTTTATAACTTTAAAAGTGATATACCTTTTGGTTTTTTTGGTAGTGGTGAACACGGGCAAGATGGACACTCTGATGATACTATAATGTGGATAGGAGAAGCTATAACAGATTTGTGGTTTGAGTCTAATATAAATTTAAATCTTAGAAATAAATTTGTTAATGATGTAACACCTACTTTTTTAGATTCACCAGGTCTTATAGAACAGGGTAACAATACTCCAATAGGAACTATAAGATTAGGTGATAGGAAGTATACAGATAGTAATGCTGTTAGACACCCTGTTTCTATGTTAGAGAAACACTTTTGTAGAAAACTTTTAGCTTATGATGCTAAAAGAGATGATTTAAAATATTACATTGGTATAGCATTAGGGGAATATTATAATATAAATTCAGATTATCATAGGAAAAATAAAGAGAAAATGTATTTTCACCTTCCTTATGAGTATGATTGCTGTAGTGATTGTAGAGAAAAATTTCCACATAGAATACACTATTCTGAACAATCTTTTCAAGAGGAATTATCAGATAATTATAGAGCTTTCTTACCTAATAATTATAGAGATATAGAAGGGGAAACAGGGTGTATAACAAATCTTTTTAAGTTAAATAATAACTTATATATACATACTGAGGAAGCTTTGTGGCAGCAGCCAAGAAATTATCAAGAAAGAGTTACAGACCAAATAACTTCTTTTATAGGTACAGGTTCTTATTTTGAAATACCACCACAAAAAATATTAGATAGTGATAGTGGTTTCTCAGCAGGTTGTCAACATAAATGGAGTTCTTTAAAGACACCTAATGGGTACTTCTTTATGTCAGCTAATCAGAATAAGTTTTATCAGTTTACAGGGCAGTTAAAACCTATTTCTTCAATAGGAATGAAAACTTGGTTTGATAATAATACTAAATCTATTGCAGAAGAAGTGTATTTTAAACAAAATAAAAAGCCTTATCCATTTAAAAATAATCCAAGTAATGATTTAGGAACAGGTTTTATATCTACTTATGATAGTTTAAATGAAAGAATTATATTAACTAAAAGAGATTATAAACCTTATTTATTTGATTCAGATTATCAGTTTTGTACAAAGAATGGTAAAAGTGTTGTATTTAAAAATATATCACAAGTTATTACTGATTTTGAAAATAGGGGTTATCAGTATATTGGTATAGATAATTGTAGGTTAAAGTTTAAAAAAGACACTGTTGTAACAAAGAAAGTAACTTATTGGGAGTATGTGAAAAAAACAGAAAGTACTGTTATAGTTAAAAATACAGATGTGTTTATTTATTTAGATATGTCTGGGTCTTTTAATAATATAACAAGAAACCATATTGTTACAACCTGTATGAAATGGTTTAGTAATTTTTTACAAACAGAAAAAGGTAAAACTTGGACAGGTAATCTACACTTCTTAATAACTCAAAAAGATAACGATAGTGAAAGAAATTTTTTTAGTGTACAATTTTTTGAACCTATATCTGGTAAATATATACAACAAACTAATCAGGCACTTCTTTTTAAAATAAGTAATACATATTTAAGAAATAACAATACTTTTATTAGTAATAATGATTTTGTATTAAATTTAGTTGCACAACCAAACTTTCTTGGTATTTGTCCTAAAAATTCAAACACTATATCAACTTATGTTACTGATGGAACTATTACAAATCCAAACCAATTGATTATTACTTTTAGTAATGAAAATGCCAAAGATGTCGTAAAAGATGTACCTGTGTATTTTTATTATCCTAAAGAGACTGAATTAGAAACAGCTATAAAAAGTTTAAATATAGATGAAAACAATGAAGATAGTGCAACATATTTCTTAGAGTTTGATATAAGAGCCTACAAAGATTATGTAAATAAAAAGAGAGAAAATAAAAAAAGTTTTCATTTCATTTCTTATCCTATTGTATATTATAATTATAGTACTGACAATGAAGATGAAAAGAAATATCAAGAAACAAACTCTGCAATATTTTTACAACATCAAATAGCTTGTTTAGAAAAAGATTATTTATCTGATGAAACTTTGTGTAAATATTTTAATATAAAAACAGTAAATGATATTGGAAATACTGCTTTTTCTTTACCAAGAAGACTTTGGGGTTTCTTTAGAAACTCTTTATTAAAAGCTTATAATCCAGGTAAAGAATATCCTTATAGTAATATAGGGGGTTTAAAGAACTACAATTTTAGTGTTGTAGCTAATGCTGCTGCTGATATGAGTAATGTAAATAATAACCCTTTAAAATTATCAGATTTTGATAATAACTTTAAGAGTATATTAGAATCTGAGGAACAAAGCAATACTTATTACATTTGGGAAAAGAAAGAAAAAGAGGTTAGTACAATAGAAACAGAATATGCTTTCTATGATGGTGAAGAAACAACTGATATAGATAAAATAAATAATGGTTGGACACTTTCTTATTCATTAGAAAATGAAGCTTGGGTTTCTTTTCACAGTTATATACCTAATATGTATATTGAAGTACCTGGAAAGTTTTATAGTTACTTAAATAAGAATAAAACAGTGTTTCAAAACACTTTCTGGCAACACAACAATATAGGACAATACCAAATTTTTTACAATACATTTTGTCCTCATATAATAGAGTATGTTTCTGTTTCAAACCCATTAGCAACAAAAATATGGAACTTCTTAACTTTAAATACAGAAGCAAAAGAATACAGTACAGAGACCAAAACTTTCTTCGATGTAGACGAAACTTTTAATAAAGCTGTTTTTTATAATAATAAACAATGTAGTGGCTTGATAAGTTTGGTAAATAAACACTCTTATAATTCTGAAAAAGAATTTTTAGAAAAACAAGTTGGTAATGAAAGTTTCTCTAAGTCTATTATTGAGAAAAGAGAAAAAGATTGGTTTATAAATGATTTTAGAGATATGAGAGTTAATTACTCTACCCCAATATGGAACACTAATATAAACAATATATCTCTATTTTATAATGATAAACAACTTATCACAGAATATAATGGAAACAAAGTTATAGATATTGAAAAAGATTGGACACAACAAGAAGTGTTTAGAGATAAGTTTTTGGTAGTTAGATTAATTTTTGATAATTTTACAAATTTAAATCTGACAACAAATTATGTTTCAGAAAATTTTCAAATAAGTCAACATTAAAAGTGTTAAAAATAAATTTAAACGTATTAAATAAAAACATAAATGAAAAAGAATAAAAAAGTTTATAGAAAAAAATATAATAATGGTGGTTATATAGACCCATTAGCTACAAATAATACAAATGGACAACCTATTAATTATATACCTAATCCTAATGAAGCTTTAACACAAAACGATATTAATGTTGCAAAAGCTTTGTATAAAACTAAATCTAACCCTTATACCCAAATTTTAGACTTTATAGGTAATGCGGGTGTACAAATAGGTACAAGTATTATGGGACAAGGTAGTAATGGTTTATGGGGGGATTTAGCCACAAAAGGTGTTAGTGCTATTGGGGGTATAGCTCAAGACATAAATAGTAAATATGCCACAGGTGGTTTAGTACCTATTAATGTAGAGGGTGAAGAAGTTATAGAAACACCTTTTGGTAATATAGAAGAGTTTACAGGTAATTCTCATGAACAAGGTGGTATTAATGTGAATGTACCACAGGGTTCTGAAATATTTTCTAAAAGAGTTAAAGGTGAAGATGGTAACACTATGGCACAGAGAAAACTTAATAGGGAAAAACAACTTAAAAGATTAGAAAGAGTTTACAATAATAATCCAAGTAATGCAGCTATTAAAAAAGCTTATGAAAAAACTAAAAAGGATTTTGAACTTATAGAACAAAAAGATATTTTAGAAATGGAAGCTTTAAATCAAGCTTTATCTGAAAATTCTAAAGATACAAAAACAAAGTTTAAGAGTGGTGGTACAGTAAAACCTGTTAGACAAATAAACACAGACTTTATAAATAGTATGTTTAGTGGAAACTATTCAGACAATTTTACACCAGAAATAAAATACAGAGTAGGAGTAGAACCTAAAAGAATTTCTAAACCCCTATATGAAGATGTAGTTAATGACTTAGGTATTTCAAATATAAATTATACACAACAGCCAAAAGATGAAATTATTCCTAAAAAGAGTTTTGATTGGAAAGGTTTAGGAAAAACTGTTTCTGATAATATACCACAAACTACTTTTGGTGATATTTTAGGTATTGCTGGTCAAATTTATGGTTATGAAAACCTAATGAAAAATACTCTTGAACAAAGAGCTACTGATACACCAAATATAAATACTTATAAAGATTTTGGTAAGAATGCTTTACAGACCATACAAAATAATAAACAGTATGTAAATCAAATTAGAGACAATGTATTAAAAGATTTAGAAACTACTTCAAACTCTTTAAAGTTAAGAAACAGAAATAGTGCAAGAGGTGTTAATACATTAAGAGCTTTAGATATTGCTTCTGAACTTAGTTTAAATGATGCTAAAAACACTGCTTATAATAATTTCTTAAATGCTATGAGTAACATATATTCACAAGAAGCTCAACAGCAAAACACTATTGATAATGCAGTAATGAGAGGTGAGTATCAAAGAGACTTAGCAGATAGACAAGATAAAGACAACTTTTATAGTAACTTAGCAAGAGATATTGCTTCTAAAGGTTTTGGTATGCAGAATGTAGCTAAGAGTATTAATGATGTATATGAAAGACAAACTAAACAAACTACATTAAATTCTCTGTTTAATGATTATGAAGTTAATGCTCTTACAGGTCAAACTAAAAGAAAAGCTGTTGAGGCTATACAGAAAAACCCAAGCTTTTTTGATAGTATACCACAAGAAGAAAGGGCTGATTTTATTAAAAAACTAACTAAATATAACCTAACCATAAATGGTAATATGTTAGTAGATAGGTATGGTAATTTCTATACAGTAGAACAAATTTCTAATTTAAAATAAAATATCTAATGGCAAGATTTTTTAGTACAGCAACACCACAATATTTACAGGATTTTGTATATCAACCTGATTGGAATTTTTTAGAAGCTTCTTTATCAAAGAGACAAACCGATTTTGATAATGTAGGTAAAATGGCAAGTTTACTTGAAGGGCAACTTACTGTACCATACTTACCTTTTGATAAAGGTAAAGTTATAAATGCTCAACAATATTTTAACAATGAAATAGATAGTATTACTAATGATTTGTATAATAATAGAATATCTGAAACAGAAGCTCAAAAAAGAATAGGTCTTCTTTCAAGAAATATACAAGATGAGTTATCTACAGGTTTATTAAGCTCAGTTGTAGGGAGATATAATAATTTTAATTACTTAGATGAATTAAATAAAGAAACTTTTAAGAACTCCCCAGAAGATGCTAATATGTTTAAAAACTACTTCTACAATAAACTTGAAGCTGATACTTATAACGACCCTTACACTTCTTTTACTCCTACAAGAATGGTGAATCTACCTAATCTAACAGATGAAGAATATAGAAAAATATGGGAAAAAGCAGCAGCTAATTTACAAACAAGGTTCTCAAAAGATGGGGCTTATAAGATAGAGCTTGAAGAATTAGACCCCAATGATTTAATGGAAGAAATGTTAAGTGTCTATATGAAAGACCCAAGAGTAAGTGCATATCTTGCTCAACAAGCTATGTTAGGGGATAGGAGATATTTTGATATAGATAGTGAAGGAAATATTATAGAAAAACCTCTTGTAAATTATACAGATAGTGAAGGTAATAAAATTTCTTTTGATGAATATAACAAATTAATGAATGAGTATGATAAACTACCTGATTCAGAAAAACAAAAAAGGGGCTTACCTGCAAAACAGAATCTTAATATGGATAATTCATTTGTTTCAATAGCAAGTGGTTTAGCTGATATTTATGGTTACTCAAAAGAAAAGTGGTTTGAATCTGGTTACTACCTTGAAAATTTAAAACATAGACACAAGATGGCTCAAATAGCAGAAGAAGGTAACCAAAGGAGAAAATTAGAGAAATTTAAAAAAGACTTAGAAAAAGAAGAAGAACTACTTCTACTTAATGATGGGTATACTACTATAAATAATATAGACCAAACTTTAAAAGGAGACCAAGATAAGTTATGGAATACTTTTAATATGTCTACGGATAAAATAGGGGAGCTAAGTCTTACACAACAAGAGGCTTATATGAGAATAGTAAACTCTGTTAAGACAGCTAATATTACAAAAGATGATATTATAGAAAATGCAAATAAATTGTTTAGTTCTAACCCTATATCTAAAGATGAACTAAAAAATAATGAAAAGTTTGTAAATGAACTTATAACAAAAATGGGTGATGCTGTTATTAAAAACCCATCTGTAGACTTTACAAATCCAGACAATTTAGTTAATCTTGCTTTAAAAGATGTAAAAACACCATTTAATGTTGAGGCTGATAAGGTTAATAGATGGAAACAAACAAAACTTAATGTAAATGATATGAGAGAAATGGTAAAATATGGTTTTGCTAAAAATCTTGCTGCAAATTATGGTAGTGTTTTAAATAAAAGAGTAAACAATTATTATAAAAAATATTCTGAAACTACAAGTAGTACTTCTGAAAATCCTGTAGCAGGTTTCTCATCTACAGGTATGAAAACTGTACAAAGAATGATACAAAATGATGGTTCTTTAGAAACTCCACAGTATACATATTATAATGCAAGTACAGGTAAAGAAATATCAAATAAAGAACTTAAAAATTTAAATCTTGGTAAAATACAGCCCAATCAAATAACAGGTTTTGTTGGAAAAACAGACTATGGAGAAAATGGTATAGAAATAATAGCAAGTGGAAAAAGAATAATTATGACAGAAAATAAAAACAATTCTAATATTGTAAATGCAAATCAAAAACTACTGGCATCTATTGGTTCTAATCCAAAAAATTTCTCAAATCCTAATCACCCTGTTATATTAGAAAACAATGTACCTTTTGTTAAAAGAGTTATAGGAGATTTTTTAAATCCTGTAGAATCTATTAAAACAGATTCAAAAGGAAACAGAATACGTATACAAACTGCTTATGAAACTTTGTATGCAAAGAATACAGCTATACCTATTTCTCTTAAAAGAGTTACAGATAGTACAGGTAATAGTGTTTATACAATAGAGTATAATAGTAAACAAGGTGCAACAAAAATAACCCCACAAAGTTTTGGAAAAAATGTAAATGGTAATGTAGCAAGACAGGCTGCAGACTTTATTAATGAGGCTAACAGTAGTGGTAGATTAAAATCTACTGCTGATGTTGGAGTAGCTTTACAACAACTACAAAATGGGCTTTATGGAGGTAAATAATTATATTACATCATTCTATTATAAGTTACCTTTAATTACAAATTAATTTGAGAAAATTTGTACTTTTGTAATCTGAAATAAAATGTCTTAAAATAATAAACAAATGGCAAAGAAAAAACAAAACAACAAAATAAATATAAACAGTTTTCAACCTATTGATATTTCAAAATTATATTATGAACCAACAGGTTTGGCTGCAACTGATGCACAATTAAATAGAAGTGGTTTTGAAAACAGATATTATAACTTAGCTACTAAAAAAGATTTAAACCCCTTTAATAGACCTGAAAATATGGAAGCTTGGGGTGCAGAGAATCAAAGTGTACTAAATACACTTGGAAACACTGCTCTTAATTTTGGTTTACAATCTTTATCAGGTATATTAGATGGTCTTGTAACTTTTGATTTAGGTCAATACATAGATATAATAAAAGGTAAAAAAAAATCTCTTGAAGGAAACTCTCTAAATAAGTTAGCTAAGGATATTAGGAATTTTGCTAATGAAAATGTACCTATATATAATAATGGGAAAATGAACTCCTTAGGTTATTGGGGTAATTTAGTTGGTCAAAGTGGTTATAGTATAGGGATAATGCAACCCTCTATGCTTGTTTCTGCACTTATAATGTTTGGTACAGGTGGTACAGGTGTAGGAGCTTCTGCAGTAGCCTTAGAAAGAGGTTTAAAATTAGCAAGTGTTTTAAACTTTGGTTTATCTGGGATAGGTGAGGCTAAACTAAATGCTCTTGAAACTTATGAAAATGCACTACAAGAGTACAAAAGAAATGGTTACACAGAAGAAGAAGCTGAAAAAATGGCTACTAATGCAGCTGTATCAGGTTTTAAAAAAGAAGCTATACCATTAGCTTTATTAAATACTGTACAATTTGGTCTTTTCTTAAGGGGTTCTAAAGTAGGTAAATTAGCAACTGATATAAATTTTGGTTATAGTTCTGTACCAGAAACACTTTTAGGAAAAGGTATAGATAAGATACAAAATCGTTTTGTAAAAGGTCTTGTTTCAAATGCAGTTTCAGCAGGTTCTGAAAGTTTTGAAGAAAGTCTTCAATCTGGTATATCTAACTATTCAATAAATGAGCAATTAAGAAAAGCAGGGGATATAAGAACTAATACGAATATTAATGCAATTTTTAACGATGAGCTATTAGATTCAGCTGTTATGGGTGGTGTAACAGGTTTACTTTTTCAAGGTGCTGCAAGTGGTATTAACAGATTAAAAACCGATAATAAAAGTAGAAATATTAGGAAATCTCTTGAACAAGAGTATGAGAATTTCTTTAAAGAAACAGGAACAAGAGCTGCTGATTTAATTAATAGCTTGAATACAAAACAGGCAAACTATTATAAAGCTAAAGAAGCTTATGAGAATAACCCAATTTCTGAAAACAGATTAAAATTTGAAAAAGCTAAATTAGATGTACATCAAGCCAGTGTTAATACTCAATTAGAAGCTACTCTCAGAGCTATGAGGCTTGATAATATTATGCAAAGTGATAAAGCTTTCAAATCACAAACAGAGCAATTAGAAAATACTATAAAGATACTTAAAAGTAATGATACAGAGTCTTTACAAGCTTTAGGTGTATTAGATGAAGATGGTAAAGAAATTCAAAAAGGTCAAAGAGAGTATCTACTTAATTATTATGAGAAAGTTCTTGAAGATTCTTTAAGAATTAATAAAAGAATGAATCAAATTACAAGTACTGTTGTAAATGATTATGGTTTAGCTATGGATATAGTAAAAGCTGAAGAAGCAGAAAGAACTACATCTTCACAGTTAGATATAGCTGAAAAAGAGTTAGGAGAATATCTTAATAATAAAGACAGTAAATTATCTGAAAGAGGAAATGAATTATTAACATATAGTAGAGAGCTGTCTTATCTAAATAGCTTTAAAGAATTAACAGAGGAACAAAATAAAAGAAAAGAAGAATTAGAAAAACATATTAAAGATATAGAAGAAGACCCCCTATATACAAATAAAAAAGAAGAAAAAAGAATAATAAAAAGTAGAGTAAAAAATAATAAAACATACTCTGAATTAAAATTGACAGTTGATACATTTACTGCTCAATTAGAAAAAGATTCTAAATATACTGAAAAAGTAAGTTCAAGAGAATATCTTATAAACAAAATTAAAGAGTTTGAAAAGCAAAGGGAAGAACAGAGGAAAGAAAACAAAAAGAAAAATTTAAAAAATAAGAGAAAAGAAAAAACTAATGTAGAGAAAGCAGAAGAAAGTTCTAAAGAGGAAAGTAATAATATACCTAAAACTGAGACAGATTTAGAAACAGATACTTTTAATGAAGAAGAAAACTATACAGATAGTAAAGCTGTTTTTTCAAAAGAACCTAAGCAAAAAGATACCCCTAAGGAAGCCACAGAAAAACCTACGGAAAATACATCTTCCTTAGCTGAAATGTTAAGTAAACATTTAACTTCTGTACCAGGTTATGAAACTGATGAAGGTGTTTTTGAAACTCCTGATATTAATGACATGGTTTTTGAAGAATCTTCAGAGATTGGACAAACTGAAAAAGAGTCTCAATATAATTATACTCCAAGAGAATTTAATAAATATGATTTATCAGAAAGTGAAATTGATGATATAAAAACTAATACAGAAAATATATTAAAAGAAATAGAAGAAGCTAATAATAACAAGTTTGCTACTTTTGAAGATTTTATAGCTTCTATGATAAGACAACTTGGGGAGAAAGGAGTAGAGAAAAACTTTAATGGTTTAGCTTATGCTTATGAGTCCACAGGTAGGAAAATTACAGATACTAATGAAGTTTATAGGCAATTTTTTAAACCTTCTGAGGCTACTTCTAATCTTATGAGTTTACTTCAAAAAAACCCCAATGATGTAGCTGAAGAAGTTGAGTCAGAAGAAAATAAAGAACCTGAAAATAAAACAAAAGCCTCTCAATTTAAAAGTAGAGAAACTCAGCCAAAAGCTGCCTTTTTAGGTATTCCATATAAAGTAGTAAAAACTTCAGATGGAAGAATTATAAAAATAAATGTTTCTGAAGAACTAAATGAAAGTTCTGAAATACCTAATCATTATGTTTTAGATTCTAATACAATAAAAGAAGGTACTGAATTAAGTATTATAATTCCAGAAGATGTAGATAATATACCCGTAACCCATTATTACTTAGATAAGAAAAATATTTGGCATACTAAAGTTATGTCTTTTAAAGAGTGGGTAGAAACTAATAATATTGAAGTAGGTTCAGAAGAATATTACAATAAAGTACCTATGATTGCTACTATAAAAAATAGTGATGGTACAGAAGATAGAATATTTTATTTACACGATACAGGTTGGTATAATGAAATAAATGTTGGGGGTAATTCTGATGAAGAAGTTTATAGAAATATTATGTTAGGCTCTCAGCAAATAGCTGAAGTTAGAAAGAAAATATCAGAACAAATAAAAAATGGTGAAACTCCAAAAATAAAGATTACTAAAAGGTCTTTTGGACAATTCTTTAAGAAAAACACTATTGAGAGTAGTGATAACTCTTTAATGACTTTAAAAGAAGCCACAGGAGATACCATACTTTTAAAATCTACTAATGGTAAAGATTTAGTAGATTCTGGTGGTCTTAATAATACAAAAAAAATTAAAGTTATAAATAAAGGTTTATTTAGTACAGTAGGTCTTTTAGAAGCAAGACCTGTAAATACTTTACCTGATGGTACAATAGAATATGTTGTATTACCTACCATAAACCCAGATAATACTAAAAATGAACCTTTAAGTGAAACTGCTTCTAATAATATGAAATTTGCTTTTATAGCCTCTATTATTTTAAATATAGAAAAAGCTTATTTAAGAGGGGACATATTAAAAAACAATTATGATTTAGCTCTAAGAAAGCTTTCTGAAGAAACTTCTATGACATTAGAAGATGCAAAAAAAATTGAAGCTGCTATATTAGATAATCACGGAATAAATATTACCTATCAAATAGGTGAGTATCTAAATATGTTTGGAATAGTTACTTCAAGAATTTCTACTTTTGTAGACAATCTTTATAATGATAAAATTTCAGATGGGGGTACTTTTATAAATTTTGATGAAGGTATTTTTAAAATTTACAGAAAAGATGAAAGAACAAGAGAGTATATAAAAAATAACTCTGAAAAAGCTAAAGCTTTAGGAAATTCTGTAAATAGATTGGGGAATCTTGTACCAGGTATAAATTATAATGAAGGTGGTTTTAATAACAGGTCTTTAAAAAATATATTAGATATTACTTTAAAGGTTACACAAGGTACTAATGGAAATATTTTTAGGTTTTGTAAATTTAATGCTCTTTATAAAAAATTAGGTTCTAAAGAAGCCTTTGTAGAAATAAAGAGTAGTAAAGAAGTTATAGTATACTCTGAAGTAGATAATAATACAGGTAGATTAAAACCTACTAAAACTTATGATGATTTTCTAAAAGAAAATGTTTATACAAATATAAAATCTTTTGAAATTACTGATAAGAATGGTAATAAGAAGTGGATTACTGATATACAACCCTCTATTTTATATGAAGTTTTAGATTCTTCTCAGGAAAAAAGAGATAAAAAAGCAGAAGAAACAAAAGGTAGAGTTAAACAAAGTGATAATGGTAATAACACTACAAGTAGAATTAGAAAAGCTTTTTCACTTAAAAATGAAGACCCACAAATTAATGCTCAAACTGCAAAAACAAAACAAGAAAAAGTTGAAGAAAAAGTTAATTCAGATGAAATAAACTCTGTTAAAGAGCAGTTAAAAAAACAAGGTTATAGTGAAGAAGAAATTGAAAATATACAAAATCTTATACAAGAGGGTTTAGAATTAGATAGTTATGAAGATGATGAAGATTTTAACTACTCTGCAAGAGAGCTATCTTCAGAAGAAGAAGAAAAGCTAAATCAAATTAAATCTAAAAATATAAGTGGGGTATCTAACATAAAACAAAAAAAGATAGTAAACAATCTTTTTAATAGATTGCTTAATAGTATAGACATATACTCTCAAAAAGAAGTAGATATTAAAAGTATTATAAAAACCCTTTCTACAATTGTAGAAGATACTTTTTTACCTATAAAAGAAGAGTTTAAAGAAAAGATTAAAAAGTTAGAAAATATTGACAACTCTGTTATTAAAAGTACTATAGATAAGTTCAAAGAAGAACTTACACAAATAGATAATATTTTAAAAGAAAAAAATAAGTTGGTTGGTAATGGTAATATAACTGAAAATAATCCAGATGGCATTAAAGGTATTATATATGAAAAAATTGAAAGGTTCTTATCTGAAAACTTACAAGAAGTAGAAGAAAATGTTATAGAAGATATTTCAGAAAACAATGAAGAAAATGAACCTTCTGTTTTAAATACAGAAGAGGGGGGCTTTGGTGTTTCACCTTTTACAAAAAATCACAAACTTAAATTTTCTCAGGCAGCAAAAATCTTTTTTAGTGGTATTCCTAAAATAAGTAAAAAAACAGGTAAACCAATAACCTCTTTTTATGGTCTTATAGAGTATTACCCATTAGATGATGTAGAAAGAGAGTTTATGGAAATATTGGCTTTTGTAAACCCCTCAGAAGAAAGTGTTATAGAAGAACTTAAAAAAAGGGTAGAACAAAATAATAAACCTATATATAAAAGTATCTTAGATAAATTCTTAAGTACAACTCAAGAAGTAAGAAATTCCATATTATATAATATGATTAAACAACCTCTTGAAATGCAATTTGTAATATACTCAGAAGAAAATGGTGTAACACAGATGAAAGTTATAAATGCAAATAGTAATAACTCTATTGTAAATTTAAAACAAAGGTGGTATACTAATTTTTCTAATTCTTCTGCATATAAAAATACAGAACAAGGAAAATATATAGATAAAGAATATATAGGCACATTGATATCAGAAATAGATAGTTTAAAAGGAAATTTAGATAAGGGAGGTGCTTTTGAAAAATTTAAACAAGTAATGTTTAGTTTAGGTTTAGATTTAGAAGACAATGTCCTAAAAGAGCTTTATAATAATAGTAATGAAGAATTGCCACCACTATTTGGTAGTAAGGGTTTATTAACTATTCTTAGAAATAACCTTGCTAACATATTAAAGTTATCTGATATTAATGAATTAAGCATTGAGAATAAAAATACTAACCCACAAGAAAATGCTAAGGGTGTTATTAATAAATTAGCTATTTATAATAATAAAATAAATGGTAACACTATTTCTAAGTCTTTTAGGGTAGCAGGTAAAATAGTTCAAGGTACTACTCAAAGAACAGCTTTATCTGAAACACTAAATAGTTTAAAAAACCCAAATTCTAAACTATTTAAGGGTTTATCTGAGATACCTTATAGTGCTAATAGTTTTATTTTAGAACTTCTTAGTACTGATGAAGAGTTTAGAAGTTTATATAATATTAGTCACACTTCTTTACAAGCACTAAAAAGTAGCTTAAATAATAGTGGAAATAAAAAGAAAATAACAGAGTTGTCCTTATATGATAATTTAATAACACAACTTGCTTTTTTTACACAAACTATTTCTAATTTAGGAACACCTTTTATTTCTTCTAATGAGAACTTTTCTGATTTAAGTTTTAGATTAAACTATATGTTTATACCTACAATATCAGATAAAGATAAAATGGTTCTACTACACACCCCTACTATATCTCTTAAATCTAAAGATATTGTTATAGAAAGAGGTACTTTAAAACTATCCTTAAAAGACAATGTAATAGACTTTGTAACAAATCAAATTTACAACTCTGAATTTGATAGAATTGTTACGGTACTAAATAATCCTACCTCTATAAAAAACTTTGATTTTGCAGCTTCTATGTTTTTAAGTATACCTAATTTAAATAATATGGTAAACTCAAATGGGGAGAATATTTTAGACTTAATTAAATCTGTTTGTTCAGATATAGAAGCTACAAGGAAACTAAAAAATGAGTTTTATAAAATAGCTAAGGAAACTATAAGAGAGTATATAGAGAGTCAAATTAAATCTAAGATAGATATTGAAAAGATAGAGGGTTCTTTTTTTAAAAGTGGTGTTTTAGAAGAAGCAGAGGAAAATACTTATACTTTAAATTATGTAGATAACTTTTACTTTAATAGTAAGAAAAAAGATATTCCACAAATAGATTTTGACAATGTTTTTGAAAAAGCCCAACTTGTTGCAGCAGAATTTGTATTAGGACAAGTTTTAACTCAGCACTCTGTTTACCAATTATATATAGGAGATTTAGCTAACTATGCTGTAAAATTTAATCCTAAAAAACATATTACAACAGTTAATGGGGAAGAACAGATAAACTATACTCAGTATGTTCAAGATATTGGTGTAAATGTTTTAAAACGTACAGCAGGTTGTGAAGCACCTGGAAATGTTTTAGCTAATTCAGATGGTGATAGTTATCTACACATAGCAGTACAAGATAGTGAATCTGAATCAGACCTATTAGTAGATTACATAAAACAAGTTTACAATAAAACTCTAACAGAAGAACAAAAAAAACTTTTAAATAAGTTTGAAGAACTTAGTAAAACTATTGCAAAAATACAAAATGAAGAAAATACAGATTCTGAAGAAAAATTAAGTTATTTAATAGACACTAAACAGAATCTCTTAGATACTCTTATAGAAGAGTTTCCTGATGTAGAAGCTTATGCAAATCTAACAAGAACAGATGCTCAAGAATATACTACTTGGCAAGAACATTTAGATAACATATTTAGACAAGGTAGACTCACAGAGGAAGAAGTTACTAAGTTTAAGTCTATTCAAAAGAAACTTCAAAGTGGAGAAGAATTAAATAGTGAAGAATTAAGTTTAGTTTTACAACCTATAAAAAGTGTTTATGCAGGTATTAATAGTTATGGAGATGATACCCCACTTTTTAACAGATTTGTATATATTAAATCTTCTACTATACCTTTGTTACCACAAGTTACAAGAGGTTTAAAAATAGATAAGGTAAGACAACATTTAGAGAGGTTACAAAAAATAAGATTTAATAATAGGACAGGAAAGCCTTATATGGTTAGAATGTCTTATCAATCTGCTAATAAAGTTGGTACTCTTAATACAAAACTTACTATGGAAGATTTATATAATAAATCTTTTGAGGAACTATACAATAATGGAGAAGGTATTTTAGCACAAGCTATATCAGAGTTAGATAGAAACTTTTTTAGAGTACAATTAGATGTACCACATAAAACAGATAAGAACTTAAAATTAAATAAAGAAGATAGTATTTCTCTTGGTTCTCAAATGTGGAAAATGTTAATGTCTAATAATATAAATAAAATAAAAGAAAAAGTATTTCCTAATGTATTTGATAACTCTATTTTAGAAGAACTAAATAAAGAACTTATAAGTAATAATGAAGCACCTATTGAAATCTCTGACAAACTAAGTGGGGAAGATTTAAATAAAATAAAAGATTACGTAGAAATAGCTTATACAAACCATTTAACAAAACAACTTTATAAAGAACTTTCTTTAGATGAAAATGGTGATATAAAGGATGTAAATGAGACTTTAAAGAAAATACAAAAGATTTTAAAAGAAGAGACTTCACTAAGAAAATATGATAATAATACAGTAAGTGCTTTAAATTTAGTTGAAGATAACAATGGTGTTTTATCTTTTAATACACCTTTATGGTTATCTTCTGGTAGTGATAAATTTGAGTCACTATTACAAGCTATTATATCCAATAGAATAATTAATTGGCATTTACCTGGTAATAGTTATGTTGTAGGTTCATCAGAAGGGTTTACTTTTGATAAAAAAACTTTAGAAGATTTAGATGATGAAACAAAATCTCGTATTGTTTGGACAGATAAAAATTTTGATGGTACTTTAAAAGCAACAAGAATAGAAAATGGAGAATTAAAAGAATCTGAAGTACTTCTTAAATCTCATTTTAGAGTTAATTTTAAAGACTCTGATGGCACTTTAAAGACTGAGCTGATAGATTTAACATCTGATAAATATTCTTATTATGATGAGGCTACAAATAGGCGATATTTAAGAACTATACAAGATAAAAATGGTAATGAAGTACCTATTATAGAAGAAGAACTTTTAAAACACTTTTCTTTTAGAACACCAACTTCTTCACACCAATCTGGAGCTATACTTAAAGTTGTAGGTTTCTTACCCCCAGAAGTTGGGGATTTAATGATAGTACCTGCAGAACATACAACACAATTAGGAGAAGACTATGATATAGATAAAAGAAATGTTTATAACTCTAACTATATTGTAAATAAAAAAACAGGTAAAATTAGTAAGCTTACTGTTGAGTCTTTAAAAGATAAAGCTAATAAGGTGGCTTTATCAAGTGAAGATATAAAATCTCTTAAACAAGAGCTATATGATTTATTTAAAGAAAACAAAGTTCAAAAAGAGTTATTAAGTTCTTTATTTAAAAATGAAAATATTAATTTAGATAGCTTAGATGAAGACTTTAAAGATGAAATAATAGAAGCTGTAAATAGTGGTAATAAAAGTACTTTAAAAAATACTGTTCAAAAACTTCACAAAGAATTAAAAGAAAAAGATAAGTTTTTTGAAGAGAGTGTTGAAGCAGATATAAATAATATCTATGAAACATTGTCAAATAAAATTTTTGAAAATCTACTTAAAAGAAATAGAAAAAAACTTTTAGAAAATTCTATTGTAGATGTTTACAAATCTGTATATGGTAGTAATAATTCAGAAATTCAAAATGTTATAAATAAAGTATTGTCCTTTAAAAAAGCTTCTGAAGTAGTAGAAATAATAAAAACAGTATCTTCTGTAGAAGACAATAAGAATTTTAGTATCTACTCTGATGATTATCAAAGACAACAAATGAGATTAGGTAGAGAGGGTCAATTAGGTGTAGCTATATATTCAAGTCTTATTATTTTTCACGCACAATTAAACAGATTAAGAAAACCTTGTGTAATAAAAGGTGGTAAAGTTACAATAGGTAATTATACTTCTAATGGGGTATTAGGTTCATTAAAAACCATAGATGGTACAAGACTTATATCTGATGTTCTTTCTGAATTACAAAACTCTGCTGTGGATAATATTAAAGCTATGATTATGGGTTACAGAAATGAGAACCAATATACTATGAATGTTTTAGGTATGATGACTTTAAGAGGTTTTGATTTAGCACCATTTTATTCTGTAACTTTAAGAGACAACAGTGTAAAGATATTTAATACGGAGAAAGAATTAAAAGATTTTTTAAGTAGAGAAGATATTAAAAAAGAGGTAGTTAGTAGTACAATTGATATACAGTATCCCTCACTGTTTTTATCACAACCTGTACTAAAAAGATATAGTGAGTTAAAAGATTTATCAAGTTCTGAAATAGGTATTAAACAATCAGAAGAAAGTATTATAGAACAACTAATAAAAGAGTTTACACCATTTATTTCAAAACAAGAACTTGAAAAAGCTTCTCTTGAAGACACTAATAAGAAGTTAACACCACAAGTTTTATTTAATAATTTAAAAGAGTGGAATAGTTTAGATTTTAAAACAACACAAGCAGCTGTATTAAAACTTTTCCTTCAGTTTAAAGAAGAATCTGATACATTACTTAAATACCAAAGAATGCTAAACTTATCTTCTACTAATCTTGGGGTTTCATATTTTGGTGTACTCCAAAGAATTGAGACTTTAGGTAAAATGCAAACTGAAAATAAAATTGAAGGTATACAGCAATTAGTAGGTGAGTTTGAAGATATAGATAGTGTAGATAATACAAATGATAAAAGTAGGTATACTTATTTGATGGGTATAGGTGTTAAACCTAATACACCAGAGGGTAGTGTTCTTATAAATTCTTTAAAGTCTGCAAATACTATAATGTCTCAATTGTATCCATATAGTACTAATAAATTGGGAAAAATATTTTCTGAGATACTTCAATATAGTAATATATCTTCAAATGAAAACCTTAAAGATTTTGCAAAGAAAAGACTACAAAGGTTAGCTTTAACTGAATTAAAAAATTATATAAATAGCTTTTCAGAATCTAATTCTTATGTAGGAAATTTGGAAGAAATAAGGCATAACTTATTTTTTGATTATATAGAAAATGGAAAACAAAACACATCCTTAGGAACTTTTTTAAGTAAACTTAAACTTCAAAAGAACCCTATAATGTTTCAGAACTTATTTTTAAGAAGTTTAGAAGTTAGTGGTTTTAGCTCTGTAAGAAAACCTATCTTAATAAGGTCAGCTTCAGATGACTCAAAAGTGTTTGAAGCAGATGATTTATATGAAGATTTTCTACAACTATTACAAGATAATACTACTATATTAGGGACTTGGCAAAATATGGAAGTAACACCAAGAGTTTTAGCACAGCTCTTAGCTACTTATTCTATATTATCAAACGAAGAGGGTGGTGTATATGGATTTAAAAAAATGATACACTCAGAATATCTAAATTTAATAGGGTATAATAATTTCCTTAGGGATATGAATATAGATATTAAAGGGTATTATTCAGATATTTCTGATAGTAAATATAACTTAAATAATTTTACTACTCAGTTTTTTCAACATAACCCAGAAGAAGCTTTTCAGGTAAATAAAAAAAATATAGAAGACTTAAAATTCTTAAAAGTAAATTCTAAGGCAAGTATTTATGTAAATAAACAAAACAAAAAAGTGTCTTCTCAAAATTTAAAGTTATTTTCTCTTAATTTAAATACTTTTCAATTAAGCAGAGAAAATTTAAAAGGTGATGAGAATCTCCCACAAGTTATATCTTTTAAAGATGGTTCTGTTGAGGGTTCAAAAAAATACAAACTTTTCTTTTATAATTCAAACACAGATTTATATGAAAGAGTTAATTTATTAGGAGACACAGGTTACTCTGAATATGATGCGAATAAAAAATACCCTGTTTCAAATATATATAAAAACTTGAAAAGAGAAGAAGTATCTTACACAGAACCTAAAATATCTGTTATAGAAACTAACAACACTGATAATATTAACAGTGCTTTAAGAGATATTATAGAAAGTGGAAAAGATTTTGTAAGTCTTAAAGATATAGTTTCTGCTATTAAGAGTGAAAAATATGGTTCTATAATAGAAAAGTTACTACCTTTTATAGATGAAAACACAGACTTAAAAATAGAAGAAAAAACACTTAGAGATGGTAAAGTTTTAAGAACAGGTGTATACAACAATAGTACAAATACTATATATATCTCACCAAATATTTATAACAATCTCTTAGAACAATATCCAGATAGTGATATTAACACATTAGTAGAGGAAGTTATTTTAGAAGAATTTATACACTCTGTTGTAAATAATCAATTAAAAAAGTATGGTTCTATTAAAGATGGCAAGTTTATTTTAAAACCAGATGCACCTATAGCCATTGTTAAATTAGTTAACCTATATAACAATGTTTTAGAGAATACTATAAATTCAGATAAATCAAATATAGTACAATATTATTTAAAAGATATTTATGAATTTGTTGCAGGTGTTTTTGTAAATGAAGATTTTAGAAATTACTTAGATACAGTGAAAGCAGATAATGGTAAAACACTTTTAGAAACTTTTAAAGACATTATTTCTAAGATACTTAGTATAATAGTAAGTAAAACATACTCTGGTGAAGTAAGAAACACAGTATATGACTTCTTAAATTATCAATTTGATAAAAAAGTAGGTATTATAAAATCAGATAAAAAAGTTTCAACAAAAGCCCCTTTAAAAAGTAGTAACACAGTATTACCCTTAGAAGCACAGAAAAAGCTTTCTGATAGCACTTTAAGAAATAGTAAAAGTGACACAAAAACAGTTGATTTCAATGAGGGAAGTATTCTTAGTTTAAAGAGGTTGAAGAATTACAGCAAAGAAGATTTAGAGGTAGTTTTAGAAGCTTTTGAAAATAATAAAATAGTTGTTTTTGAAAAATCTGACCTTTTTAATAATATAAAAAGTGCAGAATTTATGTCTACTCTCTTGGAAACAATAAAAAAAGAATACCCAAAAGAAGAAATAGATATAATTTATAATGAAGATAAGGTAGTAATTTACCGAAAGATTTTAAAGAACAAAGCTTTTAATAATAATGACAAACCTAATAAAAAAGATTTTGATTATGGTGATGAGAAAGACTTTAATTACTCAGTTAGGGAATCTGAGGAAAGTTATAAAAAAGTAGATGTCTTAGATATAACTTATAAGTGGTTAGAAGACTTAGGTTTAATAAGAAAAGACAATATTTATTACAGACTTAATTGGTCTAAGAAAAGTGGTTATTCTTCACCCATACAAATGAAAGAAGCTTTACAAGAAAGAATTGAAAGTATTAACAATACTTTGTATAATAAATATGGTCTTATTATAAATGCTGAGGGAAACCTTTTTAATATAGAATTTCATAAGTACTTTAATGAACCTCAAAATGATTATATTGATGAAAAAACAAGGCAAAAAAATAGGGGTTATTATAGATTAACAGTAAATACAGAGTACTATAAAGAGTTTAATCAAAAATATAATCAAATTAAAGCTGAAGAATTTAAAGCAAAACAAAAAGAAAAAAAGATTCAAAATAGTTTAGAGAAAACAAAATCTGAATTTAAACAAGGAACTTTAAATTTTGATACTGGTACTGATGTTACAATAAATAACTGTGAATAAAGTGTTATCTTTGTATTTTAATTAAAAATATAACAATATAAATGGCTTGTAAAATAGATAAAAGAGATGTAGAAGTATCTCTAAGAACAGAGATAATAAAAGAGTATAAAAATGCTGTGCCCACTAATTTTGGGCACAGTGTATCTCTTATTAAGACAAAAGATTTTAACTACAATAAGTTTGAAAGTTTTATTTCTTCTCTAAATAAAAAATTTGGAAGTGAAACTTTTGGGAAAATTTTAACAGTTGATAAAAAACCCAATACAATAACAATTAATTTTAATATACCAGAAAACTTAGTTAATAATATAATTCTTAACAATATAGAAAAAGACTTAGAAGACTACAGCTTTTCTTTTTTTGAAAACTCTGTACCAAAACCTTCTACAGATAATTTTGTAGAGTTTATAAGATACCAAAAAAAAGAGATAGAGAGGGATAAATCTTTAATAAGAGAACTAAGAAATCAAAATAAAAGAAAACAAGGTAACAAATTAGATAACCTAAAAAAGATTGAAATTCTGTATTCTGATGTTAATAAGAGGGAAGATATTATTTCAAGTTTAGAAAAAGATAGTGAAGAAAATCTTTTTAAAGCCTTATTTCAAGAAATAGCACAGTTAAATTCAGACCTTGAAAAAAGTACTAACATAGAAAGTTTTAAACAACGATTAGATTTTATATATAAATTTATAAAAGGTGTATCTATTGATAATACAACAAATGATAGTACTATAAAAACTTTTATGTTAGAGAATGCTGAATATCCTTTATTAAACTCACAATTAGATGCTCTTGTAAGAAGATATAATGATAATTTAGAATCAATAGCTTATAAAATCATATCAGAAGATGTAACTTTTTATAACAATGTTCTTTCTCGTGAAAATGATTTTACAGAGGAACAAATAAAAAGTATGTTTCATGCAACATCAGATATTAATACTTTAGAAAAAAACTTATTAGGGTTAAGTCAAGCAAGTACAAATGATACTGTGTTACCTTCTGTAATACAGTCCTATTTAAATACATTTCACACTAAAAGAGAGAGTGAAACTAAGCTTTATACTGATAGATTACAAGAACTAATTGATAAATTAAAAACTAAAGATTATGACTTTATATTCGAAAGAAATAAGAGGGGTAATCTCACAGGTAATATCATAGATATTTACACAGAAGATTATAGAGAAGCTTTAAAAAAATATTATGATATAGATAAAAAAGCTATTTCAAATGAAGCTAAATATAAAGAAAAATTAGCTTGGTTAAAACAAAATACCCATATAATAGATTTTAGAAAAATAGGTGTTGTACAAGATTTGTATAAAGAGTTTTATCCAGAAGAATATACTTTTTCTAAAGAAGAAACAGAGGAATATGAAAAATATTTAAAAGAGTTATTAGGAGATTTTTATGAAGAAGAAATAGAAAAAGTTTTAGAAGCTCTGGAACTTTTTGAGATAGCAAAGAACAATAAAGAAGAAAATACAGATGAAGAAACAAAAGAAGATTTTGAGAAATTTGTAGCACAAAACAACCCATATTTATTTATAAAGCAATTTGGTACAGATAAAGAAAGAGACTCAGTATCTTTTAAAAACTCTTCTGGTGATATAGAAGAAACTTGGAGTAAAATAAGATACATAAGATTCATTCCTAAGAAAGAGTTTATAGATTACAATCAATACACAGGTGATGAAGAAAAAGTAGATTCTGGATTCTATAACAAAACTTTTCAAGAAGAAATTCTTCCCAATAAAGATAAGTTTGAGTATTGGAAACTTTTAAAAGAGATTTATACAGATTATATAAACCCTACCTATAATGCCAATTCATATAATGATATGTCCTATGGTAAAATAGAAAGAAGTTTTTTAGAAGAAATAAGAGACCAACAAGAACTACTTTTGAAAGGTAAAAAAGCCATAGGTAATGCTTTACACTCTTTTAAATCTCTTTTTTATGAAAAAGGTTATCAAAGTGATTTGTCAGGTATAAGAAAAAACTATCAAGACAATTTTAAAAAACAAGTTAGTTATTTTACAAAAGCTTATCAAACAAAAACTATAGAGGAACTAAGAAGTATAGCTGCTAAAGAAAGAATAAATATAGAGGGTTTAGTTGATAAAAAAGACATTATAAAAGAAATAGCTACAGCAAAAACCTTATCTAACTATTCTCTTGATATTAACACTATAACAGGTGCTCTATTAGATATGGCAGCTTTACATAAAGCAAGACAAGATACTGCTCCAATAGCAAGAATTTTAGCAGAAGTACACAGATTAAATGACCCCACAAGAACTAAAAGTATTGAGAGAGTAAATAGTTGGGTAGATAGGGTTGTTTATAACTATACAGAATATGAAAGAGGTTCAGAATCTTTGGTAGGAAGAGACTTTAAAATTGATAAACAAGGTTGGTTTAAACTATTATTAGAAAAAATAGTTAACATACCTTTTTTGAAAAAAATTATATCAAGTAAGTTTTTAAAGCTATTAAGTGATAGTGAAAAAGAGATGTTTAATCTTCTTATGGAAGCTAAAGAAAGAAGATATAATAATTTAGAAAAATATACCATAAGAGACTCTAAGAACAATCTTACATATATAAAAGCAGGGAAATCTTTTTTCTTACAAACAGGGGACAACATTGTAGATATTACAGAAGAAGAATTTAATAATGCTTTTGAAAAAGATATACAAGAAAGAATAGATTCATTAGGATTAGATTTAAATGCAGCAGGACTTATTCAAGGTATGCTTAAATTAATTATATTTAAAGGTCTTGGATTAGCCCCTATTGGAGGTATTTTTAACAGAATAGAGGGGTTTAATTCTGGTTATATAATGGATTCAACAGGTAATTACTGGACTGTTGGTAACTTTGAAAAAGCTAATAGCTTTATGGCTTTTTATAATACTTTAAAAATATCCCCAGAAAGATTGTCTTCATTAGATTTTAAGAGATTTAAAGAGCTTAAAAAATTTAGAGTACTTCTAAATAATATGGCTATTATTCAAGATAGAAAAAATGAGCTACAAAGAAATGCATCTTTCTCTAAATTTAATACTGAAACTTTAAACCCTTATCAATTTGCTGTAGAATTACCTGAAACTCATAACCAAGGTGCTATATTACTATGCATACTAATGGATACAGAAATTAAAGATAAAGATGGTAATGTTTATAAAGTCTTTGATAAAGATAAAATGGAGTTTACTATATATGAAGAAGTAAATAAAAAATTAATTTTAAAAGAAGAATTTAGAACAAAAGAAAATATAGCTAATTGGGAGAACTTTGAAGTCGATTTGGAAAATTTAGATAATAACTCTTATTTGCTTGCTAAGAATAAAGCTAAGCAAGCTATATCTAAATCACAAGGTAACTATGATAACTTAGATGTAATAGGTATAACTAATTCTCTTTGGGGTAGAGTAGTTTCTCTTTTTATGAAGTGGTTACCTGAACATGGAATGCAAAGATATTCTGGTGGTTATAACTTCAATATATGGACAGGGGAACAAGGTGCTAAGGGTAGATACAGAGAGCTTTGGAATAATAAAAAAGGTTTGGCTTTCTTTGCTGTAATGAAAGTTCTTATTAAATTTGGTTTAACGCCCTTTTCAATGGGTTTATCTTTAGGGTTAACAGGTGTTATTTCATTGATGGGTCTCTATAAAATTTTTAAGGGGAGACAAGGGGTTAAAAATCAAGCCTTAGTAGTTAGAGATTTAGCTAATTTTTTACAAACATTAGTTATACAAACACTAAACTACCCATTAACTCTTTTTAGGTCTAAATACACTATAAACTCTGTTAAAATTTCAGAAAAAATATATGGTGAGAATTTTAAAGAAAGAGAAGTACAAGCTATGGCTTCTATTTGTAGAGAATTAGCTGTACAAATATGTTGGTTAGTTGTAATGGCTTTAATTAAAAAACTCTTTTGGAAAGATGATGAAGATGAAGAATATGATAAAGATGAAAGACAGGTTCAAAACTTTTTACATAACCAAGCAAGTAGAATTATATCTACCTTAGATAATTACTCTAACCCATTAGCTTTAATAGAAGATATAAAAAGAAATAGTTTGTTAAGAGAAATAACAAATATACAGAAATTTACTTCTGCTATAATAGCTAATGAAGATTATGAAGATGTAATGAAAAAGGGTTTAAAAGTAGCACCACTACCTAAACTATTAATAGAAGGTAAAGGAGCATTTAAGAATACAAAAGAATTTGATGTTACTTGGGTAGATAATAAAATGAAAAATTATCTTACAGATGGTGAATTTGATGCTAAAAAAGAGTTTGCTGATTTAAAAGAAGAGAAATCTAAGGAAATATTAAACTCGTTAAAAGAACAAGGTCTAAAAGGTGAAGAATTAGATAAAGAATTAGAATTAGAATTAAAGAGAAAAATACTTAGAAGAAAAAAAGGAGAAACTTATAAGTCTGTTATAGAAAGAATGAAAAATGGTGAAGTTAATAAAATAAAAGAAGATAAACCTAAATCTAAAAAGAAGAATTCAAGAAAAAAGAAAAAAAATAATAATAAAAATAATGATAATACAGAGCAAAATAAAGAACAAGAACAAGAAGACTAAATAAAAAAGAAAAGTAGTGAGGTTTATTTCCCCACTACTTTTTTATTCTATTTATTTCTAAACAGTTTAACAATTAAGTTATATATTTTACTAAATATGTTATTACCTTTTAGTTTAAAAAGTTTTCTATCAGCACTTTCACACTCATAAACTCCTATATCTTTTTGATATAAAGTAGCTATTTGGTTTAATGTTTTTCCATAAAAAGGTATTCTTAATTTTTTTAAATACCAAATCATATCTTCTAAAGAGATTAAAATACAACTTGATAATATAGAATCAGATTTTATAGATAAGTACTTAAAAGGACTTAATTTAAACTCAATAGATACAACTTTGTATGAATTATCATCTACTTCTTCTAAATATGTTTTATTCTTATCCTCACCCAATTCTCTGTAACCTTTAAAAAGTTTATTATTAGAAATACAGCAACCTTCTGGAATTAAAAAAGCTTTGTCTTTAACTTTATAGTAATCTTTTTTAGCTACAAAAAGTCTTTCTGATTCTTTAAAAGATACAAGCTCTACATTTTTAGCTTCTTTACCATATTTATATAAAGGTTTTATGCTATCAACTGTAACTACTTGTAAACCTTTATTTATATAGCCTCTTGTTTTATTATCTAACCCATTCATATTTAAAATTAAAGTTCTATTAAATTATAATTTAAACTAATCCCAATACTTGGTCTAATTTTTACATCCGAATTTAGTCCACACCCAATATAAAAACCTAACCCAAACTTTTTATCATTAGGTAGAGTTTTTCTGAATGTCTTTAATGTATTTACTTTGGCATAAGGGTTGTTATTTTTGACCTCTACGAAGCTTTTTTTAGTCTTACTATCCTTACCTATTATAATTTCATAATCGTTCAATACAGAGGCTCTAAATAGGCTTTTTCCCATATTAAAACCAAATGTTGCATCTATCCATTTATCTTTTATAGAATCTAATAATATTGACTGTGAAAATACAATAGTGTCATTAGATAAAGTAATATCTTTTTCTTTATAAATAAATATACTATCTTTAATTATAGTTATAGAACCCCCCTTATTAATTTCTTTTTTATATTTAGAAACTAAACTTTGTAATCTTAAAATAGTACTATCTTTACTTTTTATTTCTAAAAAAAGTTTCTCATTATCAGTTTCTATTACAGAAGTTTTAGCATATAAGTTATTGTATTTATC
>ERZ773072.235-NODE-235-length-33972-cov-5.733231_pt1 | contig 33972 bp, 35 predicted proteins | sample MGYA00580617_ERZ773072 | MGnify/ENA primary metagenome ERZ773072 (study PRJEB29015, sample SAMEA2737970) | human oral metagenome | biome: human oral; feature: human-associated habitat; material: dental | place: China | collected 2122 ...
GATGTCTTTCGGAATTAGGTTAGTAAAAACTACATTGTAACATAGTAGCCGTATGTACTTTGTTATTTGCTATGGGGCTTGGGGGAATGCAGCCAACCCCCTGCTATTTGAAGATTATTGTTGCGTTTTTGCTACGTATAAACCGATATTGTGGTAAATAAATATTTTATGCGAATGTTTAACCGGAGTATCAGAAAATGATGATTAACACATTGATAGAAAAGAAAAAATATAGCCAGGGCGGTGTTGAATACTCATATCTCGTATATGTCTTTTGCATATATTTTGTTTCAAAAACGGGAGATTCTACTTTGCATAGGTTTAATGCTGTGTGATTCAGGTCAAAAGTATGATTGATTTTGCAGGAGCGGATGTGCATAATTGCGGATGTTCAGCATGAATCTGCAAAATTTTCCATCCGGCTCAAACGGAGCCGGATGGTGTGTTTTTGCTGATATTTTATTGACTATAATATTGTTTTAAAGTTAGGTGTTTAATATGAAAAAATCTCTTTTGGCCGCTGCCCTGATGTCTTTGTTTTTGACCGCTTGTGGTGATAAAGCCGCTGATGCTGCCGCTTCTGCTACTAACGCTGCATCTACTGCCGTTACTGAAGCTGCATCTGCAGCATCTGCCGCTACCGATGCTGGAGAAGCTGCTGAGGCTGCTGCTTCTGCTGGAGAAGCTGCTGAGGCTGCTGCTTCTGCTGCCGAAACTGCTGCTGATGCCGCTGCATCTGCTGCCAGCAAATAATTTTGTAAAGCATCATTCTCAAAAAGGAGCGCTTCGGCGTTCCTTTTTGTTTTGAGCATTGTCGGTTTGGTGTGGTTCAGAATGGTTGAAATCAGCCTATCCGTCCTGATGCGGCGACAGGCCGTCTGAAAACCTTTTTCAGACGGCCTGTCTGTTTCCATTATAATTCCGCGTTCCATTGCCAATATTTAAATGCTATGTCTGCTATTTACCAACAACTTTCCTCCCTGCTGCTGCCGCAGGAAATTCTGTCCGAGCCTGCAGGCCTGCTGACCGACCAACGCCGCCGCTATACCGGAACGGCTGATTTGGTGTTACAGCCGCAAAGCGTGGAGGCAGTGCAAACCATCATGCGTTTTTGTTTCGAGCACCGCATCCCCGTTACCCCTCAGGGCGGCAATACCGGACTCTGCGGCGCGGCTGTGCCGAGTGGCGGCGTTTTGCTGAATTTGAGCCGTCTGAACCGCATCCGCAGCATCAGTACGGCTGACAATGCGATTACCGTTGAAGCGGGCTGCGTGCTGCATGACGTGCAACAGGCGGCGGAAGGTGCGGGTCGGTTTTTTCCGCTCAGCCTGGCCAGCGAAGGATCGTGCCAAATCGGCGGCAATATCGCCTGCAATGCCGGCGGGTTGAACGTGTTGCGTTACGGCACGATGCGCGATTTGGTGATGGGTTTGGAAGTGGTGCTGCCGAACGGCGAATTGGTTTCGCACCTGCATCCGCTGCACAAGGACACCACGGGCTACGACCTGCGCCAACTGTTTGTCGGCAGCGAAGGCACGCTGGGCATCATCACCGCCGCCACGCTGAAACTGTTTGCCCTGCCGAAAAGCCGCGAAACCGCTTGGGTGGGCGTGAACGGCATCGGGCAGGCGGTAGAATTGCTGACCCTGATTCGGGAACGCTTTGCCGAACGCCTGTGCAGTTTTGAATTGATCAGCCGCTTTGCTTTGGAGCTGTCGTCCGAATACAGCGGTATTACGCCGCCGACCGATGCGCCATGGCACATTCTGTTGGAATTGACCGACTCGCTTTCCCGTGGCGATTTGGCCGACCTGTTGGCCGAAACCTTGATGGAGCATGGTTTCGACAACAGTATTTTGGCTCAGTCGGAAAGCGGGCGGCGCGATATGTGGACGTTGCGCGAAAACATTTCTGCCGCCCAACGCCGTCTCGGCGCGAGCATCAAACACGACATCGCCATGCCGATTGCGCGGGTGGGTGAATTTGTCGCCAACTGCGGCCATGCCTTACAGGCGGCTTTTGCGGGCATAGACATCGTGGTATTCGGTCATTTGGGCGACGGCAGCCTGCATTACAACACTTTCCTGCCGCAAACGGCGGACAACGGCGTTTATGCTTATGAAGACGCAGTCAATAAGATTGTGTACGAAAACGTGCTGGCCTGCGACGGTACGATTGCCGCCGAGCACGGTATAGGCCAAGTGAAAAACCACTGGCTGCCGCGTGTGCGGAGCACTGCCGAAATCGCCCTGATGCGGGCGGTCAAGGCCGCTTTCGACCCGCACAATATGATGAATCCGAACAAACTTTTGCCGGAGCAGCCGTAATGTGCAAACGCCTTATCCGCCATGCCGCCTGCCTGCTGTTTTTATCATTCCCCGCATTGGCGGCGGCTTTCGACTGGCATACGCCGGCAATGGACAGCCGTTTGTGGAAAATCAGCAAGGCCGGCCAGCCCGATTCTTATCTTTTGGGAACGCACCACGTCGGCCGCAGCGGCGATGCCTTGCCCGACAACATCCGCCGCATCCTGCAGCAAAGCGACCGGCTGATAACCGAAGTTGCCATGCCGTCCAAGCCCGATGCCGCGTACAGCCGTGATGTGGCCGCCATGCGCGGGCGCGCTTTTCAAAACGGCGGGCGGAAATTGTCGTCCGTCATCGGCGCGGAGAATGTCGCCGCCTTGAAAAAACGCCTGAGTGCCTATCCCGCCACCGCCGCATCAGCCGCCCGTGTGGACGATATGACGCCTTGGGGTGCGCTGATGCTGCAGGCTTCCGTCAAGCCGCAGGGCTTTCAGACGGCCTCAGGCATAGACCGCCTGCTTGCCCGTGCCGCCGAGCAATACCGCATACCTGCCGACAGTTTGGAGCGTTATCAGGACATCACGCGTCCTTATGAAACCCTGCCGACCGCGCGCATTGCCGAACTCATCGCCGCGAACAACCGCCATCCCGAACAAACCGCCGCCCAAATCGAACGGCAATACGCACTGTATCATTCAGGCCGTCTGAAAGAACTGATGCGTCTTTCCGCAGACAGCAGCGAATACGGCAAAGGATTGCCGCCGCAGAGCACGGCCTTTTGGCAAAATTGGCTGGAAGAAAGCGTACTGCTGCCGCGCAACCGCGCATGGCTGCCGAAAATTTTGAACGAACTGCCCAAACGCCGAAACCTGATTGCCGTCGGCATCGCCCACCTGCCCGACGAAAACGGCCTGATTATGCAGTTACGGCGGCAGGGTTATACGGTCGAACCTGTTGCCGAATAGACAAAAGGCCGTCTGAAAGCCCGAAAAACATCATGCAAGAAACCACCGACAAAACCGTATACCTCTACACCGACGGCGCATGCAAAGGTAATCCCGGCACAGGCGGCTGGGGCGCATTGTTGCGCTACGGCCGGCACGAGAAAGAACTCTTCGGCGGCGAAGCCCAAACCACCAACAACCGCATGGAGCTGACCGCCGTCATCGAAGGCCTGAAAGCCCTGAACCGCCGCAGCCGCATCGAAATCCACACCGACTCGCAATACGTTAAAAACGGCATGGAAAGCTGGATACACGGCTGGAAGAAAAACGGCTGGAAAACCGCCGCCAAACAGCCGGTCAAAAACGAAGACCTGTGGCGCGAACTCGACCGCCTGTGCGGCGAACACGACATCGTTTGGCGGTGGGTAAAAGGTCATGCGGGCCATATAGACAACGAACGTGCGGATGCATTGGCCAACCGCGGCGCGGCAGCCGCAGCCGGCCGGGCAGGGCGGTCATAATGGGATGCAGGTGCTTCATTTTTACAAAAAACGGCTTACTCCGCTTTTACTGCCTTCATGCAAGGTATTCTGCTATATGATAGGGGGTTGACGGTTTCGGCGGTTGCCGAATATCAAGATGAGTTCATCCGTTTTTATCGGGAGACAAACGCCTGATTTTCAAACGTGGCGGAAAAAAATGAAAACTTGTTTTTCAGACGGCCTCCCGACCGATTTCAACATCATCCAACCACAAGGAAACCTCATGAAATTTTTTTGGATAGTTATCCTGTTGCTGTTGTCGCCCTTATTCGCATTGCTGTTTTTCCGTAAAAACGACAGCCAGACTGCGCCGTCCGACAAATCCGACGCGCTGCTTGGGCATACCGAACCAGCTGTATTGCCGGAAGAATCCGAATATTCGGAAGAAGAAGCAGACGACGAGTCCGCCGAAGCACTGTTCAGGCAATGGTTGGGCGTTATCTACCGCGACAAACCCGAGGAAGTCGATGCCATCATTGCCAACCTTGAAGAAAACGCCGATGACGAGGAAGAATTGGACTTCGGCAGCATCATTGAAAGTTTCTTTTTGCTGCACAATAATTTGAATGACACCGAGCATCTGTTTTCCGTGGATTGGAAAGACGGGGAAAGCTTTATCGATTTTATTGCCGACATCGCCGACCGCTTCAACGCCAAACTGGAATGGAGCGAAGAGCAAATGGAAGAAGGGCTGCCCGACCAACTGGCCTTGGCCGCCTATCCCGTGCTGCTGGCTGCCGGTGCCGTCCTCTACAGCGCGCAAACCGGCGGCGATTACTACACATTCATTGCCGTCCCGCAACAGGATGCGGCCGATTTCGAGCACGCCTCCGAACAATACGGGTTGCAAATATGGCGCGCGGACTCCGAACCCGAATTTTGAATAAGGATGCAGGCCGTCTGAAAACATGACATTCCGCCCTGTCCGGAATATCCCTTTAACCCCCTTTCAGACGGCCTTTTGCATCTTGGGAGCGCATTCTGCCGACACGCAAGCCGTCATGCCAAGAAAACAAAATTATGCTAAACTCGCCGTTTTGTTTTCCGTCCCGCAGAACGGGGCTTCCATACCGAACGGGCTTTGGCCCATACACACCGACTAACTGAAAAAATTAAGGGTTTACGATGAGCGTAACACTAGAAACACTTGAAAACCTGGAACGCAAAGTAACGCTGTCCCTGCCTTGGAGCAGCATCAACGCAGAATGCGACAAGCGTTTGAAACAAACCGCGCGCAAAGCCCGCATCGACGGCTTCCGCCCCGGCAAAGCCCCCCTGTCGATGATTCAATCCATGTACGGCGCCAGCATCCAAAACGACGTCATGAACGAATTGGCACAAAAAGTATTCTTCGATACAGCCGTTGCGGAAGGCTGGAAAATCGCCGGTATGCCGCGTTTGGAAGGCGTTGAAGGTCAAGACGACAAAGAAAACTTCTTGTTCTCCGGCGTATTCGAAGTCTTCCCCGAAGTGAAAGTCGGCGATTTGTCCGGCCAGGAAGTTGAAAAAGTGACCGCCTCCGTCGGCGATGCGGAAGTTGAAAAAACCATCGACATCCTGCGTCAGCAACGCACCCGCTTCAACCACACCGAACGCGCGGCCAAAGACGGCGACCGCGTCATCATCGACTTCGCAGGCAAAATCGACGGCGAAGCCTTTGCCGGCGGTTCTGCCGAAAACTACGCCTTCGTATTGGGCCAAGGCCAAATGCTGCCCGAGTTTGAAGCAGGCGTGAACGGCCTGAAAGAAGGCGAAAGCAAAGACGTCGAAGTAAACTTCCCCGAAGATTACCACGGCAAAGAAGTTGCCGGTAAAACCGCCGTCTTCACCATTACCGTGCGCAACGTAGCCGAGCCGGTGCTGCCGGAAGTAGACGAAGTCTTCGCCAAAGCCTTGGGCATTGCCGACGGCAACATCGAAACCATGCGCGCGGAAGTGAAGAAAAACGTTGAGCGCGAAGTAAAACGCCGCGTAGACAGCCAAAACAAAGAAGCTGCAATGGAAGCACTGCTTGCCGTGAGCGAATTGCAGGTGCCGAACGCCCTGATTAACGAAGAAGCCGCCCGACTGGCTGCGGAAATGAAGCAGAACTTCATCAACCAAGGCATGGCCGATGCGAAAAATTTGGATTTGCCGCTCGATATGTTTAAAGAACAGGCCGAACGCCGCGTCAAATTGGGTCTGATTCTGGCCGAAGTCGTACAAGCCAACGGATTGGAACCGAGCAAAGAGCAAATCGACGCAGTTATCGCCGACTTTGCCGAAAGCTACGAAGATCCGCAGGAAGTCATCGATTGGTATCACGCAGACAACAGCCGTCTGCAAGGCCCGACTTCCTTGGCTGTTGAAGCCAATGTAACCGACTTTGTACTGGGCAAAGCCAAAGTAACCGAAAAAGCTTTGTCGTTCGACGAAGTCATGGGCAACCAAGCCTAAGGCCGTCTGAAAAGCGAAACAAGCACCGAAGCTGCCGATGCGCTTTGGTGCTTTTTAAACAAAAGGAGCCGAGATGTTTCCCGAAATTACCAACAACACCCTGATTCCTACCGTTATCGAACAAAGCGGGCGCGGTGAAAGGGCTTTCGATATTTATTCACGCCTGTTGAAAGAACGCATCATCTTCCTAGTCGGCCCCGTTACCGACCATACGGCGAATCTGGTTGTGGCGCAAATGCTGTTTTTGGAAAGCGAAAATCCCGATAAAGACATTTTCTTTTACATCGACTCGCCCGGAGGATCGGTAACCGCCGGTATGTCGGTGTTCGATACCATGAATTTCATTAAGCCGGACGTATCCACCCTGTGCCTCGGCCAGGCTGCCAGCATGGGCGCATTCTTGCTGTCTGCCGGTGCGAAAGGCAAACGTTTTGCCCTGCCGAACAGCCGCATCATGATTCACCAGCCACTGATTAGCGGCGGCTTGGGCGGACAGGCTTCCGATATCGAGATTCATGCCCGCGAACTGATTAAACTCAAGCAGAAACTGAACGAATTGTTGGCCAAGCATACCGGCCAGCCTTTGGAAAAAGTCGAACGGGATACCGACCGTGACAATTTCATGTCTTCCGAAGCCGCCAAAGAATACGGCCTGATTGACGAAGTCATCGCCACCCGTGCGGATGCTTTTAAGGCAATGAGCAAATAAACCGGAAATTCCCAGGGATAACCTGTTTGATATAAGAAGGCCGTCTGAAACATATCTTTCAGACGGCCTTCGACTATTATTTGGCAGATAACGGACAAACATATTCCGATACGGGGCGTGCATCAAAACAATAAGCTTTGGCAGGCGTAGGGTAGGGGAGCATGTTTTTTATTGACCATGCAAACTGACTATAACAGCCAAGTTTGGCGGGAGCCAATCCGGTACGGTCGCAGAATTTCATCTCACCATACGCCCAGTATCGAAACAGAACGCCGTATCGTTTACCCTTTTAAAGTAGCGGCGATGAATTCTTCCTGTTTCGCTTTGGCGCGGCCGCTGTCTATGGCCTCCCTCGCCGCAGCCATGCCCTCCGTCAGGGAGGAGGCGACATTGCCGGCATATAGCGCGGCGGCGGCGTTGAGCAGCACGATATCCCGAGCCGCGCCTGCTTCGCCTGCCAGCACGGCGTTCATCATGGACAGCGATTCCCGGCTGTCGGCTACCTTGATTTCATCCAGATTGCGCCGCAACGGCAGGCCGAACTGTTCGGGCGAAATGGTGTATTCGCGGATGGTGCCGTCTTTCAGTTCGGCCACATAAGTTTCGCCTGTGAGGGTGATTTCATCCAGGCCGTCCGAACCGCAAACAACCAAAACATGTTGCGAACCCAGTTGTTGCAGAACGCGCGAGAGGATGCCGCACAAATCTTTGTGAAACACGCCTAAAAGTTGGTTGGGCGCGCCCGCCGGATTGGTTAGGGGGCCCAAGATGTTGAAAATGCTGCGGAAGCCGAGGGAGCGGCGCACGGGGGCAACGTAGCGCATGGCACTGTGGTGGTTGGGTGCGAACATAAAGCCGATGCCGGTTTCTTCAATGGTTCGGGCCACTTGTTCGGGCGACAAATCGGTTTTCGCGCCCATTTGCTCGACGACGTCGGCAGCACCGCTGGATGAGGAAACGGAACGGCCGCCGTGCTTGGCCACCTTCGCGCCGGCAGCCGCGGCGACGAACATGGCCGTGGTGGAAATATTGAAGGTTTTGGCACCGTCGCCGCCTGTGCCGACGATATCGACCAGCCCGCTTTTGTCTGCTACGGGAACGGGGGTGGCAAATTCGCGCATCACGGCCGCGGCCGCAGTGATTTCGGAAACCGTTTCGACTTTAATCCTCAGGCCGGTCAGGATGGCGGCAATCTGTTCGGGCGGCACTTGGCCGCTCATGATTTGACGCATCAGATCGGTCATTTCGTCGTAAAACAATTCGTTATTGCTAATCAGGCGTTCGATGGCTTGTTGCGGAGTAATCATAGCTGTTTCTTTCTTGTGATGGGTTGTAACAGGGCGGTATTGCCCCGAATCGCCGCCCGGTATCGAAGGTGGGTCGGAGATGCCGCTATGTCTTTGGCCGTCTGAAAGCGGCGTTGGCTTGGCGGAAAGGATGAGATTATAGCGGCTACCCCGTTTGTGCGTAAGAAAGGCCGCCTGAAACGCTGCCCCGTTTTTTCAGACGGCCTCAGGCATGGGGTGGTCATGATATTGAAAACGCGACAAATCGGCTTTGCGGTTTGATTTGGAAAATGTGTTAAGCCGATATGGTTGCGGCCGTTTCAAGGCAGGCTGTGCTTTGTATGAGTCCTCAGATAGGAAAAGGCCGTCTGAAAACGGGAAATATGTTTTCAGACGGCCTTCTGATGAATGGGATTTAGCCCAAGTTATGCGCGTTTGCGGAACTCGCCGGTACGGGTGTCGATTTCGACTTTGTCGCCGTTTTCCACGTAGGACATGACTTGGATTTCGGTGCCGCCGACCAGACGGGCGGTTTTCATCACTTTGCCCGAAGTGTCGCCTTTAACGGCAGGCTCGGTGTATTCCACTTCGCGCACGATGATGGTGGGCAGTTCCACGGAAATCGGGTTGCCTTCGTAGAAGGTTACTTCGCAGTCGTCGTCCATGCCGTCCACGATGAATTTCAGCGCGTCGCCGATGTTGTCGGCTTCGATTTCGTATTGGTTGAATTCATCGTCCATGAACACATACATTGGGTCGGCAAAATAGCTGTATTTGCAGTTTTTGCGGTTTAGGACGACAACGTCGAATTTGTCGTCTGCTTTCACGATGGTTTCGCTGTTCGCGCCGGTGAGCAGGTTTTTCAGTTTCATGGAAACTTTGGCAGAAGAGCGGCCGCCTTTGATGTATTCGGTTTTTTGCACCACCATAGGGTCGTTGCCAATCATAAATACGTTGCCGGCGCGTAATTCTTGTGCGGTTTTCATAGGGTTTCTCTTTCGTTGCGTTAAATATAAAACGCGGCATTTTAGCGTAAATGCCGCGTGTAATAAAGTTTTATGTGAAAAATAAGCAAAAAAAAGCACCTATCAAAGGATAGGTGCAAAAATCTACAAAGGAGAAATAGAGGAGAAATATTCCACTGCTGTGCAACGGAATGAGCGCATTATGTACTTTTATTTCATGCTTGTCAAACAATTCGCTGAAATAATTGTGTAAAATTACGTCAATGTTGCGAATTAGTCTAATTTCCCGTAGTAATGTTTCCCTGTTGCGCGCATTATTCGGCGGCTTCTTCCGAAGATTGGCTGCGGATGACCAGCAGCGGCAAGTGGCTTTGGCGCATCACGGTTTCGGCAAAGCTGCCCATCAGCAGGTGCATTAAACCTGTGCGGCCATGCGTGCCGATGACGATTAAATCGGCACCTTGCGCATCGGCATAATCCACCAGTTCCTGCGCCATTTCTTTTTCGCCGCGCGTGGCCACCAAAAGGTGGGTTTCCACGTGTTGCACGCCTTCGTTACGCGCCATCAGGCTGGCTTCCGCCAACACTTCGTTGCCGCTGGATACGGCGGCTTCTTCATAGCTGTCGTGCTGTAAAAATTCGGGGGCCAGGGTCATGTATTCGCCGGGGTTGGCCACGGTGAGTAGGGTCAATTTGGCGTTGCCGGCATTGGCTAAAACAGCGGCGTGTTTGAGTGCGTTCAGAGAAGTATTGCTGCCGTCCACGGCAACGACTATGTGATGATACATAAACAGCTCTCCTTTACGGTTGGGGTGAAAACAGGCTGATGCCTGTGCTTTGTAGTATAATCCAACTGAGCCGGTTTGTCGGCTTTTTTCTGTGGGTGCAGGCTGCTTTTTAAGGAATACGGATGGACATTTCTGACGATTATGCGCGCCGTTTCGGCGGTATTGCTCGTTTATACGGCGAACCGGGCTTGCAGGCTTTGCGCCGGGCGCATGTGTGCGTGGTGGGCGTGGGCGGTGTGGGCTCTTGGGCGGTGGAAGCCTTGGCCCGCAGCGGCGTGGGCGAACTGACGCTGATTGATTTGGACAATATCGCCGTTTCCAATGTGAACCGCCAGCTGCACGCACTCACGCCCGATTTCGGCAAGGCGAAAGTAACTGCGCTGCACGAACGGATTATGCAGATTCAGCCGGAATGCCGGGTGCACGAAATCGAGGATTTTGTGGACGAACAAAATTTGCCCGAATTGTTTGCGGCGCGTTTTGATTTCGTGATTGACGCGATTGACCAGCTGTCGGTGAAGGCGGCGATGGCGAATCATTTTGTACGCAGCAAACAGCCGTTCGTGGTCAGCGGCGGGGCAGGGGGGCAGCGGTTGCCGCAGTTGATTGAATGCGCCGATTTGAGCCAGACCACGCACGATCCGTTGCTGGCGAACCTGCGTTACCGTTTGCGCCGCCAATATGGATTGCCGCGCGAAGGCAAAATGCGCGTGCCGTGCGTGTTTTCACGCGAACAGGCAGTTGCGCCGCAAGTGCAGGCTGCCTGCGAAACGGGTTCTGCACCACAGGGATTGTCGTGCGCGGGTTATGGCGCGAGCATGCTGGTCACGGCGAGTTTCGGCCTGCATTGCGCCGCAGCGGCGGTGGAGCATATTGTGCAGGCTGGTTTGCTGCGGGAGAAATAATGTTTATCCGCTATACGGTCATGATTTTCGGAGAAAAATTTACACCGACACAAATCGGCGGTTTGCAATTGGAAAATATGAGAATTTCGGATATATCGGATTTTTCCAAAGAACAGCACGGTTGTTTATGTGTCAGCCATATCCGTGAATTTGCCGCATATATAGATGAGGCCTATGAAGATGATATAGTCTCCTTTATTGAGTGGAATTATTCGCGACTGATACAGGCGGGTGCCGATGATTTTTGGGTATTTATGGATATTTATTATCAAGACCAATGCAATTTTGAGATTTTCAACAAACACCGGTTGAACAGGCTGTCCCGATTCAATGTCAGCCTGCCCATCAGCGTATATGCTGTGGATGATGAAGACCGATTTATCAATCAATACTCTATCAACATCAAGAGAACAGAAGGATGAACAACATGGATATTTTAACCTTATTAACCACGCGCCGTTCCAGCAAAAAACTGACCGAGCCCGCACCCGATGAATTGCAGATGGACAGCATTTTGCAGGCGGCCACGCAAGTGCCTGACCACGGCAACCTGACCCCGTGGCGTTTTGTCGTGGTGGAATCGGAAGAGGGCATGAACCGCTACCGCCAGCTGCTGCGCGACACGGTAACGCAGAACCAGATGGGCGAAGAGGCGATGGCGAAAGCGGAGCGTTTGGGCAATATGGCGCCGATGGTGGTGGCCGTGATTGCCAGCCCGAAAAGCGGCAAGCCCGAATGGGAACAGGAACTGAGTGCAGGCTGCTCTGCCTATGCCATCCAGTTGGCGGCCAAAGCGCAAGGCTTCGACAGCGTGTGGCTAACGGGCATGTGGGTGCATTCGCCGTTGCTGAAACAGGCGTTTGCGTGCGGCGAAAAAGAAAAAATCATCGGGTTGGTGCTGTTGGGGACGGCGGAATGCGAATTGTCTGCGGCGAAAAATACCGATGTGTCGGCGTTTACCCAGTTTTGGTAAGGCCATAAATATAAAAACCGCTTCTGTGCGAGAGAAGCGGTTTTTTATGACTGAAATATGGAGGCGGCAGGTGCAGGCTGCTTTTGATGCAGGCTGCATTCCGATTGGACGGCCCGAAATTATATTTCGATTTTGTTCGGCGTGAACGTTTCCCATTTGTTGCAGGCGGGGCAGTGCCAGAAATGCACCAGCGATTTGAAATGGCAGCTGCGGCAGCGGTACATGAACGATTTCTGCAACTGGCGGCCGATAACGTTGCGCATCATGTCGGCATCGGCTTTCCATTGCGGATTGAGTTCGGGCAGGTGCAGCCCCAGCAGGCGGTACATGCCGTTCAAATCGGGCTTGGCGCGGATGAGTTCCAGAACGGTTTGTGTGGCGGTTTGCTCGCCGTGCAGCAGCAGCGATTTGTCGTAAATCACCTGATTCAAATCGACATCGGGAAAAGTTTTGGCATAGCCCATCAGCACGTCCAAGCCGGCCTGCGGATTGCCCAGCGCATCGTAAGCGTCGTACAGGCGTTCGCCGACCATGCTCAAATATGCGTGGTTTTGCTGTTCGATGGCGGAATAGGCGGTAACGGCATCTTGGAAGCGGCCTTGTTTTACGGCAATGTCGCCGGCAATCATATTGGCGCGCGCGCATTTGGGGTTGGCCTGCAAAGCAGCCTGCACTTTTTGTTGCGCCGCGTCATCGTTGCCGCGGAAGAGTTCTGCCTGCGCCATTTCGCAATAAAATTGTGCGATTTCAAATTGATAGGTTTGCTCGTCGTGCGCCAGCAGTTGCGCGGTGGCGATGGCTTTTTCCCAGTCGCGGTCTTGCTGGTAAATATTGAGCAGGATTTCGTTGGCCGACTGCGCCATATTGCTGTGCTGCAAACCGAGCAGAATTTGCTCGGCCCTGTCCACCAGGCCGGCGTTTTGGTAGTTCAGACCCAGTTCGTACAGCACGCGCTCGCGTTTCGCGCCCACGGTGTCGGGCGAATCGAGCAGGGCTTTGTGCATGGCGATGGCTTTGTCGTTTTCGCCGCGCTGGCGGTAAAGTTTGCCGAGCGAAAGGCTTAATTCGTACACATTGCCCTGCATGGAAGCGGCTTCGGCAAGGTGATGCGCGGCAGCGGTGGTGTTTTTGTCCACCAGCGCATTCACGCCCGCGTAAAAATGTTCCGGAACATTTTTGGCGTATTTCATCAGGATTTTAATGTCCACGCGCGCCGCCAGCCAGCCCAGTGCAAAGAACACGGGCAGCAGCGACACGGGAATGAGCAGCCACCAAATATCGATATTTTCCATATCGGCGGAGCTTTCTTATGGGCGTGTTGCAGGCGTTTTGTCGGAGGCGGCGGGCGCGGCGATGTCTTGCGTGGCCAAACGGGCGCTTTTCTGCACTTCGGCACGCAGGCGCGCATTTTCATGGCGCAGGCGCAGCAGGCGGCCGAGCAGGGCGAACAGGCCGAACAGCGCACCCACCACGAACATGCCGAACATGACGACAATCAGCGGTAAATCAACGGTTTGGCTGGGCAGGTAGGTGAACGGCACGCTGTGGAAATTGATCAGCGCGATGATCACGAAAAAAATCAGGATGATGGCTTTGATAATGAGATAAAACAGCTTCATGATGTCTCCCTGAAAAGTGCAGGCTGCCTGCATATATATCGTAAATGCGTAAGTGTAAACGATTTGCGTGGGATTTGATACTTGTTTAATCGATTTGCGCGTGTATAATTCGTTATCTTTATCCCGTGCAGGCTGCTTTCCCATTGTGCAGGCAGCCTGCACCGCAAACCGACTAACAAGATTGAAGAGAGCATAAAATGAGCGCACCGACACCCACAACCGCATTGAGCGACCGCGACGGCAAAATTTGGTATAACGGCGAACTGGTGGAATGGCGCAATGCCCAAACCCATGTTTTGACACACACGCTGCATTACGGCATGGGTGTTTTTGAAGGCGTGCGCGCATACAACACCCCCAAAGGCCCGGCCATTTTCCGTTTGGACGACCACACCGACCGCCTGTTCAACTCTGCCAAAATCGTCGGCATCCAACTGCCGTTTACCAAAGAGCAAATCAATCAGGCGCATATCGACGTGGTGAAAGCCAACGGTCTGAAATCGTGCTATTTCCGCCCGATGGCGTTTTACGGTTCGTTCAAACTGGGCATTGCCCCGAAACCCGACGACGTGCAGGTGATTGTGGCCGCATGGGCATGGGGCGCGTATTTGGGCGAAGAAGGCTTGCGCAAAGGCATCCGCTGCAAAATCAGTAGCTTCACGCGCCATCACCCGAACATCACCATGATTAAAGCCAAAGCCAACGGCAACTATATGAACTCCATCATGGCGAATACCGAAGCCCATCAAGGCGGCTATGACGAAGCCATCCTGCTGGACGCGACGGGCTATGTGGCCGAAGGTTCCGGCGAAAATATTTTCGTCATTAAAGACGGCAAACTGTTCACACCCGCGCTGGACGTGGCATTGGACGGCATTACCCGCCGCACGGTGATTGAGATTGCCAAAGAAATCGGCGTGGAAGTGATTGAAAAACGCATCACGCGCGACGAATTGTATATTGCCGACGAAGTATTCTTCACCGGCACGGCGGCGGAAGTAACGCCCATCCGCGAAATCGACAACCGCCAAATCGGCATCGGCGAACGCGGCCCCATCACCACCGAAATCCAAAAACGCTTCTTCGATATCGTTGAAGGGCGCAATCCCGCATACGAACACTATCTGACGTATGTCGGTTAAACACGCGCAATGAAAAAAGCAGCCTGCACTTTGCCCGACGGCATTCAAGTGCAGGCTGCTTTGTTGTAAGGATGGCGATATACGGCCCATTTTTCCGATTTGGGCTTATCAAAACACAGAAAGTTCTTTACAATGCCATCATAATTTTATTCAAAATTTTCAAAAAGGGTTATCACATGAGTGAAATGCAAATTACCGACCTTCTCGCCTTCGGCGTGAAAAACAAAGCCTCAGACTTGCATCTGTCCGCAGGCCTGCCGCCCATGATTCGCGTGCACGGCGATATCCGCCGCATCAACCTGCCCGAAATGAACGCGGAGCAGGTCGGTAACATGATTAGCTCGATTATGAACGACTTGCAGCGCAAAAATTACCAGCAAAATCTGGAAACCGACTTTTCGTTCGAGCTGCCCAATGTGGCGCGTTTCCGTGTGAACGCCTTCAATACCAACCGCGGCCCTGCCGCCGTGCTGCGTACCATTCCCAGCAAAGTATTGACGCTGGAAGAACTGAAAGCGCCGCGCATCTTCCAAAAAATCGCCGACGTGCCGCGCGGGCTGGTATTGGTAACAGGTCCGACCGGTTCGGGTAAATCCACCACCTTGGCCGCAATGATTGACTACATCAACGACCATCAGGCAGGGCACATCCTCACCATTGAAGACCCTATCGAGTTTGTGCACCAATCCAAAAAATGCCTGGTGAACCAGCGTGAATTGGGTGAACACACGCACAGCTTTGCCAATGCGCTGCGCTCCGCACTCCGTGAAGACCCGGATATCATCCTGGTGGGTGAGATGCGTGACCCGGAAACCATCGGCTTGGCATTGACCGCTGCGGAAACCGGTCACTTGGTATTCGGAACACTGCACACCACATCCGCCGCCAAAACCATCGACCGTGTGATCGACGTGTTCCCTGCCGCCGAAAAAGAAATGGTGCGTTCGATGTTGTCCGAGTCGTTGCGTGCCGTTATCTCGCAAACACTGTTGAAAACCAAAGACGGCAAAGGCCGTGTGGCCGCACACGAAATTATGATTTCCACCCCGGCCATCCGTAACTTGATTCGCGAAAACAAAGTCGCCCAGATGAACTCCACCATCCAAACCGGTCAGAACTTCGGTATGCAGACGCTCGACCAATGCCTGCAAGATTTGGTGCGCCGCAACATCATTTCTTTGGAAGCGGCGCGCGCGAAAGCCCAAAATCCGGATATGATTAACTAAACATCGGGGAAACCGTTATGTCGAACCAACAAGAAATCACTGCTTTATTGGCAGGTATTTTGAACGATTATAAGAAAAATCAAGGCGCATCTGGTTCGGGGCAGCCTGCACCTGAACCGTCAATGAGCCAAAAAGCATCGCTGCACCCGCTGCTGGAAAAAATGGCAGCCGAATGTGAAAAGCGCGGCGCATCGGATATTTTCATCAGCGCAGGTTTCCCACCGTCATTTAAAATCAACGGCGAACTGACCCCCGTGCCATTGAAACCATTGACCCAGCAAGACACGCAGGTGTTGGTGTATTCCACCATGTCGTCCGAGCAGCGTTCGCGTTTCGACCATGAATTGGAGTTGAACTATTCCGCCATGTCCAAAGACGGCATCCGCTTCCGTGTGAACGCGTACCACGAGCAAGGCCGCATGGGCATGGTTTGGCGCCGCATCACCACCAATATTTTGACGGTGGACGATTTGAAATTGCCGCAAGGTTTGAAAGAATTGGCTATGAAACCGCGCGGCCTGCTGATTCTGGCGGGTGCGACCGGTTCGGGTAAATCCACTTCCATGGCGGCGATGTTGGACTGGCGCAATAAACACGCGGCCGGCCACATTGTAACCATTGAGGACCCTGTGGAATATCTGCACAAACCGATTAAATCGATTTTCACGCAGCGCGAATTGGGCGTGGACACGACTTCTTGGTCGATGGCGGTGCAGTCTGCCATGCGTCAGGCGCCGGATGTGGTCTGCGTGGGCGAGGTGCGTAACGAACACACCATGGAATATGCGTTGCAGCTGGCGCAAACGGGTCACTTGTGCATGTTCACCATCCAAGCGAATAACGCGGTGCAGGCCATCGAGCGGATTATGAACTTCTATCCGGAAGATCGTCACCAGCAGGTATTGATGGATTTGGCGTTGAACATCGTGGGCATTATCGGCCAACGTTTGGCGCGCCTGAAAGAGGGCGGTCGTACCGCGATTGTCGATTTGCTGATTAACAGCCCAGCCATGCAAGACCATATTTTCAAAGGCGAACTGATGGAATGTATGGAATTGATGAATCGCTCCGAAACGGACGGCATGCAGACATTCGACCAAGACTTGTTCAAGTTGTACACAGACGGCCGAATCACAATGGAAGAGGCGCTGCGTCAGGCAGAATCGGTGAACGACTTGCGCCTGAAAATCGAATTGTGGGACAAAGGTAACGACAAAGAAGCGATTTACGACCGCGTCAGCAATTTGAGCTTGCAAAAATAAAGCAGCCTGCACATTAACCGACAGCCGTATTATACTGATAATACGGCTTTTTCTTGAAAGTATATTATGTCTTATTCGTTTCAGTTGCCCGCTTCGGACGGCTCCGTTTTTGAAAGCAGCCTGCACTTGCCGCTGGTGGTCTATTTTTATCCCAAAGACAACACCGCAGGCTGTACCACCGAGGGCTTGGATTTCAACCGCCTGTTGCCGGAATTTCAGGCGTTGGGTTATACGGTGGTCGGCATTTCGCGCGACAGTGTGAAATCGCACCAAAATTTTTGCGGCAAACAGGGTTTCCGCTTTTTGCTGTTGAGCGATACGGATGAAACCGTGTGCCGCCAGTTTGACGTGATGAAGCCGAAGAAATTGTACGGCAAGGAATACGTCGGCATTGAGCGCAGCACGTTTGTGCTGGATGCGGCAGGCAAAATCGTGCGCGAATGGCGCAAGGTGAAGGTGGCCGGCCATGCGCAGGCTGTGTTGGACGCGGTGAAGGAGTTGTGATGGAACACAATGAATTCAAAGGAAAAAAAGGATTTAAACGCATTCTGAACGCCGCAGGGTATTCCGCAGACGGTTTGCAGGCTGCTTTTCGTTATGAGGCGGCATTCCGGCAACTGTTACTGCTGCATGCGGTTCTGCTCATCATTGTGTGCTGTGCCGATTTCGATTTGCCCGTCCGCATGGTGCTGGTGTTCGCATCGTTTTTCTCGCTGGTGGTGGAATTGTTCAATTCGGCCATCGAAGCCGTAGTGGACGATATTTCGCTGGAACTGCGTCCGCTGGCCAAGCGTGCCAAAGACATCGGTTCTGCCGCGCAAATGCTGGCTTTGACGCTGGTGTTCATCCTTTGGCTGATGGCCTTGTGCGGCGGCTGAACGCACAAACCGACAAACCCCTTGATGCACCGTGCATTAAGGGGTTTTGGTGTGTAAAAACACTTTGCACCTTTTTTAAACTGTGTTAAAAAGCAGCCCCTGTCCGTATTTCTATTTCAAAAGCAGCCTGCACATTATTTACTATGGATATCCAGCACTTAAAAGCCTTTATCGCCGTTGCCTGCACCAAAAACCTCACGCAGGCTGCCGAAAAACTGTTCCTCTCCCAACCGGCCGTGTCCGCCCAAATCAAAGCGCTCGAAAGCGATGTGGGCACGGCCTTGTTTGTGCGCACCAACAACGGCATGCAGCTCACCCGCGCCGGCGAAGTGCTGCTGCCCGAAGCCGAAGCCCTGTTGCAGCACAAACACCGTTTGGAGCAGTTTGCCCAAACCCTGTCGGCCGACTATGTCCACAGTGTCCAACTGGGCATCATCCACCCCATCGAATCGCGCAAAGTGACCGCGCTGACCCGTTGCATTGTCGAGCAGGAACCGAAAACGCAGCTGCATATCCATTACGGCATGAGCATTGAAATCTTGTCGCGCCTGCTGGCCAAAAAAATCCATGCGGGCTTCTTTTTGGGGCATATCGACCAGCGCAATTTGCAGGTGCATTTTTTGGAACACGTCGATTATTCGCTGATTTGCCCGCAAAGCCAGTTGCAGCGTATCCGCGATAATCTGCCCAAAAGCCTGAACGATTCCACCTGGATAGAAATGTCCGGCATTTCCAGCAGTTATAAAAACCTGCAACAGTTCTGGCATCGGCACAAACTGAATCCGAAAAAGCAGATTATTTGCGATTATCCGCAAACCATCATCGATTTGGCGGTGGCGCAGCAGGGTTTGGCCATGGTGCCGAAACACTCGGCGCTCGAAGCCGTCGTGCAGGGCAAAGACATTGCCGTATTGGACGAATTCGAACAACATTTGCCGCTGCACTTCATTTATTTGGACGAATTCAGCGAAGACACCGCCGTGACGCTGTTGCTGGAAAATGTGCAGCGCTTGTGGAAGCTGGGCGCCGCCTGATGAATTGATATTCAACCCGTTATTTGTCAAACTCACCGGCCTGACACGCCTCTCACCCTGTGCAGGCTGCTTTTTTATTTGAAAACACATCATGCAAAAATGGCAAATTGAACTTTATTCCACGCCGTTGTGGCTTCTGAAAACCTTTGGCGGAGTGGCCGCCGCGCTGGTCATTATTGTGCTGGCAGCCAGCTTTACCCAATTCGGACGGCAGTTCCGCCAAGTGCTCGCTCCCTGCCTCGACCGCAAAAGCAGCCTGCGGATTGTGCTGTTCATTTCGCTGATGCTGGTGCTGCTGCTCACCGAAGTGCGCCTGAACGTGTTGGGCACCTTCATGACCAACGGGCTGTACACCTCCATGCAGAAGGCGGACGTGAATGCTTTGTGGATGTTTGCCGGACTGAATGCCGCCATGGTGCTGCTGCGCGCATTCAACGGCGCGGTGAACGACTTTTTCGACCAAGCCTTGTCGATTAAATGGTCGGAGCGGCTCAACAAAGTGCTGGTAACACGCTGGCTGGCCGACAAAAACTACTACCGCCTGCAAATCCACCGCCACACGCCCGACAATATCGACCAGCGTATCCAGCAGGACGCGCAGGAATTTATCGCCAATACCATTGAATTTGTGCGCGGCATGCTCAATTCCGCCATCACATCGATAGGGTTCGGCGTGGTGCTGTGGGGGCTGGCCGGCGTATTGAACGTATTCGGCATTGAAATTCCGCACGGCATTGTTTATTTTGTGTTTATTTTCGTGATTCTTGCCACCGTCATCGCCATGTGGATTGGCCATCCGCTGATTGGCTACAATTACGAAAACGAAAAACTCAACGGCGATTACCGCTATTCCTTGGTGCGCGTGCGCGACCACGCCGAAAGCATTGCCTTTTACCACGGCGAATCGGTGGAACACGCCCGCCTGTCGCAACGCTTCGCCATGATTGTGCGCAACCGCTGGCGCATTGCCCGCCAAAGCGTCGGGTTGAGCGGCTTCAACGAAATGTTCAGCCAGGGCATCCAACTGCTGCCGATTATTTTGCAGGCGCCGCGCGTGTTGTCCGGCCAAATCCAAATCGGTGACGTGCAGCAAACCGTGCAGTCGTTTGCCCGCCTGCAAAAAGCGCTGTCGTTTTTCCGCCTGTTTTACGAAAACTTCACCGCCTACCGCGCGCGCTTGGAGCGTTTGAGCGACTTTTTAAGCAGCATGGACACGCCCGAAGCCGCACCGGAAGCCGAACACGGCCGCGCGGAAAGCAGCCTGCAACTGGAAAATGTCCGCCTGCTGCGCCCCAATGGCAACACATTGCTGGACAATATCAACCTGTGCCTGAAAAAAGGCGAAAGCATCTTGCTCAAAGGGCCTTCGGGCTGCGGCAAAACCTCGCTGCTGCGGATGCTGGCGGGGCTTTGGACATTCGGCAGCCAAGGCAAAATCACAGCGCCCGACATGGCGCAAACGCTGTTTGTGCCGCAGCGGCCGTATGTACCGCAAGGAACGCTGCGCGAGGCGGTGTGTTATCCGCACATCGAAACCGATGACGCAACCCTGCGCCAAACCTTGCAGGAATGCTCGCTGGGGCATTTGGCGGAGCATTTGGACAGCGACAAAGATTGGCAGCATATTTTGTCGCCCGGCGAATTGCAGCGCGTGGCGTTTGCGCGGATTCTGCTGGCCAAGCCGCAAATGATTCTGCTGGACGAGGCTACTGCCGCGTTGGACGAGCCGACCGAGGCACACCTGTACCGCCTGATACGCGAACGGCTGCCCGACAGCATCATGGTCAGCATCGGCCACCGCAACACGCTGACGCAGTTCCACCAGCGCAGCATGGATGTGTTGGGCGGCTGCCCGGCATAAACGGGTTTGCCGAAAAAAGCAGCCTGCATTTTTTGGGATGGGTTCCCGAAGGTGCAGGCTGCTTTTTTATGGCGCAGAATCAGGGCAGCGTTTTGCCGTCGAACGGGGTGCTGTGCCGCCAGAACGCCCAGCGTTGCGGTTTGCGGCTGATGAGCCATTGCCCTTGTTCGCACACGAGCCGCCAGTGGTGCAGGCTGCCTTGGCAGAGGGCTTGCCAGATGGGGGCGAAAAAGCGTTCTTCGTAGGCGTGGATGTGCTGTTGGTAGTGCAGGGCGTCGCCGGTTTGGGCGCATTGCGTCAGACCGTCTAAAAACAAATGCGTGTCTTCGGGCGCGGTGTTCCGTGCGGCGCATTCGTGTTGCCATGCCGACCAGTTCTGCGGCTCGGCGGCGGTGTGCAGGCTGCTTTGCTGCTGCCACGGGCTGTCGGTGCCGATGAGGGCGCAGGGCTCGAAATGTTGTCCTGCCGCCGCGCGCCACAGCCAAAAGGCGTTGAACGGGGCGTTTTCCGTGCCGTGCAGCCACATTTGCAGTTCGGTGGACAGTTGCAGCCAGTCGGGCGATGCAGCCTGCATCAGCGGATTGAGCCGACCGCAGGCTTGCCAGATGCTGATGTCCGGCCAGTCCAGCGGCCGTTCGGCGGTGATTTGCCACACATCGGGGCGCAGTATTTGCCAGCGGTATTCGCCGGCGTATTCTTGGTTGAGGCGGTCGGCGTATTGCTGCGCCGTTTCGGGCGGAAGGTCGGTGCAGGCTGCTTTCAAATCGAGCATTTGCACGCTGTTCATGCCCATCTGCTGCACCATGGGACTGGCGTATGCGCTGTATTCGTCCAATGCCAGGCGGTCGCACAGGAATCGTTGGTACAGTTGCGCGGTCGTCAGGTCGTGCGCTTGGAAGCGGGCGAAGCGGCGCAGTTGGTTCAGCGCGGGGGTATTGAGCAGCGGCAGCGGCATTTCGTCGCCGGCCATCAGGGCGGGGATAATGAGGGTGAACATGGCGGCAGGGCAAAAAAGGGGTTATTGTAGCGCGTTTTTGGGCAATGCCTGAAAAATGGCGCGGCAAAAATTTGCTATAATCGCCTGTTTTCTGGCAAGCCGATGCGGCGTATTGTAGTTAGGATTTGACGTGAAAAAGAGTTATTGGATGGCAGGCTGCTTTTTGGGCGTGTTGGCGTGCGCGGGGATTTACCGTGCCGTTCAAACACCGAGCGCGCCCACGGCCGGCCGGCCTTTCGAGCAGAAGCTGCCCGCGCCCAAATTGCAGGCGCGTGCCGATGCAGGCAGCTATTGGCATGATGCCGAAGTGCAGTCGGGAGACACGCTGCAACTGATTCTGGCGCGGCTGGGCATGGATGCCAAAAGCGTGCAGGCGTTTGAGCAGCAAAGCCCCATCGACCTGAAAACCCTGCAACTGCGCGCGGGGCAAATCGTCAGCGTGCGCGTGAACGAGAAACAAGAAGTGAGCGACGTGCAGTTTTTCAACGACGACGACGGCGAACGCAACCTGATTGCGCTGGAATACCGCAACGGCAAATGGCAGCTGCACACGGGCGCGGTGGACACGGAAACCCTGCCGTCGCTGCGTTCCGTGGTCATCACAACGTCCGCGTCGGGCGCATTGGCCAAGGCCGGCGTGCCGATTGAAATCCGCACCGCGCTGAAAGAAATGTTCGCCGACAAATTCGACTGGAACAGCCTTCAGGCGGGCGACAGCATCCGCGTTTTATACGAAAGCCTGTATTTCCGCGGTCAAGAAGTCGCCACGGGCAACGTGCTGGCCGCCGAAGTGAGCACGCAGGGCGCAACGTATTATGCGTATTACTACGAACACGGCGACGCGGGCGGCAACTTTTATGACGAAACCGGCAACGCGCTGCAAAAAGGCTTTGCCGGCCAACCCATCGAACATTACACCCGCATTTCCTCGCCCTACGGCATCCGTATCCACCCGGTTTTGAAAACCGTGCGCATGCACACCGGTATCGACTATGCCGCGCCGCAAGGCACCAAAGTCCTGGCACCGAGCGACGGCGTGGTGCGCTTCCGCGGCTGGAAAGGCGGCTACGGCAACGCAGTGATTCTGGCGCATGGCAATGGGCTGGAAACGTTGTACGGCCATTTGAGCGCGTTTATCAGCGGCGTGGAAGAAGGCACATCGGTGCAGGCGGGCGACGTGATTGGTTTGGTGGGCAGCACGGGCCGCTCCACCGGGCCGCACCTGCATTACGAAGTGCGCATTGACGGCCAGCACGTCAATCCCGCCACCATCGCGCTGCCCACGCCCGTGCTTTCGGCGCAGGATTTGGCCACGCTGCAAGGCAGGCAGCGGCAGATTCAGCAGCTTATGCAGTCGGTGCGCGGATTGCCCGTGCCCGTGTCGCAAAAAAATTGACACAATCAATAGGCAAAAAAAGCAGCCTGCACTTTGGAGATATGTTTCCGAAAGTGCAGGCTGCTTTTTAACGTGTTCTTTCAATAAGATATAGTCGATTAAAATAAAAATGAGACAAGGCGTACAAGTAGTACGTCAAGGCGAGCCAACGCCGTATCATTGCAATTTTCATCCACTATATTTGAATCGGCTATGCCATTGGCTATAATGCCGTTTTACCCGAAATTCAAAATCCCTGACCGATATGTTGCCCGAAGTCCGCCAGCAGTTACACATCACCGACACCACCGCGCGCAAACTGGAAAAGCTGCACCTGAACACCGCGTGGGATTTGGCGCTGCACCTGCCGCTGCGTTATGAGGACGAGACGAAAATCGTCCCCATTTCCGCCGCACCGATGGGTGAAGTGTGCCAAGTGGAGGGCGAAGTGCTGCATCAGGAAGTGCAGTTCAAGCCGCGCAAACAGTTGGTGGCGCAGATAAAAGGCGATGACGGCGCGATACTGAACCTGCGGTTTATCCATTTTTATCCCAGCCACCAAAAGCAGCTGTCACCGGGGCAGCGGGTGCGCGCGTTGGGCGAAATCAAGCGTGGCTATGAGCGCTACGAGATGATACACCCGAAGATTAAATCGCCCGAAAAACAAGCGCTGGCCACCAGTTTGACACCCATCTACCCCACCACCAACGGCCTGACCCAACCCGTGCTGCGCAAAGCGGTGCAGGCTGCATTGGCGCAGGTGGACATGCACGAAATCCTGCCCGCACGCGTGCTGGACGATTTGCGGCTGCCCACGTTGGCCGAAAGCCTGCGCACGCTGCACTATCCGCCGCCGCATCTGTCTGCCGGGCAGTTGGGCAGCGGCACATTGCCCGAATGGCAGCGGCTGAAGTTTGACGAATTGCTGGCGCAACAATTATCGATGCGCTTGGCGCGGCAGCGGCGCCAACACGGGCAGGCCATGCCGCTTTCGGGCGACGGACGGCTTTGCCGCGCACTGTTGGGCAACCTGCCGTTCCGTTTAACGGCGGCGCAGGAGCGCGTGTGTGGCGAAATCCGTGCCGATTTGGCGCAAAGCACGCCCATGCACCGCTTGTTGCAGGGCGATGTGGGCAGCGGCAAAACCATTGTGGCCGCATTGAGCGCATTAATCGCATTGGAAAGCGCGGAAGATGTGCAGGTGGCGATTATGGCGCCCACCGAAATTTTGGCGGAACAGCATTTCGTGAAATTCCGCCAATGGCTGGAACCTTTGGGGCTGACGGTGGCGTGGTTGTCCGGCAGTTTGAAGAAAAAGGAAAAAGAGCAGGCCAAAGCCGCGCTGGCAGACGGCCGGATACGCGTGGCGGTGGGAACGCACGCTCTGTTTCAGGACGATGTGGTGTTCCGGCAGCTCGGTTTGGTGATTGTGGACGAGCAGCACCGCTTCGGCGTGGCGCAGCGGCTGGCATTGAAAAACAAAGGGCGCGAAGTGCACCAGTTGATGATGTCGGCCACGCCGATTCCGCGCACGCTGGCCATGAGTTTTTATGCCGATTTGGACGTGTCGTCCATTGACGAGTTGCCACCGAACCGCACGCCGATTAAAACGCTGCTGGTCAATCAGGTGCGCCGCCACGATGTGGAGGGCTTTGTGCTGAACACCTGCCAGAAAGGGCAGCAGGTTTATTGGGTTTGCCCGTTGATTGAGGAAAGCGAGGCGCTGCAACTGCAAACGGCCACTGACACGTTGGCGCGGTTGCAGGCTGCTTTGCCCGGGTTGTCGGTCGGTTTGGTGCACGGGCGCATGAAGGCGGCGGAAAAAGCGGCGGCGATGGCGGAATTTATTGCCGGCAGGCTGCATGTTTTGGTGGCGACCACGGTGATTGAAGTGGGCGTGGACGTGCCCAATGCCAGCCTGATGGTGATTGAGCACGCCGAGCGGATGGGCTTGGCGCAGTTGCACCAGTTGCGCGGCAGGGTGGGGCGCGGTGCGGCGGCCAGTTCGTGCGTGCTGATGTTTGCCGAGCCGTTGAGCGCATTGGCGCGCGCGCGGCTGAAAGTGGTGCGCGAACACACGGACGGCTTTGAAATTGCGAAACAGGATTTGGAAATCCGCGGGCCGGGCGAATTTTTGGGGGCGCGGCAAAGCGGCGTGCCCATGCTGCGTTTTGCCGATTTGCAGACCGACATACATTTACTGGAAGCGGCGCGGCGGGTGGCGGCGGATTTGATGGCGGACGAGCCTGAAATTGTGGCGCAGCATTTGCAACGCTGGCTGGGCAGCAGGGAAGGGTTTTTGGCGGCATGAAAAGCAGCCTGCACTTTGGAAAATGAAGTGCAGGCTGCTTTTTGGGTTGGATTTGCATTGAATTTGCACGAGAAAGGAGAATTATGCCAACTGGTCTAATACGCCGCCTGCATAGACATTATATGCATCCATTTTCTCCCAGCAGGCAATCAGCCGCCCATCTTTAAAAAAGAATCTGGTATAAAGAAAAACATCCTTAATTTCATCATTCGAATATTCCTGTTCGAACTGCTCTATATCCGTAATGGGCGTACGGTATTCGACAAGGTCAAAACATTGGGTTCGGTGATTTTCTCGAAACAAATAGTAGAACAATAATTCCGATAAACCGCCGTAATAGACGCCAAAGGTTTCACCTGCATCGTAACAATAAACTTTATGGTCTTCATAATTCAAGCAAATTGCTTCCGAAAGGAAATCCGTGCCCAAATAACCGCTATTCGGCGGCAATATCAGTCCCTCTAAAAACTCATGCTCTAATTCATAGTAATATCCTTTGAAATAATCAAAGTTTAGGCAGGCCATTTCATTGGTTAAAAAAGGGCTGTTGCCGTAATCCAATAAAAAACGGTAATGCTCGGGACTGAGTTGTATCTGGTTTTGCGCTAAAAAGTCGTCCAGTTCCTGCTGGGGAACGGGCACGGCTTCGATGCGTTGCAACATGGCGTTGATGAGTTTTTGTAAGATAGTCATGGGTTTCCCTTGCCGTTTTATTTGTTTGTGGATTGGGTTCGTATATCGGGCATATCATATATCTGCCAAAAGCAGCCTGCACTTTGGAAAATGAAGGCTGCTTTTTTCGCCCTTCACGCCGCGTGCAGCACAAACAACGCAGGCCGTTTTTTCAAAGACGGCAGCACGCTCATTTTGCGCCATTGCGCCACGCTTTGGCTCACAATTTGCTGGCTGGGCAGCGTTAAATCACAAGCAACACAGAGCCGCGTTGCGGGATGCAGCACGGCCAAAGCATCAGCCAGCAGCGCATCGTTGCGGTATGGCGTTTCAATGAACAGCTGCGTTTCGTTTTCCTGCCGCGAACGCTGCTCCAACGCGCGCAGGCAGCCTGCACGCCCGTCTTTGTCGGCCGGCAGGTAGCCCTTGAAGGCGAAACTCTGCCCGTTCGCGCCGGACGCCATCAGTGCCAGCAAAATGCTGCTTGCGCCCACCAGCGGCCGCACTTCAAAGCCTTCCGCATGCGCCAAAGCCACCAAATCCGCGCCCGGGTCGGCCACGGCGGGGCAGCCTGCCTCGCTCACCAAACCCAAATCGCGCCCTTCGCGCAACGGCTGCAACAGCGCGGCCACTTCGCTTTTGGGCGTGTGTTCGTTCAGCGTGCAAAGGTTCAGCTCGCGAATCGGCGTGTGCACGCCCATGTGTTTCAGGTGGGCGCGCGCCGTTTTTTCGGCTTCCACCACAAAATCGGTCAAATGCACGATGTGCGCCTGCTCGTGCGGCAGCAGGCACGGCGTATCGGCCGCCCCCAAAGGCGTGGGAATCAGAAATAAGGCAGGCATGGCATTCTCCAAAAAAGACGGATTATACGGTAGTATCGGCAAGACAGCTTGCGCTATAATTTGCCGAGCCGTTCAAAGCGCGGCGCAGACGATAAAAAGCAGCCTGCACCCTGCCGGAACGCAAAACATCCTGATAAAAGTCACTTTAATGGATACAAAATCGTACCCTGCAAAATATATTCTTTCGCGCTACACATTTTTGGGCGGTGGCGCGGGAGGATTCGGCTTGACCCTGCTGTTCGCACTGCTGTTTAAAAATGCTGCCTTGTTGGATGAAATATTTGCTTATGCCATTTACGGTATCTTTATCGGCATGATTCCGTCTTTCGTTGCCGGTACGCTGATGGCTGCATTCCACGTGCGGCGCGGCGTGAAAGGAACGTTGGCCTCCGTGTCCGCCTTCCTCCTGCCCAAAATTACATTGTTGTTGGTATTGGGCGGCAGCGATGTGAAGCACATCATGCCCTTCATTACCGTTTTCTACGGCATTCCCGCCATTTTTGCCGGCATCGCCCTGTCCTTCCTGCTGCCCAAGGCCGAGGGAGATGCACCACCACAGGCGCAAAACCGCCCATAAACCGCGTGCAGGCTGCCTTCCCGCCGCGCTACACCGAAAAAAACCGACACAACCACAAGGAGAAACCCGTGAAATTTTCAAAATTCGGCCAAAAATTCACCCAAAAAACCGGCATCCTGCAACTGATGGACGATTTGGGCAACGCCTTGGCCGGCAGCGAACCCGTGCTGATGCTGGGCGGCGGCAACCCCGCACGGCTGCCCGAAGTGAACGCCGCCTACGAGCGCGTGATGCGCGGTTTGCTGGATTCGCAGGCAGCCGTCGAAAGCGTGGGCAATTATTCCACGCCGCAGGGCGATGCCGGTCTGATTGACGCGCTGGCCGATTTCCTGCGCCAAGAATACGGCTGGCACATCACGCGGGACAACATTGCCCTGACCAACGGCTCGCAAAACGCCTTTTTCTACCTGTTCAACCTATTCGGCGGCGCATTTGAAGGCGGCGACAAAAAAATCCTGCTGCCGCTCGCGCCCGAATATGTGGGCTATGCCGACGCGCATATCGACGGGCAGCACTTCCTGTCCGTGCCGCCGAAAATGGAAGACGTGCAACACGAAGGGCAGGACGGTTTCTTCAAATACCGCGTCGATTTTGAAACGCTGGAACACCTGCCCGAATGGGACACGGGCGAAATCGGCGCGATTTGCTGCTCCCGCCCCACCAACCCCACCGGCAACGTGCTGACCGACGAAGAAATGGCACGGCTGGACGCATTGGCGCAGCGGCACGGCATTCCGCTGATTGTGGACAACGCATACGGCATGCCCTTCCCCAGCATTATCCACACAGACGCAACGCTGACATGGCACGACAATATGATTTTGTGTTGCAGCCTGTCCAAAATCGGGCTGCCGGGCGTGCGGACCGGCATTATCGTGGCGGCGGCCGAAGTGGTGCGCGTCATCAGCAGCATGAACGCCGTCATCAATCTGGCACCGACACGCTTCGGCGCGGCGATTGCCACCCCCATGCTGCGCGACGGCAGCTTGAAGCAATTATCGCAACACGTCATCCGCCCGTTTTACCGCAAGCAGGCTGCTTTTGCCGCCAACTGCCTGAAACGCGAATTTGCGGGCTACCCGCTCAAAATCCACCGCCCCGAAGGCGCGATTTTCCTGTGGCTGTGGTTTGACGGCCTGCCCGTTTCATCACAGGAACTGTATGAACAACTGAAAGCGGAAGGCACGCTCATCATTCCGGGCGAGCATTTCTTCGTGGGCATGGACACGGGCAGCCTGCGCCACGCCCGCGAATGTATCCGCATGAGCATCGCCCAAGACGAAGCCACCCTGCGCGAGGGCATCGCCACCATCGGGCGCGTGGTGCGCGGATTGTATGATGCTGCGCGGTAAAGGATATTTGCGATGAGAAAGCAGCCTGCACTTTGAAAAATGGAGTGCAGGCTGCTTTTTCATGTTCGGTTAGCTGATAAAGGGTTCGTCATCGAAATATCTGGTTTTGGCAAAGCCAAATCCCGTCAGACCTGCCTGCAGCACCCGCTGTTTGAATGCCTCGGTGGTATAAATTTCTGTATTGCTGTCGGGAAGCACGAACAATTCGTTGTCCCCGATTTCTTCCTCGCGCATCACCCATTCGGTCACCATGTCAAAATAGCCTTTTTGTCCGCGCTCGGTTTCTTCGAGTGCCTTATAACCGATGGATTTCTCCCGATCCAAACAGTCAATCACGGTATGTACCACCACCATGTAATAAGGCTCTTCGGGCTTATCTTCCAGCAGCACGGGATACAGGGTGGCGTGTTTGTCCCAAATATCGTGCAGCGCATCGGCTGCTTTTTGGCTGATCAGATGAATCCCTGCGGAAGAAACCGCATCGGCAATGATTCTGGGTTTGCGGATACGTCTGTCGCCGATATACTGCACCAGTGTCGGGGTTTTCCATTGGGACAGCGGCGGCAGCGGCGTACCCAGGATTGGACTGTACCATGAGATGGCGGCCTCATCTTCTTCTGTTTTTCCAATATAGCCGGCGTATTTAAGATATAGAGGATTAAACCATTGATAGATCATTTGAATTCCTTTCTTGATTAACGGGAACGTTTGTTCAGGGTGTGAACAGGTTGCCAAAAGCAGCCTGCACATTCAGCCGCCCGCCATTTCAAATGCCGCCAGCACCGCCGCGTGCAGGCTGCCTGAGCGCGCTTTGCCTGTGCCCGCCAAATCCAGCGCCGTGCCGTGGTCCACAGAAGTACGCACAAACGGAAGCCCCAGCGTAATGTTCACGCCCTTGCCGAACGCGGCATATTTCAGCACGGGCAGGCCTTGGTCGTGATATGCCGCCAGCACCGCGTCCGCGCCGTCCAGATAAAACGGCTGGAACAGCGTGTCGGCCGGCAGCGGGTCGGTGATGTCGATGCCGTGGATTTCGCGCAGTTTGCGCGCGGCAGGCTGCATGATGTCGATTTCCTCGCGCCCCAGATAGCCGTTTTCGCCCGCATGCGGATTCAGCCCGGCCAGCAGGATTTTCGGTTGGGGCAGACGGAATTTTTCGCGCAAATCCTTGTCCAAAATCCGCGCCACGCTTTCCACCAGCTCGGGCGAAATGCGACCTGCCACGTCTTTGAGCGGCAAATGGGTGGTGAGCAGCGCCACGCGCAAACCGCCGCCGGCCAGCATCATCACCACTTGCGGCGTGCCGGAGCGCTCCGCCAGATATTCGGTGTGTCCGCTGAAATACATTTTGTCGCCATAATGCTGGTTAATCACGCCTTTGTGCACCGGCGCGGTGACCATGCCGGCAAATACGCCATCGGCAATGCCGTCCATCGCCTTGTCCAGCAGTTCGACCACATAAGGCGAATTGCGCGGGTCAAGCCGCCCGGCGGTGCACGGTGTGCGCAGGGGGATGTGGTACACGTTCAGCGCATCGGGTGCAGGCTGCTTTTCGCCGCTCCAGCGTTGGATGCGGACATGGCGCCCCAATTGCGCGGCGCGTTGCGCCAACAAGGTTTCGTCGCCCAGCACCACCACGGGGCACGGCAAATCCATGTTCGGCAAATCCAAACAAATATCAATGCCGATGCCCGCCGGTTCACCCGAGGTAACGGCCAATAAGGGTTCGTTCATACAATATCTTCCCATCAAACCAAGTGCAGGCTGCTTTTTTACCCTTCCAAAAGCAGCCTGCACGTTCAAAAACCAATTTAATCCATATTGCCCAACGTGGCCACCATCACGGCTTTAATCGTGTGCATGCGGTTTTCCGCCTGGTCGAACACGATGGAATGCGCGCCTTCAAACACGTCTTCGGTCACTTCCACACCGTCCAGCCCGAACGTCTCGAAAATCCATTCGCCCACCTTGGTTTCGCGGTTGTGGAACGATGGCAGGCAGTGCATGAATTTGGTGTCGGTCTTGCCCGTTTTCGCCATCAGCGCCGCGTTCACCTGAAACGGCAGCAGCAAATCGATACGTTCGCGCCACGCGCTTTCCGGCTCGCCCATGCTGACCCAGATATCCGTATGCACGAAATCCGCACCACGCACCGCTTCTTCGGGATTATCGGTGACCAGGATGCTTGCGCCCGTAGTTTCGGCAATCCGCCGCGCCTGTTCCACCAATTCCGCGCGCGGCTGCAACGATTTCGGCGCGCCAATCCGCACGTCCATGCCCATCATCGCGCCGCCTTGCAGCAGCGAATTGCCCATGTTGAAACGCGCATCGCCCAAATAGGCGAAACTGCATTGGTTCAAAGGCTTGCCCGCGTGTTCGCGCATGGTCAGCAAATCCGCCAAAATCTGCGTGGGGTGGAATTCGTCCGTCAGCCCGTTATACACCGGCACGCCCGAATAGCGCGCCAATTCTTCTACCGTTTTTTGGCTGAATCCGCGATATTCCAACGCATCAAACATCCTGCCCAACACGCGTGCCGTGTCTTTAATGCTTTCTTTGTGCCCGATTTGGCTGCCGGTCGGCTCCAGATAGGTAACGCCTGCGCCTTGGTCGCGCGCCGCCACTTCAAAAGCGCAGCGCGTGCGGGTGCTGGTTTTTTCAAAAATCAGCGCAATATTTTTGCCCGACAGGCGGCGCACTTCCCTGCCCTCTTTTTTGGCGGCTTTGAGTTCGGCGGCCAAATCCAGCAGCCCGGCAATTTCGGCGGGCGTGAAGTCGGTCAGGTTCAAAAACGAACGGCGATGCAGGTTCATGACGGTTCCTTTCAATGTCGGTCGGAGAAAACTACATTTACGGTACTGCAACAAAACAAACGCTTCCCAAGCACATCATAGCCGTTTCGTCCACCCCGAACAAGCCGAAAAAGCAGCCTGCACTTGGTTTCGTCAAACAAACGGCATAAAATACCGATTTCACACATCCATCAACAGACAAAAGGATTCTTTATGCGCTTGATTTACCGTGCCGGCATCGCCCTTTTGGCGGCCATCGGATTGGCAGGCTGCCCCAGCACCCAGCACTCGCAACACACCCCGTCTTCGGGTGGCGGCAAACCGCGCGCGGTGGTGGCGTTGGCTTTGGGCGGCGGCGCATCGAAAGGCTTTGCGCACATCGGCGTGCTGAAAGTGCTGCACGAAAACCATATCCCCGTGCATATCGTTACCGGCACGAGCGCGGGCGCGCTGGTGGGCAGCCTGTATGCTTCAGGCATGAGCCCCGCGCGGCTGCAAACCGAAGCCATCCAGATGGAAAAAGCCGACATTGTCGATTTAACGCTGTCCACGCGCGGCTTTATCCGCGGCGAAAAACTGCAAAACTGGATTAACGCCAAAGTGGGCAACCGCCCGATTCAGCAGTTTCCGCTGAAATTCGCCGCCGTGGCCACCGAATTCGGCACGGGCAAAATGACGGTGTTCAATTCGGGCAACGCGGGGCAGGCAGTGCGCGCGTCCGCCAGCATTCCGAATGTGTTCCTACCGGTGGAAATCCGCGGCAAGCAATATGTGGACGGCGGCCTGTCCGCGCCCGTGCCCGTGTCGGCCGCGAAACGTTTGGGCGCAAACGTGGTGATTGCGGTGGACATTTCCGCCCGCCCGGCACGCTTGGACGAATCCAGCGGCTTTTTCGCCTACTTGGACCAAAGCCTGAACATTATGAGCATTTCGGCGCTGCAACAAGAGCTGAGCCAGGCCAGCGTGGTGATTAAACCGCAAGTGCAGCAGCTCGGCGCGGTGGGCGGCTTCGACCAGAAAACGCAGGCCATCCAACTGGGCGAACAAGCGGCGCGTGCCGCCCTGCCGCAAATCAAAGCGGTGTTGGCGCGCTATCGCTAAACCAAACCATGTGCAGGCTGCTTTTTCATTGCCCCAAAAGCAGCCTGCACATGCCCCAAACGGAGACACCCCATGCCCGAAACCTTTGACTACACCCTTCCGCCCACGCCCGAACACTATCTGAACGGCGCGTATGCCCTGATGGGCTACCACTGCAAAACCGCGCCGCGCCAATATTCGCCGCTGCTGTGCCTTTACCTGCCGTTCGTCATTGCCCTATCGGCCATGGCGTTCCTGCTGTTTCACAACCAAGCCCGGCTTTCCGCCCTGCTGGAAGAATGTTATCTGGACCAAGACACACTCGACCGCATCACAGGCATCAGCATGAACACGGTTTATATCATTGCAGGCTGCTTTGTGGTGTTCGGCATCATCAGCCGGCTGTTTAGCCGACGGATGATGAAATATATCTATCACCGCAACTACTTATTGCACGAAAGCCGTTTCACCGCCGACAGTGCAGGCTGCCGCCAGATTTATCCGCAGCAGAGCGAATCGTGGTTCGGCTGGGCAGCGCTGGACAGCGTGCAAACCATGAAAGGCAGCATCCTCCTGATTTTTGGCAGCGCCTTCATCGTCCTGCCCGAAAGCGTTTTTGCCGACGAAGCCGAAAAACAAGGCTTTATCGTACAAGTAAACACATGGCGGCAGGCCGCCCAAAAGCAGCCTGCACCCACATCCGACAAGGAAACCCAATCCGTATGAGTACCACCCACCTCCAATTCCAAGACTACGACCCCGCCGCCCTGCAACGGCTCTGTGGCGCGCTGGACGGCAACCTGCTCACCCTGTCGCACGCGCTGGACACGCAAATCAGCCGCCGTTTCGACCACTTCACCTTTTCAGGCAGCCATGCCCACGCCGCACGCGCCGCCCTTATCGCCCTGATGGACATTGCCGAAACGCGCGAACTGGAAGACGGCGACATCAACCTGGCCGCCGTGGAAGCGAAAACGCAGGACGCGGCGCACCAGGAAAAACACGACGAACACCACGCCTATTATTTCCACACCAAACGCGGCAGCATCGGCGGCCGCACCCCGCGCCAAAACGGCTACATCCGCGCCCTCCTGAACC
>ERZ773072.238-NODE-238-length-33740-cov-26.375983_pt1 | contig 33740 bp, 44 predicted proteins | sample MGYA00580617_ERZ773072 | MGnify/ENA primary metagenome ERZ773072 (study PRJEB29015, sample SAMEA2737970) | human oral metagenome | biome: human oral; feature: human-associated habitat; material: dental | place: China | collected 2122 ...
GTTAAAAATCATCTAGGTCAAGTTGTCACAGAATACCAATTAATTAAACGTGATAGCTATGTGGTGGTTGCTCAATTATCACCAGAGTTCACAGCTCGATTAGTTGATCGCTGGCAAGAGTTAGAAAATCAACAAATGCCGCAAATCCCTCAAACATTATCAGAGGCTTTAAGATTGGCAGCAGACCAAGCGGAGCAAATCGAAAGACAAAACCTATTAATCGAGCAACAACGACCAAAAGTGGAATTTGTTCAACGTTATGTAGAGGCTGGTACAACAAAATCACTCCGTGAAACTGCCAAAATCCTAAAAGTTCCAGAAAGAGCGATGATTGATTGCCTAGTTGGTGACGGACTTTTGTTTAGACAATCAGGAAACTTGTTACCTTACCAAAAATACCATGCCAAAGGCTTGTTTGATGTGAAAACTGGCACAACAGAATACGGTCACAATTACACTCAAACACGAGTAACCAGTAAAGGAATTGAATATATCGCATCTCGCTATGCTTCGGAGTTGATGTAATGAGTGATTTTATCGTTAATTCATTCCAATTACCTAATTCGGTCGTAGATGAATTGCTAGCCGATTTAACAGGTGCGGAATTGAAATGTTACTTACTTGTGGTTAGAAAAACAAAAGGCTGGAATAAGGAAATTGATAGTATTTCTATCGGTCAATTTATGGAAGTTACAGGGTTAAGCAATCGTTCCGTCATAACAGCTTGTGATTCACTTGTTGAAAAAGGGCTATTGGTTCGTTCTGGTGGTGAAAGAAGATTAAACACCTACTCCGTAAAATCATTCAATATTCCACAAACTGGTGAAAAAAGTTCATCAGATAAAACTGGTGAAAATATTCCACAAACTGGTGAAAAAAGTTCATCAGATCTGGTGAAAAAAGTTCACACACAAAATAACAATAAAAACACTATACAAAATAATAATAAAAAAAATACCAAAAAAAGCGAATCGGATTTGCTTGCTGAATTTGGAATCGTTGGTCAGCTTGCTGAAGATTTTCTTAAACTCCGAAAAGCCAAGAACGCACCGATTACTGAGACTGCACTTAAAGGCTTTCAACGAGAAGCTGCCAAGGCTGGGATATCGCTTTCTGACGCAATCACAATCGCTATTGAGCGTAACTGGCGCGGATTTAGCGCGAGCTGGAATTGGCGTGATGACGACATAGCAATGGCTGCAAACACCAGAAAAATAAGCTCCTTTGCTGATGATGGATCTTGGGCTGTAGGCAGAAAATTAAATATCGACCCTAACTTGATACCGGAGGAATTGAGATGAAAAACGTAATTCCAACGGAACCCGCAAAAAGTGCGGTTACAAAATCCGATATTCCCAACAATGCCGTTCGTTTAATTGACCGAATGTTTGTGCGATTGAAATCAATCTTTCCTGCCTGGAAACACGCATTTGATAGCGAGATTGAGTACAACGAAACAAAGCAAGTTTGGCTGGAAGAATTATTCAAAGCCAACGTGGTCAATCCGAACGCCTTAAAGCGTGGACTAGACGCAGCAGCGAAATCCGAAAGTCCATTCTGGCCAAGCGTCGGACAATTTATCGTGTGGTGCAATGTACATGATTATCACGAACTCGGCCTGCCGACTCTTGAAGAACTGGAACCGCGCTTAAAGTCGTTTATGGGCTATGCGAAATTCGATGCACACAAGTTTAACTATCGGTCGGTCGCCGAATATCACTTATTGCGTGCGCTGTATTACGGGTATGCGAAAAAGTCTTGGGAAGACTGCCAAAAGGCTATGCCAAAAGTATTGACCGATACGGCGGAGAAAGTGCGGTCAGGTTTTGCGTTCGATCCGATTCCGGAATTACTGGAAGAAAAGCCGAAAGTTATCGATCCGCAAGTAGCAGCCAACGGAATTGCAAAGATTAAAGAAGTAATGGGAATGGAAAATGGCAGAACAATTTGACAAAAACACATGGCAAACACCGAAGTATGTTTTTAACTGGCTCAAAAACAAATTTAGCGGGTTTGATTTAGATGGCTGCGCAAATGCTAAAAACGCCTTGTGTTGCCGATATATTGGCGAGCAAGGGACAGATGATGAGAATTTATCGATTGCCCCTGATTTTTTAGCCGACAACCTTTTTGATTTATTGCTTGATGAAGTGGCTGAGATTTGCTCTTTTCCACTACGAATTTTCGTTAACCCACCTTACAACAACCCACTGCCTTTTGTGTTGCGTGCGGCAGAATTACGCAAGGCTGGTTATTTTGTGGTGATGTTGTTGCCGTTGGATAAATCAACAGAATGGTTTGAGATTATCCGAAAAGAGGCTAACGAGGTGATAGACATTATTGGGTTTACCGATCACAAGGGAAATTTTAATTCGGGCCGAATCAAATTTATCAATCCAGTGACCGGCAATGAGGTTGGTGGAAATAACAAAGGCTCAATGGTCGTTGTTTTCGACCCGTGCGCAGATGACTTTGTTCAACGGTCTGTGAGTATCGGACTCATTCAAGAGTGCGGTGGTTACGATGGATAAGCAAACGTTTTTTTTACGCAACGAGCAAGTGCGGTCAAATTGCCAAGCGTTTATCCAAGGGTTGCCGGCGGATGATAAAAAGCCGTTGGTCATCAAAATCCAACCGATGACACGTAATCTTGAGCAAAATGCGAAATTTCACGCTATGTGCCAAGACGTGGCGAACCAAGCCGAATTTATGGGACGCAAACTCTCTATGGAGCAATGGAAAGTCTTATTTATCTCCGGTCATGCAATCGCCACAAATCAAAAAGCGGATGTTGTGCCGGGTCTTGAGGGTGAATTTGTGAATATCCGTGAGAGCTCGGCAAAAATGAGCGTGTCACGAATGGCAAGCCTAATCGAATATGTCACGGCTTACGGTGTGGCGAACGGGGTTAAATTTAACGATAGATGGGGATTTTACGGACGATGAATTTTTTAATCATTATTTTAGTTTTTATTGGTTGTTTGATAGTTGGTGGTAAATCACCCGGCGCAAGTTGTTTTGCTTTGTTTTTGTGTGAATGCTGCTTTGTTTTCGGAGTGTCTGTGTTTGGCAATATTGTGCGAGAAAAAGCCAAAAATGGAGAGTTAATAGAATTTGGCGGCAAGTATTACGCGATTAAATACGTTAAGGATAAGGTGGAGTGATGAGCAAAGAAAAATTTGAGCGTACTAAGCCGGTTGTGAATGTTGGCACTATAGGTCATGTCGATCACGGAAAAACAAAACTCACGGTAGCATTATCGGCAGCATTATCGGCAGCATTATCGGCAGCATCATCGGCGCGGTTATCCGAAATTGAAAGCGAAAGAACGCAAAAAGATATACAGGCTAAGTTAATGCAAGGATTAACAAAAGAGCGCAACGACTAGCGCAAATGGAGACAGTCAGGCGGTAAGAATAAGAGTTTGATTAATGGGGTGAGACGGTGAGTAAAGTTAATTATCGCAAAGAGGCAAGAGGGCGTGATTGCCAAGTGCGGTTAATTGGGGTTTGTAATCATAATCCGGAAACAACGGTACTTGCTCATATTCGAGCAGCAGGAATCACTGGGATTGGGCAAAAAGCCTATGATCAACTTGGTGCGTGGGCCTGTTATAACTGCCATATGGCTATAGATGGACAAACTAAAACTAACTACACAAGAGATGAGCTTGAGCGTGCTCATTTGGATGCTGTAATCCGCACTCAGGCAATTTTAATCAGCGAGGGAAAACTATGAGTGATTGGCTTGAAATCTGCCTACCGTACCCGCCGAGCGTGAACCACTACTGGAAGCACACAAGACAAGGTAAGCATTACATATCAAAAGCAGGGCGCGAATTTAAACGCATTGCTACCGAAGTTTGTTCGCAATTCGATCCGTTCGAAAGTGCGGTTGAAATAAAGATGGAAATCTACTTCCCAGACAACCGCCCACGCGATTTAGATAACTTGCCTAAAGGGATTTTTGATAGCTTAGTTGGCGCCGGGTTAATCAAGGATGATAACCGCAAAATTATTCGCAAATACTCAATCGAGGAAAAGGGCGTAGTAAGTAAAGGTAAGGCAATTATTAGAATTAGAGGTATCGATGCGTAAATTTAGCGAATTATCAGGACTAACGATTGATCAAGAAGAATTTGTTGACCGTTATATGTATCAATGGGGTGCTTGGGTGCGCAGCGGTAGGCTTGATAAACCGCAATTAAATATTATTGCAAAACTAATGCAATCAGTCATTCCTGCAGAGCCAAATGAACCAATTTGCGATGATGAAACTGGGTTTATGATTAGTCAAACCATTGAGATGTTTTTTAAGAAAAATGACCAAATCTTACACTTTATTGTGTTTGCTTATTATGTAAACAAAAGAACAATCAATTTTATAGCAGAACACCTACACAACAAAGCCAAAGCTAAGGAAATGAGACCTTGTGCAGGTAAATCTAACATAAGAGTGCCAAGTTTTAGGACAATCTATCGTGAAGTCGAAAAAGAGATACACTTTGCAAAAGCAATAATTCACGAACTGCTTATAACTTGCTTTATTATTCAGAGAACTAGCAGGGAACGTGCAACAAATATCAAAAAAATCAAAATTACATATTGACATATTTGGCAAAGTGTCATACTATTTAGATGTATGGTGGTCGCAGTGTAAGTAGTGAACACCTAGATTGATTTTTACAGCCCTGATCGGAGACGGTCGGGGCTTTTTTATTTGGTGATTATGATGGCACTTGTAAATATTCGGTTAGAAAACGATGAAGTAGATCAAGGAATATCTCGAGATCTTGATGTTGTGGGCTACCAGCTTGAAAATAGAGCAAGATGCGTTCTTCGCTTCCAAAATAAGAAAATGGACGATAATTCCAGGCAAAAGCTAAATGAGCTGTATCAAATGCTTCAGGCGGCACGCCAAATTCACTCCCCAGTTGTTCGCGGTGAGTGTGTAAATAATCGATAAATTGTTCATCAATAGTTTGGATAAATGAAAGGTTTTGAGCCGTTTTGATATTTTTGAAGGAAAACTCAAGATAAGTATAAGATGTATCCCTGTTGTCCTTAAATGCCCAATAGCCACAACCTAAAGTGAGGTAAGGTGAGTCTTCTTTGTTAAGGTCAATGAGCAGTTTTTTTAGCATGGAGGAATATTTTGCTTCAGGTATCTCTTCTATGAGATTTGGGTATTTAATTAAGTTGAACCCTCCGACACAGGGAGATGATGTATCGCTTGTTGAGTCTCCTTCTCCTGATTGGTACGGGAAGTTATAGTAACCATCATTTAATTTATCAATTTCAATCATGTTTAACCTCTGCTGATTTAGTTGTGGAAAATTAATTTTAGCAGAATTCACGCCCGCCGTAATTGGTGGGCTTTTTTATTGCCGTAAAACACGGCGGAGAAAACAATGCCGATGAAAGAGCCTGATGTGTGGGCAATGATTATTGCCTGGCTACAATTAAATTTTGGTAACGGGACAATCCATAGTGCCGGTGCCGCAATTTTTATGTCGCTTTTAAGAATGGGATTTATGCGGAAGAAACCTGCATTTCGCTACGTATTTATTGACGCAATGATTTGTGCGTCTATCGCTGGGGTTACAGTGCCGATATGTACTCACCTTGTAGGCCATGCGGAATTTTCAGGCTTTCTCGGTACGATGATTGGCTTTATTGGGACCGAAAAAATACGCGAATTCTTGTTTAAGTTTATTAATCGTAGGATTGACAAAGATGACAATGATTATCCCCGAAACGACATTCAATAAAGTTTTCCCAAAAGCAATTAAAGGGATTTATCAAGCAATATCAAAACATATCGAGCTGGCTGGGTGTTTTAACAAACAACAACAGGCAATGTTTCTTGCTCAATGCGGGCATGAGACGGCAGGGTTTACAACACTAAGCGAAAATCTTAATTATTCAGCCGATGGCTTGATGAAAGTTTTCCGCAAGTATTTCCCTGATTCTAACATTGCCCGTCAGTATGAGCGTAAACCAGAAAAGATTGCGAGCCGAGTATATGCTAATCGTATGGGTAATGGCTCAGAAGAAACGATGGACGGTTGGAATTATCGTGGTCGTGGATTAATTCAAATCACTGGTAAAGCTAATTACATTAAATTCGCTCAATGGCTAGGTGACACGATTAACCCTAAAGAAGTATCAAGTAACTTAGATTTGGCGGTTAAAGCTGCGGTCTGGTACTGGATATTTAACGACTTGGCATCTATTGATTCTGTCCAAAAAGTGACGCTCAGGATCAATGGTGGCACCAATGGTTTAGATGACCGATGCCGATTATTCCGTGCGTTAATGGTGGATTAGTATGGGGGGGGTGGAATGGTTAATAAATCAACCCTGATTTACCTTGCAGTATTGGCTGGCCTGTGTGGTTGGATTTGGTATCAGCACGGGGCGATAAATTACTTAAAGGCCGAAAACCAAGCACAGGCTAGCCTCATTGTAGAGCAGGAAAAGGTTAATCAATCGCTAAAAGATACGATTGAGGCAGAGCGCCAAGCAGTGGAACAACAGAGGGCTATTAATGATGAAATCAAACAAGCAAGCCAAGACAAAATCCAAGTGGTTAGAAAGATTATTAAAACACAACCTTGCTATAGCACTCGTATTAACGATGACGCTATTGAGCGGTTGCACTAATAAGGTAACTAATAAGACTGAGTACATTTATCCGCCACAGGCTTTCCTGGTGCCTTGTGTTAAGACTCCATTTGCTGGCAGCACATACGGTGAAGCAGTAGAGCATTTAATCACGGTAACAGCCGAGCGAGATATGTGTGCCAGTCAAATTACAAATATCAATAAGTGGATTAATCAAACTAAGACCGCCAAATAAAGTGCGGTCTTTTTTTATCAACAAAAACAACAGGAGCAATTATGCTAACAATTAAAATCATCCAAGACGGCGTAACGTCAATCACAGAAAGCAGTAACTTTGCATTTTACGATGAGACCTCTCGTGAGTACAAAGAGATGCTTAGGCTGGCTGATAAGCTAAAAGACAAACCGACCGCACTTAACGGCATCTACTACACTCAGCCAATGTACGGAGACCAAGAGTGTAAAGAGGTTATCAGAGAGGAGTCAATCTACTGCTCAGCTCGAAATAATCCAACAGATAAAATCATTGGTGTGATGATGGATTTTATACCAGATGACGAGTACGGCGATCAAGGTATTGAGAAAGAGATTGCATACAGCTTAATTGGCACTGGAGACCATATCTACGTTACCAATGAGCAAGGCAAGACAGTATTTAATATTTAAATCTTCAATAAAGGCGGCTGACAACAGTCGCTTTTATTTTATATGCGCTACATATCTCAGTTATACCCAACTCTAAAAACATCTTGGTTATATCTAAGCTATGTAATGTAAATATTACAAATTAAATAAATTTAGCGAAATTAGTGTGAGTAAGTCAGGTTAGAAAAGGTACTCCTGAGGGGATACCCCTTTCCACGGGGTTTCGGGCTCGCGGTTTTCGGCAGTTTTTTGACATCTTAGGCATCATCATCTTTTTAAGGTTTTTGGATTTTTGGTAGGTTTGGCATGGAGAATTTATTTGATTTAAAACTCAATATAAATCAGATTGCCGAACTTGTCGGAATGCACCGTCAGACCGTATCACAACGGGTCGCAGGACTTACACCTGCTATCGGCAGTAACTCAAAATTAAAGTTATACGCAATATCTGATTTAATCAAAATCGGGCTTGCCGAAAAAATGACGGCAGATGTTGATAGTTTGTCACCTGTTGAGAGACGGGCATTTTGGCAGGCGGAGAACGAAAGACTTAAATATGAGCGCGACACTGGAGAGCTAGTACCCGCTTTTGAGGTTGCTCAAGAGATGAGTTTTTTGGCAAAAGCAGTAGTGCAGTCACTTGATACTTTGCCTGATATTTTAGAGCGTGATTGTGGATTAACACCATCACAATTAACCCGTGTAATACAGGTAATTGATGATGTTAAGTCGCAAATGTCATCGCACATACAGGCTGGCGATGATAAGTCAGAGGAGCAGTAATGTTTGCATCAGCTAAAGACATTAGACGAGATATTGCAAATCTGCTTAAACCTCCGCGTCGAATGAAGGTGTCAGAAGCAGTCGCAGAGTATATGCGTGTGCCTGTTGGTGGCGGAAACTCTGTTAAATGGGATAAAGACACTGCGGCATATATTTTAGAGCCGATGGATTGCTTAAACTCTCGTGAGTATGATGCAGTTATTTTTGTTGGACCAGCTCGGACAGGTAAAACGGTTGGTCTAATTGATGGGTGGATAACCTACTCGATTGTTTGCGATCCGTCAGATTTTTTACTTGTGCAGTTGACACAAGAGAAAGCCAGCGAACATAGTCGTAAACGTTTAGACCGCACTTTTAGATGCTCGCCTGAGATTGCAAAAAGATTAAGCCCTCGTAAAAATGATAACAATGTCCACGATAAATACTTTAGAGCGGGTAACCTGTTAAAGATTGGTTGGCCGTCAATTAATGTATTGTCATCGTCTGACTACAAATACGTTGCATTAACTGACTACGACCGCTGGCCAGATGATGTGGATGGTGAGGGCGATGGCTTTAGTTTAGCGTCCAAACGTACGACTACATTTATGAGTGCTGGTATGACACTTGTAGAGAGTTCGCCAGGTAAAGATATTGTCGATCTAAAGCATCACCCAAAATCAACACATGAGGCACCTCCGACAACTGGCATTTTATCTCTGTATAACCGAGGAGATAGACGTCGTTTTTACTGGCAATGTCCACATTGCTCTGATTGGTTTGAGCCATCAATGGCTAACATGGTCGGATATCGTGATGATACCGATTATGTCAAAGCATCGGAAAAAGCCCGTCTGCAATGCCCACACTGTCAAACTCTGATTGAGCCTGACAGAAAACGCGCATTAAACATCGGTGGCAGGTGGTTAAAAGAGGGTCAAACGATAGATAAAGATGGCGTAATACATGGTGAAGGTAGAAACTCTCGTATTGCCTCATTTTGGCTAGAAGGCCCTGCAGCCGCTTATCAAACATGGGCACAATTAACTTATAAATTACTCACTGCTGAACATGAATTTGAAATGACTGGCAGTGAAGAAACGCTAAAGGCAGTAACTAATACAGACTGGGGATTGCCTTATTTACCACGCTCCGCACTAGAACAACGCCAAAGTGATGAACTAATGGAGCGACGAGAAGAAACTGAAAAAAGAACGGTGCCTTATGGGTGCCGTTTTTTATTGGCAGCAGTTGATGTACAGGGTGGGCGGAACCGTCGCTTTGTCGTCCAAATCGTGGGATATGGCGAAAACAGCGAGCGATGGCTCATTGATCGATACAACATTAAATCATCAATGCGGAGCAATTCAGATGGAGAGAGTCTCCCGATTGATCCGTCCGCCTACCCTGAGGACTGGGATTTACTTATTAGCGATGTACTCGATAAACAGTATCGCATTGAGGGGCTAGACGGTGGATTTATGCCAATCCTTGCAATGGCTGTTGATAGTGGCGGTGAGGATGGTGTAACGGATAACGCTTATAAGTTTTGGCGTAGATGCAAACGCGATGGATTATCTAAGCGCGTTTATCTCGTCAAAGGTGATAGTACCAAGCGTCAAAAATTGATTACTCGTACTTATCCTGACAACACGTCACGGTCAGATCGTCACGCTAAAGCGCGTGGTGATGTGCCTTTGTATTTACTCCAAACAGATCAGCTAAAAGATCGCATTAGTAACGCATTAAGTCGTGAGACTGTCGGCGCTAACTATATCCATTTCCCATCATGGATTGGGGAATGGTTTTTTGATGAGCTGACATACGAGGAGCGAGGACAAGATGGTAAGTGGCGAAAACCAGGTAAAGGCAACAATGAGGCGTTTGATTTATTTTGCTATGCCCATGCGATCGCTATTTTGCGAGGTTATGAGCGTATTAAGTGGGGTGATGAGGACAATGTCCCATACTGGGCCAAATTGCCAAGCGTAAACCCTAACGTGATCCGCAAAGAATCATCCGCACCAGAGGAAGAAACTGAAAGTGCGGTAGAAATCCAACAAATAAACCCCAAACCCGCCAAAAAAGCTAAATCAAAAAGTAGTAACTGGTTGAGTAGTGGCGGAAGTAAAAAAAGCGGTTGGCTTTAACTCCCAAACAGCCTTAAATCGGTAGATACCGAGCCTATGAAAAGGTGGATATGTTGCGGTAATAACTCAAGCCCTGACTAGAGATAGTTGGGGCTTTTTATTATCTAAATTTGGAGGCGGAAAATGCAATTAGCAAATCCAGAAAATTTTAAACAGTTTGTACAAAATAAAGACTCAAAAACAGTTACCACGTCAGAAATAGTTGCTAAAGTTTTTGGTAAACAACATAAAAATGTATTGCGTGATTTGCGTGAGATTTTTGAAACTGGCGATGAAGAATTTAACCGGCTCAATTTTGAGCTCGTTGAATACATTGATAAAAAAGGCGAAAAACGCCCAATGTTTGAGATGACAAAAGACGGATTTATGTTGCTGGTCATGGGATATAAAACTAAAAAAGCAATGGCAATTAAGATCGCTTACATTAAAGCCTTTAACTTTATGCAAGAACAATTGTTATCTGGCAATATGACATTGCTTGAGCAGTATTACCAAGCCTTGGGCGAGCATAAAGCTGAAAAACAATTAGCAAGCGTTTGTGGTAAAGCATTGAATGAATGGAAAGGTAAAAAGCCGTTGCTTGAAGCGACACTAAAAATCTTTGAAGACAAATTGCAAATTGAGTTACCACTACTTCACTAACCGCACCGTAAAAAGTGCGGTTTTTTATTGGGGCAAAAATGGCTATCTACGACAGAGACGAACTCGAAGAAAAAATCCGAACGCTTGATGAAAAGATCGAAAACGCCCAAAGCCAAGTTAGCTTTAATGGGCGTTCGGTATCTTATCAAGTGTCCGAATGGACAAAACAACGTGACCGCTATCAACAAATGCTAAATGAGCTGCTAGCGGAAACAAGGCAGCGCGTTAAGCGCCACAGAATCAAATATGCGAGATTTTAAATAATGGGAATAGTAGATAAAGCGATTGCCGCAATCTCGCCTAAATGGGGCGCACAGCGAGCGAAAAACCGTTATGTGATGAATGCATATGAAGCGGCTATGCCAAACCGTACGCACAAAGCAAAACGCGAAAGCCAAGGTGCGAACGTATCGACAAAGCAAAGCGCGGTAAGTTTGCGAGAGCAGGCAAGGGCATTAGACCAAAATCACGACATTGTGATCGGCATCTTGGACAAGATGGAGGAGCGAGTTATCGGCTCAAGAGGTATCCATATTGAGCCACAGCCGCTAAATTTAAGTGGCGATGTTGATGAGGATTTGGCGGAACAAATCCGAAAAAAATGGGCGGAATGGTCTGTGCGTCCAGAGGTTACTGGACAATTTACTCGACCAGAACTTGAGCGAATGCTTTTGCGCACTTGGTTACGAGATGGTGAGGTATTTATCCAGCTTGTGCGAGGTAGTGTGGCTGGACTAAATCATAGCACTGACATTGCATTTAGTCTTGAGGCGTTAGAGCCTGATTTTGTGCCGATGTGGCAATCTGACACAGCTAATGTAATCCAAGGTATAGAGATTAATGCCTGGCGTCGTCCTGTGTCTTACCGGGTTTACATGGACAACCCTCAGGAAAACAACCGCACTTACGGGCGAGTTAAATCAGTGCCAGCAGAAAACATGTTGCACCTTGCGTTTAAAAAACGCCTACATCAGTTGCGTGGCGTATCGATGTTGCACGGCGTTATTGTCCGCCTCTCCGATCTTAAGGATTACGAAGAGAGCGAGCGTGTAGCCGCACGAATTGCCGCAGCTTTTACAATGTATATTAGAAAAGGTGATGCTGCGCTCTATGGGGACAACGAGGATTACAGCACGGATAGCCCTGAGCGTGACTTTGAGATAGCGCCTGGTGCAATTATTGATGATTTAAAACCAGGCGAAGATATTGGTCTAATCAACTCTAACCGACCAAATGTCAATCTCGAAACCTTTAGAAATGGTCAATTAAGAGCAACCGCGGCTGGTACTCGCTCAAGCTACTCGAGCATTGCCCGTGACTATAACGGCACTTACTCAAGTCAACGCCAAGAGTTGGTTGAGAGCTTTGAGGGCTATTCCGTTTTACAAGATACCTTTGTTGCGCATATCTCCCGTCCAATCTACCGCGAATGGCTAAAAATGGCGATTGTCAGCGGCGAAATTGAGGTGCCAGTCGATATAGATCCAGCGTCACTTTATAACGCTGTTTATAGTGGCCCAGTTATGCCGTGGATTGATCCAGCTAAAGAGGCGCAAGCCTGGAAAGAGCGCATAAAAGGCGGATTGGCAACCGAAAGTCAAGCAGTACGAGCAAGCGGTAGCAATCCAGCAGAAGTAAAACGCAGACGTAAGGTTGAGGTTGAGGAAAACCGCGAATTAGGTCTGAAGTTTGACACGGATTTAACTAACACAGGTACGACAAATGAAAAAACAAAAGATGATTCTGTCGCCAATGGCGAGGGCAGCGAACGTGACAAAGACGAATAACCAGTCTTGGTACTCAATCAACGCCAAAGCCAACGACACGGCAGAAATCTCAATTTACGATGAGATTGGATTTTGGGGTGTGTCTGCGGCGAGTTTTGCGCAAGATTTAAAATCCTGCGGCAATAACTTAAAACAGATTAACTTACACATCCACTCGCCAGGCGGCGATGTTTTCGATGGCATCGCAATTTACAACTTGCTAAAAAACCACCCGGCAAATGTGACAGTTTACATTGACGGCTTGGCGGCAAGTATGGCGAGCGTTATTGCAATGGCTGGAAATGAGGTAATCATGCCAGAAAACGCAATGATGATGATCCATAAACCCTGGGGTATCCAAGGTGGTGATGCTGAGGATATGCGCAAGTATGCCGACCTATTAGACAAGGTAGAAAATACGCTAATCCCAGCTTATGCAAACAAAACAGGGAAAACACCTGAAGAATTAGCAGAAATGCTATCAGCAGAAACTTGGCTCAACGGAAAAGAATGTGTTGAACAAGGGTTTGCCGACAAATTAGCCGAACCACTTGTGGCGATGGCGTCTATTAAATCACGAAAACTAGAGGACTTTGAAAATATGCCAAAAGCAATGAAAGATATGTTGTTTAAGCCACAAGGCAACGCTGGCTCAAATCAAGCAACACAAGCAACACCAATTGAACAATCAGCGCCAGTAAATCAAACTCAAACTGTGACAGTAGATAACACTGCACAAGTGCAAGCCGAATTAAACAAACGTAACGCCGACATTAAAGCCGTATTTGCGCCGTTTGGCACAACTCACAATGATTTGTTGGTGGAGTGTTTAGGTGATTTATCAATTACCGCCGAGCAAGCCAAAGACAAATTGTTAGCAAAACTTGGTGCAGGTACCACCCCAAGCGCAACCGCAATGCCTTATGCAGGTAACGGCAATATTGTTGGCGACAGTGTGAAACAATCTTTGTTAGCACGTGCCGGTATCGACAAAGACAAAGCAGATGCCAAAGACAACGCATACAATGCGATGACCTTGCGCGAGCTTGCTCGTGCGTCATTGGTCGATCGTGGTGTTAGTGTATCGGGTCAAAATGCAATGAGCATGGTCGGCTTAGCATTTACACACTCAAGCTCTGACTTTGGCCAAATCTTAATTGATGTGGCGCACAAATCATTATTAAAAGGTTGGGAAACTGCAGCGGAAAACTTTGATCAGTTTACCTCACGCGGTACGCTGACCGACTTCCGCGCAGCTAAACGCGTTGGTTTAGGTGACTTTGGACACTTACCTCAAGTTGGCGAGGGCGAAGAGTACACCTACGGCACAATCGGTGATGAGAGCGCTAGCGTTGCATTAGCAACTTACGGTCAATTATTTACAATTACCCGTCAAGCAATCCTTAATGACGACATGCACCTATTGACAAAAATCCCTGAAAAAATGGGACAAGCGGCACGTGCAACAATCGCTAAGTTAGTGTTTGCGTTATTAACTGGTAACGCTAAAGCACAAGATGGTAAAGCATTATTTGATGCATCTCACAAAAATACAATCACTAATGCAGTGTTAGACCTTGCCAACATTGACAAAGGTATCCAGTTAATGAATGGCTTTGTTAATGCGCGCGGCGAGCCGTTGGCGATTGAGCCTGAGTTTATGTTGTTGCCTACCTCCATGTACACCCGTGGCTTACAATTAATTAAGTCCGCAAGTGTTGAGGGTGCAGATGCCAACTCTGGTATTATCAACCCATTACGCGACATTGTAACTCCGGTTAAATCTGCTCGCTTACAGGCAGCAGATGAAAAATCTTGGTACTTAATCAACAAAGAGGCTATTGAGGTCTCCTATCTTGATGGCATCGACACTCCATACATGGAGCAACAGCAAGGCTTTACTGTTGATGGTGTATCTACCAAGGTGCGCATTGATGCAGGTGTTAACGTGATTGACTATCGTGGCATCGTCAAAGTTACAAACAAGTAACTTAGAATCCATTAAATAGTAACCGCACTTTTAATCGAAGTGCGGTTTTTTTGTTAAATAAATCATAGGATTAAATAAATATGGCTAAAAATTACGTACAAGACGGAAACACCGTGCGTTTTACCGCTACTGCAGCCGTAAAAAGTGGCGATGTAGTGATGTTAGAAAACCTTGTAGCAGTCGCAGTATCTGATGTTGCTCAAGGTGGTGTAGGCGTTGGCTTAACTACTGGTGTATTTACCGTTAAGGCAAAAGCGGCTGACGACATTAAACAGGGTGCGATTGTTTACTGGTCGGCAACCGAAGGTGCAACGATTACTGCTGGTAGCAATAAACGCTTAGGCGTTGCGTGGCGTGCAAGTGGTGCATCTGTGGATACCGTAGATGTCAAGATCAACGCTTAGTCCGTTTGATGACGCACTCGCACAGGCGGACAAAGTCATATCAGATGTGATGATGTCCGTCTATGTCATCAACGGCAAAGAATACAAAGCGGTGCTTGATGAGACACCGAAAGAAATGGAGCCGATGAATGGTGTTTACCGTACGTTGACAATGTTTAAATCCTCAGGTTACAAGCCTAAAAAAGGGGATAAAACAACCATTAATGGTGTTGATTATGTTGTTACTGGGTTTACGTTTAACAGCGGCACTATCATGCTCCAGTTAGAGGAGGATGCAAGTTACTGATGGCAATTAATGACGACATCGAAAAAGCGAAGAAAGCCTTATCCGACATTGATAAAAAAGCAGTACCTCAAGCCATGGCACGCACGATTAATAACATTGCTGCTAAAGTGATGGTTAGATCTGTGATTGATACCTCAAAAAAGGTTGAGGTACCAAAGCGACTTATTAAAGGTCGCGCTAAACTTGAGAGAGCTAAGCCAAGACGACTTAGTGCCTTTATCCGCGTGAATCGTGGGAATCTCCCTGTTATCCGTTTAGTAACTGGCGGTGGGCGGTTTGTGCGCCGTGGCGAAAATAAGGGGCAGTTAAAGATCGGGAATCGTCTTTATCCTCGGGCATTTATCCAAAAACTTAAAAACGGACGAGTGCAAGTGTTACAACGACAAGGTAAAGATCGCTATCCTATTGATGTAGTCAAAATCCCACTCAAAACCCCACTTACCGAATCGTTTAACGCCGAGGTAAAAAGGGCCTACGAAAAGGATATGCCGCAGGAATTACGCACTCAGCTAATCCGACAAATCCAAATAGTGGTTAAAAAATGAAAGCCCACTCAAAAATAAGAAAAGCGGTCATTGAAGCATTACGACCGCACCTCCCAAAAGTTAAAGAGTTTAGCAACGGCAAGCCGTCATTTACCGATATTGAGACCCAAAGCCCAACTGTTGCGGTATTTATCAGTGGCGTATCTCCTACCGGCTATTTGGACGGCACAATGCAAGCAACACTCCATGTTGCCTGTTTTATGAAATCCTCCGCCCGTGAAGATGACTTGGATAAATTAACTCAAGAAATCTACGAATCGGGCATTGTTGAATCCTCTATAACCACATTAACAGAAAACATTGCATTTACGGCATTTGACTATGAACAAGACGACCAAATGGCGACTTGGATAGCGGCTGACTTGCAATACGCTATTACATACGAGGTAGATAATGGCTAAAAAAGACACAATCCCAATGAAAGGTGCCGGCACAATGTTTTATCGTCTCAAAGATGATAAAGAGGCTACCGTAATCCGAAACGATACAATCGCCGCAGCCGAAATTAAAAAACCTGAAAACTGGGATCGCATTGCAAAAATTAAAGAGCTCTCCCCTGGTGAAGTTACTGCGGATAGCTACGAAGATAACTATTTGGACGATACAAACGCCGAATGGAAATCCACAAGTCAAGGCGCAAAATCAGCCGGTGAAACTACATTAACGCTTGCTTGGTTACCTGGTGATACCGCCCAACAAGCATTGGTCAGCGACTTTAACACTGGCAAAAAGAAATATTACCTTGTTGTCTATCCTAACGGTGTGCGTGACGTGTATTACGCTTGGGTGTCATCTTTAGGCAAAACCGTGCCACAAAACGAAGTGATGACCCGTACAGTTAAGCTAACCAATGTCGGTAAGCCGTTATTGGCTGAGTATAACGAGGCTGGAGACTAGTTACTATGTTAAAAAAAGTTAAGTTTGAGTTACGTGGGCAAGTGCTTGTGCTATCTGCAATCTCTGCGCTTGATTATCTTGATTATGTTGATTACCTAAACGGACTAGATAAACCAGAACCGGTGTCTGAAAATGACACAGAGCAGGAATTAAATAGCAAACTCAACAAAATCACTCGCAACAATCTAATGGCGCACACTCGCTTGATTGCGATCTCGTTATCGTATGACAGCAATAAGTCTGTTGATGACTTACAAAAAGAGCTATTAACCACTTGGACGCAAGCGGATATTTTCCGCGTGCTCGAGGCGGTGCAGGATGTTTGCGAATTTCCGAAAGCCGAACCGCCGGAAAATGAACCGGGCGATGGTGGCGAAAAAAACGCCTAGAAACCGAACTTGACTTTGCTCTAAAGTTGGCGCATGAGTTTAAGCGTGCTGATTATCGACAAATGCTCCGCGAAATGTCTGTCGCGGAGTATTTTTGTTGGTGCAAATACTTTAGCAAACGTCCGTTTACACTTGAGATGTTAGATTACGGCTATGGCACGATAGCAAGTGCGGTTTACAACGTTGCAGCATTAAAACAGGTTGTTACAGCGCAGGATTTTAGCGTTTTACATACAGCTAAACCAAACGCAGAAATGACAACGGAAGAAATGATGGATGCGTCTATTGCAAACGATGGAGTATTGAGAATTGGACCAGATTAGCAATTTAAAAATCAAACTCGAGGCAGAGACAGCCAAATTTACCGAAGAAATTAATAAGGCGCGTAAATCTCTAGATGGGTTTGGGAAAACCACTGGTGGCATTAATCTCACTAAAATTGCGATTGGTGGATTAGCAACAGCCGCGCTTGCTGCAACTGGTGCAGTTGTTTCTTTTGTTGGCTCTTTAGGCGATGGCATAAAGATTTTTGAAGAAACAGAACGCTACATGGCAAGAACAGAAGCTCAATTAAGAGCAACTGGGGCGGCTGTTGGCTTTTCTTCTTCTGAGATGGATAAATTTGCTCGCTCTGTCGCTATGAATACGCTCGCTAGCACCGATGGCGTTCGACAAGCGATGTCGGTAATGATGACATTTAAAAGCGTTACTGGCGAATCATTTAAAGAGGCAATTAAACTATCTCAAGATTTAGCCGAAACATTTGGCACTGATATTTCGAGCGAGGCTAGAAATCTTGGGCGAGCTTTAGAAAATCCAGCTGAGGCAATATCTATTCTGAAAAGAAAGGGTATTGAACTTACATCAGAACAGCAGAATTTAATCAATTCATTTGTTGAAACTGGTGATAAGGCTAAAGCACAGGAAATTATATTTAAAGCGTTACAAGAACGCGTTGGCGGTACTGGTGAGGGTTCTGCAAAAGATACATTATCCGGCTCGCTTGACACATTGGGGCAGGCAACTGATGAATTAAAAGAGCAGTTTGCAGAAACGACAGGTATTACAGATTTATTTAAAGGTGTTGTAGATAGTCTTTCAGGTGCTTTTATTAAGCTGACTAAGGCAATGAAAGGCGTAGATACTGCAACCCATGTAAAAAATCTTGAAAATGAAATTTCAATTTTAGAGAAATCTAAAAAATCCTTAGAACAACAGTTTGAATCTGGTGCCTTTGATGGCAGCGATGAAGTGTTGGCTGCAATGCGTGAGCAAATGGACCAGCAGCAAGCTAACCTAGACAAGGCTCGAGCAAAACTAAAAGAAGAGCAGGATAAACAAAAAGCAGAGGCAGATGCCGCTGAATCAAACCGTAAGAAAGCCGAGCAAGAAGAAAAAGAGAAGGCTGGCAAGGCTCAACTTGAAAAGATTGAAGATAAGCTAAAATCTCAAAAACAAAAACTAACTGAACAACTCGAAAAAGATCAGAAAGCCATAAACAAGCTTGAATTGAGTAAAGAAGAGATTGAAAAACGCGGCTTTAAAACAATCGAGCAGTTAAGAGAGGCTGAGGTTAATAAGCTTGAACAAAACTACAATGAACAAATCGCCACAATAAACAAGGGCGAAAATAAAAAAACGTCAGCGAAATCAAGCCGCGGTTCTCGTAGTAAAACAAATGATGTAGCATCTCTAGATATGCAGTATGCCAACGAGATGCAGAAATTGGAATTACAGCATCAACAACGTATAGCCAAGATTAACGGAATGGCTATATCTGAGAAAGATGCTAAAGAACGTAATTTTAGTAGCGCGTTAGAGTTAAGAAAACATTATCTAGTACTAGAGGCTCAGGCATATGATCAGGCTTTAGAGAAACAGAAAGCGAAAGAGATTAAAGAAGATAATGACAGAGCTAATAAAGTGCGATCATTCTTTAATGATATTCGAGGTTCTGGAAATGATCCGTATGTGCAAAACGATATTACACGCGAAGATCAACTGGTTAAAGCAAGAGAGCTTTACGACCAACAGTTGCTAAACGTACAGCAATTTGAGGAGGCTAAGGCGCTTATTGAGGATCAGTATCGCAAGCGCAAAGAGGATTTGGACTTACAGTCTGCAACAAATCAACTCAATATTGCATCTCAATTATTTGATGGTATAGCGGGGATTATTGAGGCGGCAGGGGCAAAAAATAGCGCGGCATACCGTACTATTTTTGCCATCTCAAAATCGTTTCAGATCGCCGAATCTATGCTCAACCTCCATGCGGCCGTAATGAAAGCGATGAATGACCCTACCGCAGTTACTCCGGCGCAAAAGTTTGCTAATATGGCGGCAGTTGCGTCACAAGGCGCGTCAGTGTTAAGCCAATTAACAAGTGTAACCCTATCAGGTGCGCGAGCTAATGGCGGTCCTGTTGGTGGTGGTCGGGCTTATCTTGTTGGTGAGCGCGGGCCGGAAATCTTTGTGCCCGGTGCAACCGGTCAAATTACGAGTAACGAAAATCTAAATAAAGCCCTTGGTAGTGGCGGTGGTGGAAACAGCGTTGTGATTAATCAAACAAATAATTTTGATGGTAACGGCGCAGACAACGAAAAACTTGCTCGTATGGTTGCAACAGCAACAAGACAGCAGGTGTACGATGTGTTAAAAGCCGAGTCACGAAGCGGCGGAATGTTGAGGTAGTGAATGAAAGAACTATTTAATTTTAAAATCCAATGGGGAATGCAGTTAGACTATAAGCCAGAAGTTGATGTTATCGAATTTGGCGATGGTTATCAGCAGCGCAGGGTAAGAGGTCTTAACTCTTTGCCATTATCAACTACCGCCACAATTCGCTATCATAAAGTTAGAGAAAGAGAGATGATTAAATCTCTTGATTCATTCCTTGCGCGACATGGTGGATATAAATCATTTGAATGGATTCCACCTGGCAAAGTTGAGAAAATATTAATTCTCTGCTCGGAATGGTCTAAGGTTGATAACGGGACTTATGTTGAATATTCATTACAGTTCCGACAGGTTTTTAACTGATTTGAGAGCCTTATCACAAATAAAAAAGTTGAAATAAGGTAGAATCACTAGGCATTCAATTTTATTGAGTTAGGAGTATTGTGTGGCTATTCGATTCAGAAAAACAAAGAAAATTTTACCGGGAGTAAAATTAAATCTAAGTAAATCAGGTGTAAGTGTCACGGCTGGGGTTAAAGGTGCCTCAATTAATATAGGAAAAAATGGCGTTTATCGTAATTTAGGAATACCGGGAACGGGTATCTCTAAGCGCGATAAATTGGAATTTTCCTCAAGCAAAGAGGAGGATTATTGCTACCTTGATGTGTTGATTGATTATGTTGTAGATGGGCAAGTTGTAACATTAAATGTTGCAATTACTGATTATTACCCAGAAAAAAATGCTATTTGGGGATATTGCGAAGAACTTGAGCAAGAGTCGGTCTTTTACCTGAACGATATACAAAGAGTATTTGATATTAGTTCAGGAAAAGATGTGGGAGATATTGCTGAATATTTTTCGCAGTTAAACCAATCTGAGGATAAAAAGAAAAGTAACAACCCACCGATAGGAAAAATCCTTGTTGTAGCATTTATCCTATTCTTTATTGCTTACACATTTCTTTTTACAAAAAACTGAAAATCAGCCTCTTGACTACAAAGGGGCTTTTTATTAGTATGTGTTTCAAGGTCTCAAAAACCTTATCTTCAACGGTAATTCACCCCGTCAGCGTGATTTTTTTGTACCTAAAACCCAGTGAGTTAAACCTTGCCATTATTTAACCCATTGTAAGCGGTCAAAAAAAAGATAATTTATTTACCAATGGTCGGCAGTGCGAAGAATACAATACCGAAAGGGAATAACTCCGCCTGATTGAAGACAGGTTTTGAGCTGCCGACCACCCGAACTATCGGGGTTTCTCTCAAAAGGAATCTTCAAATGACTACTCAAACCAAACAGCTCTCAACTTTCAATTTTGAAAATCAATCAATCCGCGCTTTAGTAATTAACAATGAGCCTTGGTTCGTTGCAAAAGATCTTTGCGACACATTAGGGATTACAAACCCAAGTAAGGCAATTTTAAATTTAGACGATGATGAAAAAATGATTTCTACCGACTCTAACTTAAAGTTAGGGTCGGCAGGGAACGGTGCTCAAAGCCTTGCATTGGTGTCAGAAAGTGGAATGTACACTTTAATCCTCCGCTGCCGTGATGCAGTGAAAAAAGGATCTATTCCACACCGTTTTAGAAAATGGGTTACAGCGGAAGTATTACCTACTATTCGTAAAACAGGCAAATATGAATCAAAAACAACGGCAGACGATCGTACAGGCCTACGCAATGCCGTAAATATGTTGGTGAGTAAGAAAGGCTTAATTTATTCCGATGCCTATCATTTAATCCATCAACGCTTTAATGTGGAATCAATCGAAGATTTGACATTAGAGCAGTTACCGCAAGCAGTAGAGTATGTACACAAGATAATTTTAGAAGGGGAGTTGATCACTGATCCTGAACTACCTAGCAGTGAAAAGAAATTCAGTTTTGAATTTACCGAATATGAACTTCAACAGCTTGCTTGGTTATGGTTCGCTTTCAAACGTGGCGTAGGTACTTTCCAGCACATCGAAAAAGCCTTTAACGTTTTAGGCTCGAACATGAGCGGGCAAATCTACGGACAGGCTTACGAATATTTAAGTGTATTACGCTCAACAAACAAAATCTTAAATCGCATTACACAAGAGTTTGAGATTGACCCAATGACAAATTGGCGAGCATTAGAACACTTGCGCCAGTTTGACCAGAAAGCTGTCAAAATCGATTTCTAAAAACACCGCAAAATCCGACCGCACTTTTCCTCAAGAAATCCGTGCGGCGGATTGCTACACCCAAAATTCACAAAAAGGACAAATTATGTTCAAGATTTTCTTTGCGGTGGCGTTGTTATGGTCCACCTATCATTTAGACTTAAATCAAGATTGCGATGGGTATATTTGCCAAGTTGAACAGTCTGATCAAAAGTGATTATAAATTGACTTAACCCTAAATTTGCATTACTATTTCTAACAATAGCCGAATTGTAGCAATGCAGTTCGGCTTTTTTATTGAAATTTTACAACCCGCTTGAATTGGCGGGTTTTTTATTGCCTGTAAGATAGCGATGTACACGTGACAAGCGGTGTTTCCTTTCTCCACTCACTGCTTCTTACAGGCCACCTTTTTGTGGAGAAAACAGGAGAAGATATGCAAACATTAACTGCAGAATTTTTAGGTAAAGAAGTTACTTTAGTGGACAACAACGGCGTGGCTTATGTGGCAATGCGCGAGATTGTGGAAGGAATTGGGTTAGACTGGAAAGGTCAGCATAAAAAACTGATGGAACAGAGTGAGAAATTCAACTGTGGACATATCACCACGGTTGCCAAAGATGGCAAAAACCGTGAAATGTTATGTATCCCGATTAAAAAGCTGAACGGCTGGTTATTTGGGCTTAACCCAAACAAAGTGCGTGCCGATTTAAAAGAACGCTTAGAAAATTATCAAGAGGAATGTTTCTTGGCGTTGTGGGACTATTGGACGGAAGGTGTCGCCCGCCGTGACGAAGTCAAAAATAAGTTGGTATTGTGGCAACAAAAGAAAGCCGAATACACGCAACGTGCCGGTGAACGGGGAAAATTATTGCAGCAATGCAAATCGGAAAAGCAAGCCCTTGAGCGTGAGCTTTTACAAATTAAACAATTAGATCTTTTCGTGAACTTATAACCGCACAATCTTTTAGAAAGTGCGGTTTTTTATTGGAGCAAATAATGCCTAAACCACTACCAACAGAAATGCGCTCAAATCTGTTTAAACTTGAGCAAGGCGCATTATTAGAGCTTTGGGAAATTGACTTGCGCCATATCTCTAGCAATGCCGATCCTGATGTTAAAGGCGAGATCTACCGTTTTCACAACGGCGTAAGCCAAACACGGGAGAATATCTGGTGGCAAGGTAAAGAGTATCAAGCCTACCCGATTAAAGCGGACGGTTTTGAGATTAGCGGACAAGGGCCAAGCAATCGCCCAACGCTTGCAGTATCAAACCTCTACGGCATTGTAACCGGCATTGTTGCGCATTTTGGTCAAGGTGTTGGCGGCAAGGTAACACGCCATCTTGTACCGGCGGAATATTTGGATGCCAAAAACTTTCCGGGTGGTGTAAATCCGACAGCAGACCCGAATCAAGAGGTGCCCAGTTACTACATCATTGAGCAATTAAAATCACTTGATGATGGGCGTGCCGTTTTTGAATTGGCATCACCGGCGGAAACAGATAACGCAAAAATCCCGTTATTGATGATTACCTCTGATACTTGTATTTGGCAATATCGCTCCCCCGAGTGCGGTTATACCGGAGGCCCGGTGGCTGACGAATTTGACAATCCAACAAGTGACAAAAAAAAGGATAAATGCTCACACTGCATAAGAGGTTGCAAATTACGCTTTGGCGAAAATGCGATTTTGCCTTTTGGTGGATTCCCGAGCACTACACAATACGGTAACTAATCATGATTGATGACAAGTTAAAACAAGAGATATTGGCACATGCCGAGCAATGTAAACCGCAGGAATCATGCGGTTTTGTTGTTTTTGATGGCAAGCAAAATCTCTATATCCCGTGCGTTAATGTATCGCCCGACCCAATCAATTATTTTGAGATTGCGCCGGAAGAATTTATCGCAGCCGAGGAAATTGGGGGGATTGTCGCCCTTGTCCACTCTCACCCCGATGGTGCAGATGAAAAGGGATTGCCCTATCTCTCAACAGCTGATCGTGAATGCCAAGTGCGGTTAGATTTAGATTTTTGGTTGGTTGTTGGTGGAGAGATTAAGCAGTTTCGCAACATCCCACCACTCCTTGGGCGACAGTTTGAAAACAACAAACAAGATTGCCGAAATATCGTATTAGATAGCTACATGTTGTCTGGTATTGATTTAGATGATAAGTCAGTATATCCGTTTGACTGGTTTAAATCCTCCAATCTGTACGAGGAGGGATTGCAACGATGCGGATTTTACAAGTTGATGCATGAGGATGACGTACAGCTTGGCGACATTATCCTAATCCAAGTCGGCTCCGATGTGGCTAATCATGCCGGGGTTTATTTGGGCAATCAAATGATGATACACCACAGTGAGGATAGATTGTCTGCGCGCGTACCGTATAACGGTTTTTGGCTCAAGCACACTCACTCAATATGGAGGTTTGAGGATTGGTACAAGTTAAATTTTACGGCGATCTTAAACGATTTGCAGACAGCCCGATAGAGCTAGAGGTTAGCAACTTTAAAGAGCTCATGAGTGGGTTATTTACGCAAATTAAAGGCCTTAGACAGCACATCCGAAAAGGCTATTATAAAGTCCGCTTTGGTAGTAAGTATCTGTCCGAAGATCAACTCAAGACAACACCAATCATTGACCTTAAAGATGGTTGTACGGTGCATTTCACGCCGGTGATTTCCGGGGCTGGTAAAGGTATTGGGGTAGGGCAAGTTATTTTAGGTGCAGCACTCATCGCAGCAGCCTTTTTTACTGGGGGGGCATCAATTTCGGCATGGGGGACAGGTGCAATGATGATGGGGGCGATGGGGGCATCGATGATGCTATCGGGCGCGATGACCTTACTCACAAAAGTGCCAAATATGGACACAAAATATAACGAGGGCGAGAAGAAACAAAGTACCTCGTTTAGCAATATCAAAAACTTAACCCCACAAGGGAGACCAATCCCTTTGCTGTACGGCAAAATGCTAACAAGTCTTGTGCTTATATCGCAAGGGGTTGAGACGTTTGACGATATGCCGACAAAGTAAAAAATAGATTTCATTTAGACCACGTTTTATGCGTGGTTTTTTATTTTAAGGATTAATAGATGGGTGGTAGTTCAAAAGGCGGCGGCGGGCATACTCCTTATGAGGCGCCTGATTCTTTGCGTTCAGCTCAAAAACTGCGCGCAATCGGCCTCATTTCACTTGGTCCAATTAAAGGGCCTACAAACAAATGGAAAGACACGTATTTTGACAATACGCCTATCCAAAACGCTAATGGTGTAGATGATAATGACGCCGCTAGTTTTAACTTTAAAAACACGGAGATCCAATACAATCTAGGCTATCAAGATCAAAAGCCATTAGAGGGGTTTGAGGCGTCTGAGCGTGAGGTATCGGTCGGAGCGGAGGTAAAGCAACAGCACCCAATTACTAGATCGGTAATAGATCCCGATGTGACACGCTTACGTCTAACGATCGGTGTAAACGCATTGATCTCACAAAACGATCAAGGGGACACACACGGCACGTCTGTTGATTTCCAAGTTTTGGTTAACAACACGCCGCGCGGAACGTATCAGATCGAGGGTAAATCGTCATCCCGATTTTACCGCAGTTACATCATAGATGATTTACCGCCAAGACCATTTACGGTTACGGTCAAGCGCTTGACGGCGGATAGCAAATCTCAACGTTTACAAAATGGTACACATTGGGTAAGTTACACAGAGATTATCGACACAAAATTAAGCTATCCAAATATGGCTATTGTCGGCATTAAGACCGATAGCCGATACAACCCAAATTTTCCCAATATCAACTTTTTGCTGTATGGGCGTATTATCAAAATCCCGACAACCTATGACCCGGAAGCGCGCACGTACGCACCGGGATTGTGGCGCGGTGATTTTAAAATGGGCTGGACCAATAACCCGGCATGGATTTTTTACGACCTTATCACGGATAAGTTAGCGGGCTTGGGTGAGCGCATTGGCGATTTTGGCATTGATAAATTTATGCTGTATGAGATTGCCAAATATTGTGATGAGCTTGTAGATGACGGCTACGGCGGTAAAGAGCCGCGCATGGTATCTAACTTATGGATTACCGAGCAAAGAGATGCTTATAACGTCATCTCTGATATGGCGTCCGTATTTAGAGCTATTGCGATTTGGGATGGCACACAATTTACCGCAATCCAAGATAGACCAACCGACCCGGTGTGCTTATACAGTCAATCAAACGTAGTTGACGGCAAATTTAGCCGACAATACACCGCAGGTAAGGCGATTTTTACCGCGGTTGAGGTTGAGTATGCGGACGAGCGCAACCTATATCAAAAAGCGATTGAGTATGTTGCCGATGATAGCATGATTGCCCGTTACGGTTACAACGTCAAAAAAATGACCGCTTATGGTTGCACCTCACGTGGTCAGGCTCATAGATACGGCAAATGGGTGTTGGAGACATCACGCCTTGAGCAATGTACGATTACTTTTGCTGTTGGCCGACAAGGATTAATGCACTTGCCAGGTGATATTATCGAGGTCGCAGATAACAACTATGCCGGCAAGGTTTTAGGCGGCCGAGTTGTTGCGATTAACGGTAAAAAGGTCACATTAGATCAGCCTGTAGAGATTAAGGGCGAGAGCTATCTAAACTACATCACTACCAATGGTTTGACAAAAATCAAAATTAAGTCGGTCGATAAATCTAATCCAGCAATCGTTGAGCTTGATAGTGTGCCGCAAGAGTTGAATATTTTTGATAACTGGGTGCTTAAATCAGGCGTAGTGTCAACTCAACTCTACCGCGCGTTAGGCATTACCGAAAATGACGACGGAAGCTATACCATTACCGCATTACAGCATGAGCCACAAAAAGAGGGTATTGTTGATGGTAGTGCGAGCTTTATGCCGTCCGTTACTACATCTCATGGCGCAGGAGTTAATAAGCCCGCTAACGCAGATATTAGCTTTGGTGATGGCGGGGTTAAATTAACGTGGACCACGCCAACAAATCAAGGAGCCGTTAAGTATGACATTAAGTTATACCGCAACGGTAATTTGTACAGCACTCACTTAGACTTAGACAGCCCGGAAATTAGTTTTGATAACCTACCGAGCGGAAGCTATACGGTAGAGATACGAGGCAAAAACGGTTTAGGGCAACTGTCCGATCCGGTAACGCGCACGTTTGAGATTAATCTCAATATCCCTCGATTTGTGACTAAGTCGCTATTGTTTGCAATTGAGCTTGATTGGGATTTACCTAAGACGGCCACAGTCGGTAACTACACCGAGGTTTGGCGCAGTGCAACTAATGATATTAGCAAAGCAGTTAAAGTGGCAACCTTGCCATATCCACAAAATAACTATGTGATGAGTGGCGTGCCGTTGAGCGCGGAATACTATTTTTGGTTGCGTTGCGGCGATAAAAACGACAACAAAGGGGAGTTTACTGCGGCCGTATTTGGCGAGGCTGACCACAACCCGGATAATCTACTCAATGCAATTGAGGGCAAAATCACTAAATCACATCTTGGGCAAGAGCTCATAAACTCCATTAAAGCTGATATTAATAATGCTGTTGGGGAAGAAGCTAAAACAAGACAAACCGCTGTCGCTGGTGCATTAGCTCAAATAGCTGCACAAGCTCAATCGTCAGGAACCGCAATAAAAAATCTTGAAAAAGCAGACCAAGCACAAGCTGAAACCATCAAAACTGTGGCAGCGAAGGCCGAATCAGCTTTATCAGGTATTACTGCAGTAAGACAGGCTCAAGCGCAAAGTGATAAAGCGAATGCACAACAAATTAACGCTTTAACCGCTAAAGTTGGCAATGCTGAATCAACAGTATCACAGGTGAGTAGTGCTGTTGCTGGACTTAATGGCAAAGTTAGCTCGATGCACACAATCAAAACACAAGCTATTGCTGGTGGAAGAACTGCTGTTGCCGGTATCGCACTTGGTGCAAATCAAGACGAAAGCTCAGTCATTGTTATGGCTGATAAGTTCGGGATTGTTGCTAATGCGAATGATGGCAATGTCAAACCTGTATTTAGTGTAACTGATGGTCAAGTAGGTATTCGTGGTGATTTGGTTGTAGCTGGGTCTGTGACAAGAGATAAGTTGTCATCTGGTTCAGGTGCAAACCTATTTTATAATCCTATTTTTGCAAATCCAACAAATGGTGTTCCTGATGGGTGGACTTTATTTGAGGGAGGACTATCGAACGAACAGAAAGGTGAAAGAAGATGCTTTCAAGATCCAGATTATGGATTCAGGAAAGGTGGATATCTGCCCAATGAAAACATCGTTAGATTCCACAATAGACGAACAGGTAACGCATCAACACGCACTGGTATTTACCAGAATGTGGCTGTTAATGCTGATAGCTGGTATATGGTTTCTTCCTATATGGGTAATCATAATTGTACTAAGGTTGAAATTTATATTGATGTGCGAGGACGCAATGGGGAATGGTTATTGAATAAAACAGTAGGTGTACCAAAAAATAAAAACTTCGTAGGTATTAATGATGCAGAACGAGCGTTTATTAAGTTTAAAGTACCGCCTAATGGCGTAAGCGTTGATGTATTTTTCTTCTTCTACGACGCAGACGGCTCAAATGCAAATGGCTGTTGGATGTTTGTTGGGCGACCAATGCTTGAAGAATGTACAGAATACACAACGCAACCTAGTCCATGGGCTAATGCTGGTTTAACGGAAGTGCACGGCGGCAGTATCATTGCAGACACAATCCGTGGCAACCATATTATGGCTAACCAAGAAATTAGGGCACCACGAATATCTGGCGGTGAAATTGATATAAGCGGCAATGACGGTATTTTGAGAGTTGGACGAACTGGTAATTTTTTAGTTCGAGCAAGCTCTCAAAATAGAGGTTTGGTTATGAATAATGACCAGATTATTGTTTATGATGATCGTGGTAATGTTAGGGTGAAAATGGGGAGATTATAATGGCAAATTACGGATTTGAAGTATGTAATGCAGATGGGATTATTAGGGATAAGGTAACGAGTAAATTTGCGAGAATTATAGCAAAGTTGCACGTCCCTCTTATCGTAGCATACGACTATGCTTACCAGAAAGCAGGTAGCGGGTCATTTATTGTGAATGAATTGTTGAATATACCTAAAGGCTATATCCCATTTTACTTTATCTCTCCGGCAGAACTTAACGGATGTTTTTACCCAAATGTGAAAATATCGGGCAACCTAATCAGTTGGGACTTTTACATTTACGACAGAGAATTATTTCCTCGCAATTACGACAAAAAGAATGGCGTTTCTGACCTTTTTGGTGATAATCCAGTCGGATTTGATTCTACCGATGTTGCGCCCAAGCGAACTGCTATCTTTGGTGGATGTTATATAAATGTAGGAATTTGCCCAGATGCTTAAAATATCAACAGAAGATGCTATCAATATCATTGATGATACATACAAAAACTATCATTTACGCAAGTCAGGGGTTTTATACGATAAAGACTTCGAAATCAATGGCATGACTAAAGACTGCTATATTCCGTGTGTCGGATTTAACTCGCCAATAATAGTCATCCACCCAAGAGGGCATGATTACAACAGTAAAGTTACGTATGTTCCAGTCAGCAGGAATATGACAAACAAAGACTATATTAATAGTGAGTACAGAAATACTTTTGGATTTCAGATCTACGTCTGGTGGAATCTGCATGTAAATGAAGGCATTGAATATTATATATTTGATGATTGGCAGCCAGAAACAGCAAAATACGGTTTAACCTTATGGAATGAAAAAGGCGAAATCATATACCATTCTGACTGGCATAGGCTTAAATTGCTCGGGGTGCATCAGTTAGGGAGAGCGGGACCATCTATAAGTAATGACTTAAAAATTGATATATCAAAGTTTTCAAATTTATCAAATAAAGTCGGGATATTAATGCCGTTTGTGAGGAGGTGCATGATGGGAGGATTGCCAGGGCAATATCTCCCACCTGCTGGAGGGCATAATACATTTAATAACTATGAGCTTGGAGAGGGCTTCTTTTTTAAAGATAAAAACACGATCCAATACTCTTGGGTTTGTCTATCTGGGGTTGATGGATGGTGGTTCTCGTGGGATCAGATAATCACACCGCCATCATCATTTATATTAACAGTTGATCTCGATGGCATGCCATTAAATTACAATTAGGAGTAAACATGACAACATTTAACAAAATCTTAAACCCAATGTACTCAGCTATCGCTACGTACTCAAAACAAGAGGACGGCTCAATTAATGCTAAGTATGTATTAGGTACTGGTGAGGATAGTTACGGCTCCGTGACCAACTTTACGCCTATCATATCTGAGTATAAATGGATTGATGCTGTGGCAGCTAAAGAGCTAATGAGCAAATCATTAACTAAAGATGATATTGGTAAAACGACAGAGCAAATTGAATTAGAGCGGATTTATGCTTATCTGAAAGAAAACGGTCAAATCGTAATCTAATTGGTCTTAACTAAAACTAACCGCACTTTGAGCAATCATTGTGCGGTTTTTTATTGGAGTAAAAAAATGAAATACATCTCAAAACAAATCGAAGATATCCGTACTGGCGCTATGTCAGAACATCATGCAGTCACAGGCTTGCAAGTTGACTATGTCAATAATAGTACATTTGTCACTATTGCATCGTATGTATCAAAAGCCAAAAAAGACGAGGGTAAAGACTCGCTATCGGTTAACACCTTCACAATTCAAGCAGTTCCAGATTGGGATAAAATTCCGTATGAATGGGCTTTAGGTGAGTTAGTTAAGGCACAACCTGAAGATTTTAGCCCTGAAACATACATCGGTTATGTCAATCCGTATATGTTTGCTGGTGGAAAAGTAGAGCAGTAAAAAGCAAAACTGGAAAGCGGTGAAATCGATCCGAGTACGGCAAAAGATTTTGTAATCTTGGCATACCCTCAGGTCTAGTAAAAAAGTGCGGTTGTTATAACCGCACTTTAAATCTTGTTACCTGGAAGCGGCCCACATCGCTCTAGATTGCTTGCTATCCAACAACATATTTTCATTTATAAATTTCTCAAAATCTTTCTCATCAAATTCAACAAGTCTAGCGCCAAAGTCTAGCGATAGAGTAGAGGCGAGGGATTGAGAAAATCGCCATTCAAGAACGCTCTCACAATGCTCAGGAGTTTTATAGTAAATGACAGAAATACCTTTTGCGTTTTCTCCCATACCATAAACCTCCGCTATAATTTCTCTTCTTCTCGCAAGCAAAAAATTAATCAATTCTTCAACATCTGGCTTGATGGTTCTTTGCCCATTCTCCCAATACTCCCAAGAGCGCTTGCTAACCTTGCCAATATGTTCAGCGGCCTCAACCGTTGACAACCCTAATAACTTTCTTGCAACCTTTAATTCAAGTGGCGTCATGATTTAATCCTTATTAAAAAGCCGTCATTTGACGGCTCTTAGTTTAAAATTGAATACCTTGTTTTTCTGCTAAATTGATGGCTTTTTGTAATTTCGCAATCGCCTCGTTTACTGCCTCTTGGTTGAATTTCTCAGCTAATTCTTTTGAGTAGCTTTCGTTTTTGAAGAAATCTCTCGCAGAGCTAAATTGTTCAACTGCTGATTTAAATAAACCTTTAATCGGCTCTCTATGATTTTTCGGTAAAGTTGGAAGTTTAGCAAAGTTTTCAGATGTTGCGATTGTAGCGAAGTTTGAAGATGTGATTTTCATAATGTTCTCCTTGAGATTAGAGTCGCACCATTGCGTTCTCTTTATGTGGTGTATTATGTTCGCATTTAGCGAACTTGTCAAGAAAAGAATTGTAAAGATTTGTAAATTTTTTTAATCTAACAATTCTGCTATTTCTTCCATGTTCGTGGCGTAATAGACATTTTGAGGTATTCTGATGTCTTTATGCATATTTTATGGCATTATTACAACCCTGTAACTTTAGTAGTTTCGGAAAAATATGTATAGTTTCGGAAATGAATAATATTACGTGCACGTAATATTATGATTTTATTAATTAAAAATTGGTGTTGTAAAATTTGCACGCTTTGACTTCAAACGTGCTTAATTTTTAGCTTGTGATAAGAACACCAATAATGATGAGTTATTGGTGTTTTTTCTTTTCGGGCAAAGTGCGGTCAAATTCGAAATCGTTTTAGGAGTATTTTCCAATGAAGATAGCCTTAGGCATTGAATATAACGGAAAACAATATTGTGGCTGGCAGCGACAAGAGAAAGTGCGCAGTGTACAAGAAGAATTAGAAAAAGCGTTATCTTTTGTTGCAAATGAAAAAATTGAAGTATTTTGTGCGGGCAGAACAGACTCCGGGGTACATGGCACAGGACAAGTGGTGCATTTTGAAACTACCGCTGTTCGCCCTGAAAAAGCATGGGCATTTGGGACCAATGCGAATTTGCCTGATGATATTTCGGTGAGTTGGGTAAAAGTGGTGGATGATGAATTTCACGCTCGTTTTTCGGCAACCGCGCGTCGTTATCGTTATATCTTGTATTGCAATAAATTACGTTCAGCCATTTTGCCGGAAGGGATTACTCATTGCCATTTAGATTTAGACGAAAAGAAAATGCACCAAGCGGGGCAGTTCTTATTGGGGGAAAATGATTTTTCCTCTTTCCGCGCGGCACAATGTCAATCTAATACGCCTTGGCGGAATGTGCATCATTTAAATGTGGTACGAAAAGGGCAGTTCGTTATTGTGGATATTCAAGCTAATGCTTTTGTGCATCATATGGTGCGTAACATTGTTGGAAGCTTGATTGAAGTTGGCACAGGTAATCAACCCGTTGAGTGGATGAAATGGTTGTTAGAGCAAAAAGATCGTAAATTAGCCGCGCCAACAGCGAAACCTGAAGGCCTGTATTTAGTCAATGTGATTTATCCTGAAAAATTTGCGATTCCACAGAAAAATTTAGGGCCATTGTTTTTAGAAGATAATCTCATCTGACTAGCAAATTTCGCTAAATTATGATTAAATACGCAAACTTTTCTAGTTAATAAAAAAGGTAAAAAATGAGCTGGATTGATAGAATTTTTAGCAAAGGAACCTCTTCCTCTGCATCACGTAAAGCTAACGTACCAGAAGGGGTTTGGACAAAATGTACCTCTTGTGAACAAGTGCTTTACGGTGAAGAAGTAAAACGTAATTTATATGTTTGTCCAAAATGCGGTCATCATATGCGTATTGATGCTCGTGAGCGCCTTTTAGCCTTGTTAGATGAAGGTTCAAGCCAAGAATTATCGGCTGATTTAGAGCCAAAAGATATTCTTAAATTTAAAGATTTAAAAAAATATAAAGATCGTATTACTGCTGCACAAAAAGAAACCGGTGAAAAAGATGCATTAATCACAATGACCGGTACACTTTACAATATGCCGATTGTTGTTGCGGCTTCAAACTTTAGCTTCATGGGCGGTTCAATGGGCTCGGTAGTAGGGGCAAAATTTGTAAAAGCGGCAGAAAAAGCAATGGAATTAAATTGTCCGTTTGTGTGTTTCTCTGCAAGTGGCGGTGCACGTATGCAAGAAGCGCTTTTCTCCTTAATGCAAATGGCGAAAACCAGTGCGGTGTTAGCAAAAATGCGTGAAAAAGGTGTGCCGTTTATTTCGGTATTAACCGACCCAACACTAGGTGGGGTATCTGCAAGTTTTGCGATGCTAGGTGATGTGAACATCGCTGAGCCAAAAGCGTTAATTGGTTTCGCAGGCCCACGCGTTATCGAACAAACTGTACGTGAGAAATTACCAGAAGGCTTCCAACGTAGTGAAT
>ERZ773072.250-NODE-250-length-32992-cov-17.158181_pt1 | contig 32992 bp, 33 predicted proteins | sample MGYA00580617_ERZ773072 | MGnify/ENA primary metagenome ERZ773072 (study PRJEB29015, sample SAMEA2737970) | human oral metagenome | biome: human oral; feature: human-associated habitat; material: dental | place: China | collected 2122 ...
GATTTGGCTACTTTTTCGCGGAGCCTGAAATTAACCTGGAACTTATTGACGGCAATAAACAGCTAAAGAAGTTGTCTGACAGCGAGCGGCGCGAACTGCTAGAAACCGCCCGCACTGAGCTCGCCAAACTCACCGGCTGGACGCCAGAATCAATCCAAAATTGCCTTAACAAATTGCTGGAAACAACCGGCCAAAAACCGGGCGTTCTCTTCAGCCTGATCCGCATCGCCGTCACCTGGGCGCCGTTCAGCCCGCAGCTGAACGATACGCTGGCATTGATTGGACGTGAGCGCACGCTAAAACGCTTTCAGAAATATCTAGATATAAAAGATTAGCTGCAGTAGATTAATGACAGCAGATTTTAATCATACAAAACACCCATCAATTGATAAGTTACTCGTTTATTTCTAAGATCGTTGCTGTAAGTTACGTCTTTCTGTAGCTCGCCAGATTCGATAATATCACACACCAAGACTTACCTAATCAAGATTTTTCCCGTTTGATTTGATAAATTCTCTGCGTTCGCGCGGGGTCATGCCACCCAAAACACCATCGCTTTCATTGTTTAATCCTTTTTCTAACGCGTCTTCTAAACACTTACGTAGAACTGGGCATCTGCGACAAATCTCTTTAGCGCGTTCGGCGCGCTCTTTCCGAATTTTGCCGCTCTCTGGAGGCAAAAACAATTCAATGTCACCAGAGCCGCACGCCGCTTTTCCTTGCCATCCGCCACCTAAGCTCGAATCCGCAGTAGCTCTAGCACTATTCTGTAGATTTATTTCGTGTATTGCTGCACCTCTGAACAAACCCATGACGCAATAATAGCATACGCAGCACATCGTGCAAACCATAACCAATTCACACCAATTATGCTATAATTTTACCGAGATGCAAAAGCAAAAAATACGCAGACGAAACAGACAACCGAGCCCGCTCGTGGCGCAACACTACGAGGCTGGTAGTAAGCAGTCACGCCTGCAACGACTGCGCGATTTTATTAATCGTCATCGTATTGCAACAATGTGCATTTGCGGCGCAATCCTGATCGCTATCGGCGGGGCGGTGGCCTTCGTATTGACATATCGCGCGCCAGTTGCCGACACTGCGTATCATGCTCCTGCCAAAAAAGCGCCTAAAACTGCCGAAAAATACTATTCCCACCTCAATGGCATTGAAGTTGCCTCTAAGGCCGACCTATCCAAACCGGTTACTGCCATCATGATCGAAAATTCGCCTGATGCCCGGCCGCATTCTGGACTCAAGCAGGCCGAAGTCGTCTACGAAGCCATCGCCGAAGGCGGCATCACACGCTTTCTGACACTATTTCAACAGCACAAACCTCAGCTCATCGGCCCAGTCCGCAGCCTGCGTATGTACTATATCGATTGGCTAGCGCCATACCAGGCTAGCGTCGCCCATGTCGGTGGCAGCCACGCTTCACTGCAAGAGATTCGTGGCGGTAAGTATCGCGACATCGATCAGTTCTTCAACGGCAGTTCGTACTGGCGCGCTAATGATCGGCGGCCGCCGCATAATGTCTATACCAGCTTCGAGAAGTTAGACGCACTCAACGCTGGTAAAGGCTATAAGTCATCGCAATTCACCAGTTTTGCTCGCGCCGACAGCAAGGCTAGCGACAAACCAAACGCCACCAGCATCGACGTCAATTTCTCTAGCAGTTGGTACAACACGCACTATGATTACGACAAGGCTAGCAACACATATCTGCGCAGCATCGGCGGGCAGGCTAGCAACGACCGTGAAGAGGGTAGGCTAGCGCCGAGCGTCGTCATCGCGCTGCATGTCAACGAGACTACCGTCATGGAAGACGGCTGGCGGCAAAGTATCGTTACTAATGGTACCGGTACTGCAACAGTGTTTCAGAACGGCACGGCCGCTGAATGCACTTGGCGCAAGAATGACCGTTTTAGCCCGCTCGAGCTCATCGACGCTGCCGGCAAACCAGTCGCACTAAATCGCGGACAAACCTGGATCGCTGCCGTACCAAACAGCGGCGGAGGAGGTGTCTCGTGGCAGTAAGCGACGCCAAGCCAATAGTCAAACGCACGCCAGAAATGCGTGATTTTTGGCGTATTCATCGCAACAAGGTTGCAACAATATCTATTCTTGTTCAGTTACTAGTAGCCTTGTCGGTTATTGCAATAATGATCATTTTGCAGGTTCGTTTGGATGTCTTTCTTATTGCAACAATTGTCATTTCGCTGTTAATCATTTCTACTGCAACAAATTTCGCAGTGTTGTCTTTTGCAATGATTCCGCTGCGCGACCTCTCGACCGCGCTAGTTAATGCTGCCGGACAAAAAATTGACCAAAAGTTACCAAACCCTAGCAATAAAGAATACAAAGCTACCGGCTTTAGCGATATGCTGCTGTCTATCTACAAAGAACATACCGAAACCAGCCCAGACAAAGCTAGTGCAACTGACGAACTAGCCAGCGCCCTCAATCTGACAAGCACCGGCATAATTATCCTCGACAAGAACAACGGCGTAATTTTCGCTAACCGCGCCGCGCCAATCTCGCTCGACGCCAAAGGCGCTTATCATTTTGACTTGCTATTTGACGACGGCACCGACCTGATTGAATGGCTCAATCAACACCGTACCGACAATGTTCGCGCCCGCAAAATTTGGCTGCGAGTTCCCAACAAGGTCATCGGACAGGAAGACCGCCGTATTTTCAATATCACTGTCGATTTTGAGCAAGGCAACGCCGTGGATGCTATCATTACCGCCTACGACGAGACTGAAATCTACCAACCAGAGGACGACGACCTTGACTTCATCTCGTTCGCCGCCCACGAGCTGCGCGGTCCAATCACCGTTATCCGCGGTTACTTAGATGTACTGGCGCTCGAACTCGATAGTAAACTCGAGCCCGATCAAAAAGAGCTTTTCCAGAGATTAATCGTTAGCGGCAATCGTTTATCTGGCTACATCAACAATATCCTCAACACCAGTCGTTACGACCGCCGCCACCTCAAACTCCAACTGCACGAAGATTCGTTGGCGACAATCTACGAGACTATCCGTGACGATATGGAGCTGCGCGCCCGCTCGCAGCATCGTTCACTATCCGTTGACATTCCGAGCGATTTACCGACCGTTGCCGCCGACCGCTCTAGTGTTTCCGAAGTGTTGTCTAATCTCATCGATAATGCCATCAAATACTCCGACGAGGGCGGCGCTGTGCGCGTCACTGCTCGAGCCAAAGGCAAGCATGTTGAAGTTTCGGTCGCCGACAATGGTATCGGTATTCCAGCCAGCGTCATCAACAATCTCTTCCACAAATTCTACCGCAGCCACCGCAGTCGCGAGACAGTCGCTGGCACCGGCATCGGCTTATATCTCAGCAAAGCTATCATCGAAAGCCACGGCGGTACTATCGGCGTATCAAGCATCGAAGGGCAGGGAGCAACTTTCACCTTCACGCTACCAATCTACGCCGCTGTTTCTGACAAACTGCATGACGCCGACAATTCCAACACCGAAATCATCTCGGCAGGCAATAGCTGGATTAAAAATCACACTAAATACACAGGGTAATTAGGAGAGTATTATGGCAATTTCCACAATCTTAGTCATCGAAGACGACCGTTTCATCGGCGAGATGTACGTTCGCAGCCTCAAAATGGCTGGCTATAACGTCGAGTGGGCAGTTGATGGCCACGATGGTTTGGTCATGGCCACCAATCAGCATTATGATTTAATTTTGCTCGACATCATGCTACCAGAGATGCGCGGTACCGAAATCATGACCGCTATCCGCAAATTCGAAGAAAACAGCGCCGAGAAGTCGCGTATCGTCGTCATGACAAATTTCGATCAAGACGAGAAAAGCCGCGCCGCTCTAGAGAACGATGCCGACGCCTACCTGATTAAGGCTGAAATCACGCCGCGCCGCCTAATCGAAATCATTCAGCAGCTCGGTAGCTAGACAATGCTCAGCTCTGCTGCTATAATATCAGCAGTCTGGCTCTATCGTCTAGCGGTTAGGACACCGGGTTCTCATCCCGGCAACCCGGGTTCGATTCCCGGTAGAGTCACCATAAAGGGATGTATATTCCGTTCGTATTTGAAACAGCTCGTTTACCTCTGGTGGCGGGCTATTTTTGTGGGTTCCAAAGTTTATTTCGTCATATGTTGGGAGTTTGTTGAATATAGCGCCGAAAAAGGCAGCTTTTCGCAGTGGATTACAGAGGTCAAGCAGCAGTTCTGAAAGGTGTTCCAAAATATATTTAGCGTATTGCAAAACTTGGTCAAATTCAGCTTGTAAATTCGGCTGCCTGGCAATTTCTTCATCCAGCTCTGCTAATTCTTTTTCGACGCTAAGGATATCCTCTTCAAGGTATTTTAAGGCGGTCTCGCTTGTGACAACACGCATCCGATCAACGGTTGCCTTGATTTGGCTTTGCAGGCTCTCGCGGTGCTCTAAGCGCTGCCTATTAGCGTCAGTCTGCTTGGTCTGACGTTCGCGCCATAATTCAGCGATGGCGGCGATAACATCGTCGATGTATTCTGGCTTGATAGTAATAGCCCTTACAAAGTCTTCTATTGTCTTATCAAATTCAGGCTTCGACACGCGGAAGTAATGGCCATCGCGACTGCAGTGATAGGCTGGATAGTGTTTACCTAGTTTGCCACGAGTAGCACTACCAGATAGTGTCTTACCGCATTTAGGACAGGCGACTACCTGCTTATATGGATAATCTGGGTTATAAACTTGTTTATTTTTCAAATGATCCGGGACTGCTTTACGTTTAATAGTGATACTATCATGGCTATCAACCTCCACGAAGACCCGGCCGCGATTAGCTTCATTGAATAAATCCACGCTAACGAGCCCATCAAACTGCGCTTTAACCGGCTTATCATACGTCCATTTTTCTTTAATAATACCGCAATATACCAATTTGCTGGTGTATTGATCAATCATTTTGGCGGTCATTTTTCGGCCGCCAATCTGTCGTTTAATTTTCGTTCGGTCGTATTTGTCACGTACAATCGTCACGCGAGAACGAAAGCCCATAGAATTAAGCTCATCGGCAATTTGCTGGTTTGTATAAACATGCGCAGCACGCATCTCAAACAGTCTGATAATAAACTTTGCCTCATTCTTATCAGGCTTAAGAATAGTCCTCTTACCGTTTTTAGTATCAATCTTAACGCTGCGAAACCCATAGTGTGGCCGTCTCATCCAATAGCCAAGCTGCGTGTAGCGAATCTCCGCGCCAATCATACGACTCATAATGTCGCGCATCTCGTCTTTAGCTCGTTCAGCCTCAAGATACTCAGATTTTTGTGTGGGATTGAATTCGCTCCAATAGTATTTAAAACCAGTGTGTTCAAGGGTGTTAATTTGCTGCTTACCAATAACACCATACATATCCTCAAGCGCGATACCAAGCCTAGTCAACTGCCGCTTGAGCGGAGAATAGTAATCACCGCCGCCTCGTGTAAAGCGATCAATTGACTTAATAAGAACAACTTGAAAGCCTTTGCTCTTATCTTTGCAGACATCAATAACTTTCTGCATTGGTTGTACTTCATGTGAGGCAGACTCAAGCAGAATAATCGTCTCTGTAATAACAATGTTATGCGCCTTGGCATAGGCTTCACCCTGCTCACGTTGTGCTTCTGGGGAATCACCGTCAAGACCTTGCTTATCCGATGATACGCGTATCGCTAGCAGTCCGATTCGCGGTTGACTTGTTGGCGACATGTTCCTTATCCTCCAAAATAGTGATTAATTTTTGAGCAAAAGCTCCATCTTCCAAAATTTTCTCAACGACAAGATTAGCAACTAGTTTGATTCGTTGCTCAATCGTAAATGAAAATTGCTCCGCCAGCGGCGCTTTCGGTTTATTCTTACTGCCTTTTGGTCGTGCCATACACCCTCCATGTAGTGGCTCATTTTAACAATAATTAGTCAGTTGTTTTAGGCTTAGACTGCTGCGGTCGTCCGCGACTAGCACGCTCCTCTAGGTCTTTCTCAATCAACGCCTTCAGCTCTTTATCACCAACGGTCGTCAATGCTTTGAGCACTAATTCAGTAAGACTTATCCCTTGGCTATATGCAACCGCTTTAGCACGATTTCGCACTTCCTTTGAAGTGTCAATTTGTAGCTGGATTCGTCCTTGATTCATTAAATCCAGTATACAACAGAACTACGACACATAAAAGATGAGTGTTTCTTCTAACTGTCTAATATGTTATTAACGAGCCAGCTTTTATTATTAAAACTTCTACTTTAATTGTACTACTTGTAGTACAAATTATCAATAGTTTTTACCTATTTTTATTACAAATTATACCGAATAACGATATTCGGTATATATCATCTATATATTATCTGTTATAACTTGCTATTTTTTCTCCTCTTCTATATAAATATAATAGAATATGAAATGCGTTGAGATGCTTGTTGTATGAAGAGAATAGACAAACGATCTACTTTAAGGCAAGGGCAAATAGATATATTAAGAATACTATACAAGTACCGATTCAGTAGCCGCCAATTACTAGCAGACAGTTTACACATAGCAGCAGGATCAAATCTATATGAAAAACTAAATGTTTTGATGAGGCATAAACTAGTTGCAAGACGCTATAACGCACGTCTGAAGTTGCAAGGAATACCCGCAGCCTACTACTTGACACCAAAAGGTTTCAAGACTTTACAGACAATAGATAGCCGTCAGTGTATTACAGATAGAACAATCAGGTCAAGCTACCGCGACAAAATCGTTGGGCAAGCGTTCATCAACCATACTCTTGCTGTACATAAATATACAAATACGCTAACACACAAACACCCAACACTTAGAACCTTTCTTCGTCGCGACATGAGTCGGTATGACTATTTTCCAAATAATCCGCCAGACGCCTTTCTGTCATTAAAAATAGGTGAGGAAGCGACTCCGAGGCGATTTTTCTTTGACTTTATATCAGAAACTACGCCGCGTGCCGCCATCAATCATCGTATCGCCCAGTATATTAAATTTTTTGATGAGGGCGGATGGAATGAAACTAATAGCGAGTTACCAAAGTTATTATTCTTAGTCGAAACAATAGCCATTAAAAAACGTCTATTGAAGGCGGCTCGTACTATACGAAATCAATTTGACATGGAAGACGATATTGAAGTCTACGTCACTACCGCTAATGATATAGAGCATGCCGATGCTAGTAGAATGTGGATAAGCATCGACGACCCAGACAGTACACTCTCCTTAGATGATCTATAAACTTCAGAAACTATCTCTTGCTTTCACCGGCCGCTTGACGATTTCAAGTGAGCAGAGCGAATCTTGGAATGGTCAAGCGATTGCCGCCACAATGTCTTAGACCGCCACCTTATTTTGTCAAAAACGTAGCAACCGGCGCGCTCTGTCCATAAGACAGGACGCGACGGGTGATGCGATTTTGCAAAATAAGACAACAATTATCAACTAATCAGCAAACTTCTCGTTAAAGCTACGGCCATTCTTGCTCCGATAATCTTCACTGCGCTCATAGACGCATGTGAAGTTAGTGGAGTAAGTATGGCCGCTGTTGCGGTTATTAAGATAACTTAACGATATACAAAGCGGACAAGACATCAATTACAAGTAATAGTGTTTAGATAGCGATTATATTGACCTAGAAATAGTTTATAGCTTATACTTAGAGAAATTAAAAATATTAAAACAATATGCAAGAAAACACCCCTAGCAACCGTAACGATTCTCCAGATGAGCAGCACCAAGTGATTATCCAAGCTGATCATTTAGTCAAACGATACAAAACTGGCAGTCAAACAATTCTCGCGGTCAACGATGTTTCGTTGGCGATTAACCGCGGCGAGTTTGTGGCGATCACTGGTGCCAGCGGCAGTGGTAAGAGCACGCTATTGCAGCTTCTCGGCGGACTTGATAAGCCGACTAGCGGCGACATTACTATCAACAACGTCAAGATTAATAAAATCAGCGACAGCAAACTATCAAGATTTCGCAATCAAACTATTGGTTTCGTGTTCCAATCGTTTTACTTGCAGCCATTCTTGACTCTGCAACGCAATATCGAAATAGCTGCCATGCCTAGCCGAATGAAACGCAATCAGCGCAAGACTCGTGCCGATAAGCTGGCGCAGCAAGTTGGCTTGGGTGATCGTCTCAAACATTTCCCGCGCGAACTGTCTGGTGGACAAATCCAGCGCGCCGCCATTGCTAGAGCGCTGCTTAACAATCCCGACATCATACTTGCTGACGAACCAACCGGCAATCTCGACTCGCAAAATAGCCGTAATATCGTTGCGCTGTTTCGACATATCTGCGATATTCAAAACACAACTGTCGTTATCGCCACTCACGACCGAGAAATTGCCGCCAGTGCCGACCGTGTCATCACCGTTGCAGACGGGAGGATTGCATGATTAGGCTAACTGATATCGCAATTCTATCGCTCACCAAGCTTCGATCCCGTCCGGTTAGAACAGTAATCACAATCATCTTGGCTAGCTTGTTATTTGGCGTTTTAGTTGCTGTGTCACTAGTCTCGACCGGTATATTTCATAGTATTAATGATTTCCGCAAAGACGGCTTGACCAGCCGCTATATTGTCAGCGTATCTAACGCGCCAAACGACAACCCGCTAGCCCTGCAAAATACCATGCAAGACCCAGCTTTAGTTACAGAGGCGAAAAAACGGTACGAAAAGTTAGTACAAGCCAAAACCGCTGAAGCTAAGAGATTAAACATCTCGTATTCACAAATCAACGACCAGCCGCCGTACAAGCAGACAGAGAACGGTAGCGAATCCTTAGTACTCAACGATCCAAACGGCATAACTCGTGAACTACTGAAGGAAAAGTTTAGCACAACGCCAGCCTTCGACGATAAAAATCTAAGCGAAATTGCCAAAAAATATCACGCCGCCAAGCTATTTAGCGAGCAGCAATTTGCTATCGCCAAAGGTTCTTCCTTAGCGCCTCTAGCAGACGGTAAAGAAGTTTTTCGCGAAACATCAAACGAGACAAGCGCCAACGCAAACAACCCGCAGCCGCCAGTCAATAGTTCAAGCCTTACCATTACCCCGCCAGAAATATCTAATCCGTTCTTGCTAGCCAACAACGGCGGCTGGCAACCTGACGGCAAGAGCTTGCCGATAATTTTGCCGCAAAACACCATTGAACGCTTGCTTGCCATGGACAAATTGCCAGACAGCGCTAGCGCCAAACAAAAACTCGACCGCTTAAAAACCGTCCGCGAAAGAGCCAGCGGATTAACTTTCCAAATGTGCTACCGCAACGATGTATCGCAAACACAAATCCAACAAGCACTCCAGCAGCAACGAGAAATTTCCGCCAACAAAAACAAAAAAGACTACCAAAAACCGTCGTTAATTTACGCGCTGCCAGATTCTGCAAAGTGCGAAAATGCCCGCGTCGTTAGCGATACGCGAACCGCAGAAGAGAAAAAGCAAGATGCCAATCAAAAGCTTTTCGATAGCAAATTTGGCAAAAATACCGAACCATCAAGCCGCTTTATATCCTTCAAAATCGTTGGCGTCTCACCAGCAACCGAAGACAATTTAAACCCTGAACAGATACAAAATAGCCAGCAAGCCCACAATGCTAGCGATATCATCAATAACCTGCTGAAAACCGACGGCATCGGGCAGGCAATTCCGCGTTCGCTTTACGACAAACTACCCAACAAAGCCGATTACGCCAACATCTTTACCTATATGCCGTTATACTTATCCGGCAACGAAGATAATATCAAGCGCTATGTCGAATTTACCAGCGTCAAAGACGCGCAAAAATTCATCGACGAGCAAAGTTGTACCGTGCAATATGACAACACCTGTCAGCCCAAAGGACGGCAATATCAGGCGATGCTAACCTTCAGCAACAGCGCCGCAATTGATGACATGCAAAGACTAGTCAACAGCTGGCTAAGTTACGGCATGATTGGCGTGATAATACTAGCAGCCATCATCATGTGGATTACTATAGGACGAACTATCGTCGACGGCAGACACGAAACAGCTGTCTTTCGTGCTATTGGCTTCAAGCGTATTGACATAACTGCAATTTATATTCTATATACAATAATACTATCTATATTCATCGCGATTTGCGCTACCGCTATCGGCTTTGCGTGCGCTCATATTTTAGATAACCAGTTTTCGTTAGACTTAACCGCTCAAGCGCAATACAGCTTTGGCGGGCTTGATCTAGCTAAGCGAATCAACTTGGTAGGGTATGACTGGAATCAACTATACATCATAATAGCGGCGTGCCTTGCTACAGGTTTGCTTAGTGTAGTCTTGCCGCTAATCCGCAACGTTAGGCGCAGCCCGATTCAGGATATGAGAGAAGAATAACGTCTTAAATCTGATGAAAACGTTACTAGCGATATGTGATAAAAAGGATGAAATTGTTCACGTACAGTCTGTTTTACAATACGATATTCTTCCATGGCTAGGGTCGAGTGTACTAATATCGGTAATTTACTATGGGATATCTGCAATTATCAGCGAAACCATCTCTAACGAGCACGCTATTGATATTGCTCTTGCAACATTATATCAACAAGCTATTGTAGTCTACTTACTAATATTTTGCGGATGTTTTCTTTCAGTCCGGGAGGTGTCATTAAAAACCTGGTTACTGCTAGGAATTCTAGTGCTATTAGTTGCTCCTCAGTCGTACAGTACGTTAGCTAACAATCTATTTCCTAATAGCGTGACACCGTGTCTAATTGCAATGATGGGAATTTTGTCAATCTATAGGCTAGCCGAATTTATAAGGACGCGATTTTGTATGAAACTGCAGATCGGTATGACAAAGTTGTCAATATACGCATATGTAGGATTTGCTATATTAGCGGTTGTCTGTCAATTTCCCGTATAAAATTTCTTGACAGAAAAGCATAACCGTAATAAACCTAGAATGTCGTTGCAGCGTCTATGAAAGGAGTAGCAATGACCGTTAGGAAGCGCCTCATCGGCGTCTTCGCCGCCATGTTGTTGGTGGCCGGCGCCTTGGTGGGGACTGCGTCCCCTGCCGAAGCGTCGATGCGCTACGGTACCGTTGTCTGCACCGGCGGCGAGGTCGTCGGAATCTGGGTTGAGCAGCCGGGTAACTCTGGCTGGGCCCCCTGGAGCAGGACCGGCTACGGTAGCGCCAACTGGCACTACAACTTCAACGGCAACAACTACCAGGTTCACGTTGGCTGCGGCGGTTCGCCGCAGCACTGGGCGAGCTCGAACAAGAGCGCTTGGGTCAACAACAGCTGGGCTAGTGGCGACTTCGTCTGTGATGTCGGTCGCCGGATCTGCGCGTTGAGCTAAGCGGCATACAAGACCTGAGCCATGTCTGTAAACTGGCTCACTTTCACTGAGTAACGCTATATAAGATACTCGTTCACTGACCTGCTAGTTGATTCGTAAAAATACCAGCTCTAAGATATAGTTACATTAGGCGTCACATAACTGCGAAATGCAGTTTATTCGTATAGATTACGAGAACTTTATTGATATGACTAAAGCCATAGACTCACACAAACTCATAACAAACCTCCTCTTCCGTAAGTGGACATTCCCGATAGTTCAAGCTCTAGGAACTGATACAAAACGCTATTCTACGCTATCGCGCTTACTTCCGGAGGTTACTCAAAAAGTGCTCACCGAACACCTCAGACAACTAGAGCGCGCCGGCATCGTCCGGCGCTTTTTTTATCCCACGATTCCACCGCGCGTAGAATATAAGCTTACTGAAATGGGCGTAGATTTACTCAAACTCACAAAAGACATCAACTTATGGGTTGAGTGTCACCATGAGGAAATATGCAAATCTCAGAAGGCTTACGACAAACATATAAAACAGGCTGATTCTTAATTTATAAATTTCGATTGTTTTTTATAGCGTCCAACACCTCACGGTGGCGCAATTGCTCTTGCTTTTGTTTACGACTACTCCGCCTTAACAATCTATACGGGATAAACAAGATTCCAAAGAGAATGTAGATGATAAAATACCAAAAAACAACAAACATCCAAGCGCATAATATAAGTACAACTGTAACCGGAGTTAGTAGTAACTTTATAGCTATATTATCGACATTAGTAAATCTCCAAATGCGTCGAGCAGAGCCAATGAACGAAAGCGGTGAAGATAAAATAATCTTTTCGGACTTTAGCTCATCCATATTTTTAGTGTACCCGTATTCTCTACATGTGTAAAGTAGGCGAAACTTACACACTTTATCATCTAAATATTTAGAAGCATTATGCGCAATCGTCCATCTAGCTCACCTCTAAAATATTAACGTACTTCCAAGAAACTAACATACATATAGCATTGAAAGCCACTTATAAGTACCGTCTTGTAAAGATGGTGTGTAGTTGCTAACGTAAAAATAACAGAGGTGAACAATAAGCTCATTCTCTAACGAAGGGAGTTAATGTGTCAAAAAGAATATGCTATCTCGCAGTTACTTTTATAGCTGTCGGGCTACCGTTCATATTAGCAAACTCAGCATACGCTGCGCCAGCTGGCGTTAGTAATGTAGAGAACTTCATTAGGAGTATTATTCAAGTCGTTGCGGGACTCGCTGGCTTGGTGGCAACCGGATTTTTCGTCGCTGGCGGTTTTACTTATATAACTAGCTCAGGCAATCCAGAACAATTGGATAAAGCTAAGCGAACAATAACTTGGTCAGCGATCGGACTGGCTATTGTGATTGCTGCATTTGTACTAGCAAATATCGTCACTTCATTAGCAAGACAATCATTTGGAGGATAATGACCTATGAGGGATTTTGGCATTGCTATTGCCAATAATCTGACATTCTTTGCAGATACTGCTGGCGCAATTAAAGTAGTGCAGGACTATGTTACGCCGACGATGAAAATCTTTGCCGGAATTGCCTCGCTCGCTTGCGCATTTTTCATAGCTCATGCTGGTTATGTGTATATCACCAGCAGCGGTAAACCAGAGCGGATGGAATATGCTAAAGAAATTCTTAAGAAAGCTGCTATCGGGTTAGTCATCGTGCTTGCTGCAGCAACGCTTGTTACAATTCTAACGAATTCTTACAATTCATCATACGATCCTAATAACGCGACACTGCCAAACCTGGAGGCTATAAAGCCAAAATCACAAAACAACGGCTTAATTGAAATGATTATCAACGCAATAACAGGTTTGCTGTCGATGATCATCAATTCTATCGCATCGCCATTTTTAAGCGCACTTGAATTTTTTACCAAAGCAACTCCGTTAATGGCGACGAATAAGAGCGTATTTAATCTGTGGTTGGCTATGGTTGGTATCGCAGACGTACTATTAATCGTTGTTGTTGGTTTGCTGGGTTTTCAGGTGATGAGCGCAGCTAGTCTCGGTTTTGACGAAGTAGACATCAAGCATCTTCTTCCTAGAATTGCACTGATTTTTATCTTGATGAATAGCTCGATATTTCTCATTGATGGGATTATTAGCTTATCAAATGTGCTCGTATCCGCGGTTAGTCAAATCTCTGGCGCATCATCAGTTTGGAATACACTCACTAAGGTTGTTGAAAAAACTTCCGGACAAGGTGTGGCAGTCTTATTTATTATGGTAGCTTTTGTTATTTGTTCAATAGTACTACTAGTTTATTACGTTATGCGTATAGTCACTTTATATATAGGCGCAGTATTGTCGCCGCTGATAAGCATGTTATGGCTAGTGCCAGGATTTCGTGATTTTGCAGAGACAGCTTTCAAAACATACCTTACTACTATATTTGTTCTGTTTACGCATGTCATTATTTTGCAGTTGTCATCATCAATACTTACTGGGCTAGCGACGGCATCTGGGGATAACGCCGTGCCCGATGTACTTATGGCAATGGTAACAGGAATTGCAACTGTTCTTATGTTATTAAAAGTTCAGGGTGTGATGATGCAATTTAGCTACGTTAGCATGGGTGCGCGCAATATAAAGAAATTGGGTGGCCAGTTTATGAATAGCGTAAGCTATATGACTGGAGCTGGCTTAAAGGCAACTAGAAGAACAGTACAAATAGCGAAAGACAGAACTTACGTTGCTAAAAAAGCACGTATGCATTCTACTCTAGAGTCAGTTGCTACGCAAACAAAATCCCCGATGAAAGTTAGTTATCTAAATAAAAAAGGCAACGCAGAAATTACCTATGCTGTAAATCCGCATATTAAAAATACTCCAATTGATACACCGCAATCAAAGCCGATAAAAACGGGTACAACTTATCGCGCCAATTTATCTGTAAAATCACCAAAAAGTCAAGGTAAGAAATCATGAAAACTTCCGTTGTTCCAGCACAAGTAACCACGATTGAGGATAGAATTATTGGTAATCTAGGATTTTCACAAATACTATTGCTGATAATTCCAGTTTTCTTGAGTGCTGGTATATTCACACTTCTACCGCCAATACTTAACGGAGCATTGTATAAGTATATCCTTATGGCGATATTGCTAATACTATGCATAATTCTATCAATACGAATCAGAGGAAAAATAGTTGCATTTTGGCTTGTTGTAATCTTTCGTTACAACCAACGACCTAAGTATTATATCTATAACAAAAACACCTCAATGCTTCGCGAAAACTACACAAAAAAGGAAATACCAATCAAAAAAGAGACTATCTCTCGCAGCTACGAAAAACAGAAAAAGACAGTCCAATTAGATATATTGACTACCATGAAAGCACGTGAACTTATCGAAAATCCAACCGCCAACACCCGCTTTGAAACAGACAAGAAAGGAGCTCTCCATGTTCGGTTTACGCAAGTCAGTAAGTAAAACAAGTGCTAGGCAGCAAATAGCTATCAAGGGTGTGCGCGATGGAATTTTAATATTACCAGGAAATCAATACAGAGCTATCTTGTCAGTATCAGCACTCAACTTTGAGTTACGCAGTGAAACCGAACAGGATGCAATTATTGATACATACGAGAGCTTCCTTAATTCTCTTGGTTGGCCAATTCAAATTTTAGTACGAACACGCGAGATTGATATGGATAAATATTTGGAAGACTTAAGTGAACGATTAAGTAACGAAACGGTGCCGATTTACCAATCGCAAATACAAAACTACAACCAATTCATCCGTTCGTTAATCACTAATAATAAAATTCTGACAAGACATTTTTATATTATCGTACCATTTCAACTAACTGAAAAATCCGATTTTGGACTAGTTCGCGAACAATTAAAACTCCGCGCCGATATTATAGCAAAAAGTATAACCCGACTAGGCATGCGCGCCAATTCGCTAGATAGCTTAGCGGCATTAGATCTATTCTATAGCTTCTACAGTCCAGTGCAGTCAAAAATTCAACCGTTAACAGAACAGGCATTAACTATTATTCATACAGCACTGGTACAGAAAGGAGAGGCTTGTGACTAGTATTATAAAAAGAACATTAGATATGATTCAGGCGCCAATTAAGCGTCGCCAAGCAATACGTATTGAGAAACAAAAAGAACTTGATATCTTATTTGGTGAACAAGACGCGCTTGATATTCTGTCTTATGCAGGACTAGAGGAGAATATTGATTATCTATGTGTTGACGGCATATATGTGCGAACACTATATATTTCTGGCTATCCATTCGTAGCTAGCTCAGATTGGATGGATAGTCTAATTAATTTTAACCACGACATTGATATTAGCTATCATTTACATGAAGTTGACGCTCGCTCAGCTTTACCAAAGCTTAATCGCAAAATTACCGAGCTAGAGTCAACGCGCCGCGCAATGATGCGCGACGGCAAAATTGTTGGCTCAGAAATTATTGACCCACTAGAGTCGGCGATTAATTTACGCGATAAAATTCAGCGCGGTCAAGAGAAGCTGTTTCAAATGGCGATTTACGTTTGTCTCCGAGCTGAAAATAAAGAGGAACTAGATAGAGTAACTAGGATACTTGAGGCTAACTTGTCTGCCCGTTTATTCTACTCAAAAGTAGCGCGCTACCAACAGCTTGAAGCCTTGCAATCTATTCTACCCCGCGGCGAAGACCAGTTGGCGCAGAAACGCAATCTAGACAGTTCAAGTGCGGCGCTTACATTCCCATTTATGTCAGCAGAGCTAGTGCAAGAATCTGGTATTCTATATGGCATCAATAAGTCAAACAATTCGTTAGTAATTCTAGATAGGTTTAGCTTGCATAATGCTAACTCAATCACGTTCGCGCAGTCTGGTGCTGGCAAAAGCTATACTACCAAGGTCGAAATATTACGCCAATTGATGCAAGGTACTCACGTTATCGTGATTGACCCAGAGCGTGAATATAAGCGGTTAGCAGACTCTGTTGACGGCACATACATCAAACTTTCCGCAAAAAGCAAGCAAAAGATTAATCCGTTTGATCTAGCCACGACATTCCATGAAATAAATGACCTATCAGAGCATACCCAAGATCTAATGGACGTCATTGGCCTGATGGCGGAAAGTCTTACAGCGCGCGAAAAGGCCGCCGTTGATAAAGCAATTCTAAAAATATACAGGCACGCTAAAAAACAGCAACCACTTCTTGAGGATTTGTATGCAGAATTACGCAAACTTGGCCAGTTAAAATTGTGTGAAAAACTGGAAAAATATATCTCTGGTTCATTAGCCGATGTGTTTAATGCTCAAACAAATGTTAAGTTGGATAATCGCCTAGTAATTTTTGACATTAAGGATTTACCTGAGAATCTTCGGCAAATTATGATGCTGATTATCTCTAACTTTGTAAAAAATCAAGTTATGGCGAAACCTGAAAAACGCCTTCTTGTCATTGACGAAGGCTGGATATTGCTCCAACACGAAGAATCGGCTCGGTTTGTAGCTGGACTAGTGCGACGTGCTCGTAAGTACTATCTCGGCGTATCAATCATTTCGCAACAAGCTAACGATTTTCTAAAAAATGAGTACGGGCGAGCAATTGTATCACAAAGTGCTCTGAGGATTTTAATGCGACAAGACACAACGACGATTAAGGGTGTAGTTAGTGAATTTAATTTGAGTGAATATGAGCAAAGCTTTCTACTTACGTGCGAACGTGGTGATGCGCTATTGATAGCAGACCAAAATCATGTCGCTGTTAAAGTTGTTGCAGCTGAAGAGGAGCATCCACTTATCACCACCAATCCAGCGGAGCTATACAACCCATGAATAACGCAGCCATTCTATTGTTTGGGGGAGGCGTTGGTTTTCGACCAGTGAAATTACTTGTTTTAATTATCATTACAATAGCAGTGTTGCTATTATTACCGATTCTCATCATATTCTCCTTAGGAGCGCCGACGCTTAGCTTTCTCGCTAATTCACCAAACGCCAAAGCTGCCGAAGAACGAGGGTTTTATAGTGGTGGTTCAATGCCAGATAATACATACGCTTGGGGTAATTGCACTTGGTGGGCTTATGCTATGCGCAAATGGGCTGGCAGTCCAATTCCTAATAATTGGGGCAACGCTAACACTTGGGATGATTATGCTCGCCGCGATGAATATGTCGTTAATCACACGCCAGCCGCTGGCGCAGTTTATCAGACCGATGCCGGCGGATATGGACATGTCGCATACGTTATTAACGTTAGCCCAATAACTGGTGAATGGACGATTTCCGAAATGAATGCACCAAGGCTCAATGTTGTTTCACGCCGCACATTCACCAAGGAATCTGCTCAATATTATAACTTCATACACAACAAGATAGGAGCTTTGCCATGGACACCCAATTCCATGTCGCCGGTATTATCTTATGGTATACAATTCTAGTTCTAGCCGCAATCGCAGCTGTAATGATTTTATTGATGATGCGGTCGATTATTAATTGTCATTTTCTGAAAACTCGAAAAACAGCTTGGTTAGAAATAACACCACCAGCACGTACAGCAAGAACTCCCGAAGCTACTGAGCAACTGTTTTCAGTCATTCATGGTAATCTAGCCGCTAGACCGCTTAAGGAGCGACTTCTTAAGCGATTGCCTGTTATGAGTTTTGAAATTATATCAACCCACCAAAGGGGTATTCGCTACTTATTGCAGGTTGATGCAGTAAAATCATTCAATATGCAGAAAACAATAACTGCTTATATTCCTGAGGCAAAAGTCAAAGAAATCGAAATGAAGATCGTTGAACCAGATGCCGTCATCGAGTTTAGAGAAATTAATCATTATATACTACCGTTAGCCTTTACGCCAGCACATGAACAACACGATCCATTGAGCTACGTAACAAACGCAATGACTGGACTAGAGGATAATGAAGAAATTATATTACAATTTATCGCGTCACCAATTCGTTTACGGGAGGCAGAGATTTTATCGCGCAAGATTCTCAGTAATGAAAATATCTTACAGCAAGTAAGCAATAAGAGATTAGGGCTTGCTGGTAAAATAGTAACTCTACTAGGTAAGATATCTAGTGCGGTGACGGACACAGTAAGTGATGTGTGCGCCAGCTTGACAACTAGCCATCGAGGATATTACCAACATAAACGAGATAATCGTTTGCAAACGCAGCCAGCTCGAAACGACCGACCATCTCGGGTGCTCAGCGCGTTTGAGTTAGAATTAATGGAGACAATGCACCAAAAAGTGACAAAACCACTCTTTCAAGTGAATATGAGACTGCTCATCAAAAGCCCCAAATCGAGAAAACATATTGAAGCAATAAAAACTGCTCTTAATGGCTATAGTATGCCGCCATATCAAGCTCTTAGAGCTAAACGCTACATTCCCCTAAGGCAATACCGAGCAATACGTAGATTACCATTATTGTTTCGTCATTCCGCTATAATTCTCGCCTCAACTGAACTAGCAAGCTTATATCACTTTACATCAAGCAACATCAGTAAAATAGATAACCTCATTACATCACTAAGCCGAACGCTGCCAGCACCGGTTTCACTTAAGAATAACCCAAACTTTTCTGTTATTATCGGTATTAATCATCATCACGGCATTGAAACGCTGATTGGATTAACGGAGACAGAACGTGAACGCCATCAATATATCATCGGCGGAACGGGCAATGGTAAAACCACGATGCTGCAATATCAAATTGTACAAGACATGCGGAACGGTAAAGGCTTAGCAATTATTGATCCTCATGGCGATATGGCGGAAACCATGCTGCGACATGTGCCACCAGATAGAGTCGGCGATGTTATATATTTCAACCCCGATGACCTAGAATATCCAGTCGGTCTTAATATACTAGAGCTGACCCCTGAGCTGGATGGCAATGAATTAATACGCGAAAAAGACCTCATTACCGAATCAGTCATTTCAATTTTTCGTAAAATATTCAGTGACGAAGATTCCAGTGGCCATCGTATTGAGTACATCCTAAGAAACGCTGTGCAAACAGCACTCACTCAAGATAACGCTACATTGTTTACAGTCTTTGACTTGCTTAATGATCCAAACTATCGCCGCAGCGTTATTAAAACACTTGAGGATAAAAACTTAATTAACTTTTGGAAAAATGAATTTGGCAAAGCTGGAGATATGCAGAAAGTAAAAATGGCAGCTGGTATCACTGCTAAAATTGGTCGATTCTTGTTTTCGGCTTCAGCTAAACAGATCCTTGAACAATCGAAGTCTACCATTGATTTTGACGATATTATCAACTCGGGCAAAATCCTGATCTGTAATTTATCGAAAGGATTGCTCGGTGAAGATACTTCTGAGTTATTTGGCATTACCGTACTTGCGAGGCTTCAGCTCGCAAGTCTGCGGCGCGCCCGATTGCAACAATCGGAGCGTCGCGCGTTCTATATTTACGTCGATGAGTTCCAAAATTTCGCCACAACCTCATTTGTGCAAATGCTATCTGAAAGCCGTAAATATAAAGTTTTCATGATCATGGCAGAGCAATCTACTTCGCAACAAAGCAATCAGCAAACTGTAAATATAATTCTTGCCAATGTCGGTACGGCTATCTGTTTCCGAACTGGCAACCCACAGGATGAACAACGGCTATTACCGATGTTTAGCCCGTATATTGAGCCAGGTGAAATTAGCAATTTGCCAGCCTATAATTACTATGAGCGATTAGCCGCAGTGAATGCACAAGAGCCGTTATCTGGTGAAACATTATTGCTAGAAGACCAGGGCAATAAGACCATACGAGATGCTGTTATTACACATTCACGGAAGTGTTACGCAATAAGACAAGAACATGCAGACGAGAATAAAAATCTATGCAATACAACGAAAAAAAGAGCAGTAAAAAACAAGGGCATAAATAGAGAACCAATGATTGACGAGATATAACAATTCTATACATAAGCCGTATGTGTTGGTATACTTAATCTATGAGCAGTAACATAGCCGTAGTTGATCTATTTTGTGGAGTAGGCGGTCTCACTTGTGGTTTAAAAAAGGCCGGCCTTAATGTTGTAGCAGGAATCGACAACGACATCACTTGTCAATATGCATACGAAACAAATAATAAAACTAGTTTCATTGAGGCTGACGTATCAAAATTTCCGAGTACAAAAGTTAATGAATTATTTGAGAACGCAAATGTCAAGATATTAGTAGGGTGCGCCCCGTGTCAGAGATTTTCAAAGCACGCAAATAAATATCGTAGAAATATAGATACAGCAACAGATGTTCGCTGGAACCTGCTAAAGTCATTCGCTAAATATGTTGAAGATATTCGGCCAGATATAATATCCATGGAGAATGTTCCTGAACTACGTAAATATGATATTTTTAAAGAATTTACCGATAAATTATCCGATCTAAGCTATCACATAAGCTACAAAGTGGTTGACTGTAGTAAATACGGTCTCCCCCAAAAAAGACGCAGGCTAGTGCTACTAGCTTCAAAATACGGAGAAATAAATCTTATCTCGGAGAAGTCAATAGATAAAATGAGAACCGTCAGGGATGTTCTATCGAATCTCCCTAGGCTTTCTCAGGGAGAAGTTGATAGCGATGACCCTCTGCACAGAAGTGCTGGCTTATCAGATATCAACATAAAGAGAATCAGGCAGTCAAAGCCAGGGGGTACTTGGAAGGACTGGGACGAGTCTCTGTTGCCAGAGTGCTACAAAAAGCCGTCCGGAAAATCGTTCGGCAGTGTGTATGGGCGCATGGAATGGGATAAACCATCACCAACAGTAACAACTCAATTTTATTCCTTCGGAACTGGTCGCTATGGTCACCCCGAACAAGACAGAGCCCTATCCCTCAGGGAAGGCGCACTTCTGCAGACCTTCCCAAAGGATTATAAGTTTTTTGAAGATATTGATAAAATATCTATCAGTACGATTAGCAGACATATAGGAAACGCTGTACCAGTTGACCTGGGAAAGATTATCGGGATGTCAATTAATGAGCATTTGGAGAATATAAAGCCGTGAGCAATACAAAAGACAATCATTTTACTTTCAACATATCTTTAGCGGTACTAAATAGTTTGGGCAGAAATCTTTATAGAAATTTTGTAACTATCCTCGGTGAGGCTATATCTAATTCTTGGGATGCAGATGCAAATAATGTCAGAATAACTATAGACAAAGAAAAGTCAGAAATGATAGTCGTTGATGATGGCGATGGCATGTCCTCGTCTGACTTTAGGAATAAGTTCCTGAGGATTGGCTATTCAAAGCGCACAAATGGATCTAATTCACAAAAAGGCCGCCCCTATATAGGCAGAAAAGGCATAGGAAAACTGGCTTTGCTTTCATGTGCTAATCGTATTGTTATTGTGACTAAAAAATCTGGAGAGGTGGCGACTGGTGGAGTAATAGATAACAGCGAGCTGGACGAGGCCATACAAGACGATAAGGATCATGAGTCTTATGAGCTAGGAAGACTTTCTGACGAAGATATAAAACTACTAGATGAGATGGAGCATGGAACTCTCATTAAATTTATCGGCCTCAAAGATGGTATAATTAACACGCTTGATAATATACGTAAATCTATTGCTCTATATTTTCGCTTCTCTCTTGTTGACGATAGTTTCAAGATTTATGTCAATGGCAACGAAATAAATTTAGGAGATGTCAAAGATCTAACTGACAAAACTCAATTCATCTGGCCAATAAATAACAACAGCCATGACTCATTTGTCCAAACATTATCAATAAGATCTGTCAGAAAGGATGATCTTACCATTGTCAAGAATATCAACGGCTTCATAGCTTCGGTCGAAAAACCGAAAGATTTAAATATATTAGGAACCGGGGAGAAGGTCGGTGTAGATTTGTTTGTCAATGGTCGACTTCGTGAGCGAGATATATTGAAACATATTCAAAGTGCAAGAGTTCCGGAGAGCTATTTATATGGGCAAATTCACTATAATGATCTTGACGGAGATGAAATAGATAGATTCACTAGTAGTCGTGAAGGCATAGTTTCCGACGATGCCTTATTTCTTGAACTACTAGAAAATATTAAGCCCGTTATCAAGTCTATTATTGACCAGTGGGACAAGTGGCGTATTGAGATTAAGCAAGACGGAGATGACGATAATCGTCGTTTTTCGCGCAAAGAACGTGCATCAAAGAAGTTGTATAATGAAACAGCAGGAGAATATAAACCAGCTCTGTCAGATAATTCAGAGCCTGCTGTTAGAGTTCAGAAATGGATAAATGAGTTAGAGGAGGATGCTACATTTAATATTCAATCATATACTGAGTGTTTTGTATCAGAGAACCTTGTCCGGAGATTAATAGAACATAAATCTATTATTCTTGATGAAAGTTCAGAGGCTAAGAAAAAAGCTATTCGTGAGATTAAAAAATGGAGGGATTGCGAGAAAAAAGACAAAAGGATCGGTAACATTGCAATCGACATACGGAGCAGAGACGAGGATCTGTTCTATCTTGATCTAGCGCACCTAGCCTCTGTAGCAGACCCCTCCAGAAGTGGTGATGGATATCCAGATTACCTCACTAACGATGAAAAAGCTTTCACGCCGATTCGCAATGCAGTTATGCACACGTCAAGACTCACACAGGATGCTAAGGACAGATTGACAACAGTATACGCTAATATAAGGGCGAAGATTAGAAACTTACTTTCAATCTAAAGTCAACCTACGACTTTGATGACTTCTTATATCTATCCAAGAAATCGTCCATATCAAACCCCTCAGTCTTACTGGCAACATGCGCAAAACGCTGCATAAATTTTAGAAATCCGATCGCATATTCTCTCGTCGCGTTTTCAGGATCATGAATCTCTAAGTAGCGTAATGTTTTCTGAATTGTCTCTTCGTCTTCATACAGACGAAGATCTTTGAATGTATCTTCATTTTTCATGGCTACTTCACCTCCATAAATTTGTTAAGTTTGATAAAATCAATCAACATTTCCGCTTCTGCTTTTGACGTAATCCGACGCATAATTTCGCAGCTGTCATAGTACGATAGAATATTGAGACTACCTTCATAAATAATCTCTCTGTCAATTATAGCAAGTTTACGGTGATGTTTGGTAGTAAACAGTATCTCTATACCAATTTCTTGCAGCGATTCTATAGCGGTAATCGCCTGCATGCGATATTGCGTGTCGTGCTCATTAGGATGGCGGGTGTTGATAATGATCATCACATCACGTCTAGTGAGACACTTGAACACCGGAAGGAATTGCTTAACTCTAGCTAGTCTGATAAATGGGCTTTCAATAATGATACTACAACGTGCCTTTCTCATGTCACGAAGAAAATGAGTATCAAAGGTATCTTGGTCGTACAGGCTAGGGATTGGCGATCGTATCATCTTAAACATCTTTATTCTCCAAATCGGCTAAATAAATCTCGCCATCTTTTATCGTCATACCAAGTTCTTTGAACCGATCCCGCAGCAGGAACAAATCATTGAACAAGAGTTCCAAATTTATATGTGTTGGCTCACCATAAAGGGATTATAATGCTCTTCGGAGCCTTTTTTTTGTATATAGATTTAATATAATGGACCGCTGCGTTACCCCCCATACTACAATAATCGCCTCGGTGTTATAATGAGTGTATGCAGCAAATAGTCCTAGTTATAAAAGCGCAAACTAGTGGTGAAGTGCAGGATATTTTAGATAGAATAGGAATCAATAAAGATTCTTCTGATAAATGTGAGGCTATATCCGAACAGCTGTTTCTTGTAACAATAAAACGCAGTAAGCAAATAGATCCTCAAATATACGTTAAAATTAATGAAAACCTTAAAATAGGCATATTGAGCGATTCGAGTTCTCGCAAACGAGCAGAAGAAGTTTTCAAGGCTGTCTATGAAGTGGAGATTCAATTGCGCAAGTTGCTGCTGTATCTGCCTGATTTAATTGAGGCATATTATGATATTTTATTGCAGCACGGAAAATATCTAGATAAATGTAAATCAAAGGATACTGAAAATAATTTAATTTTCAAAAATAATTTAGAGACACTGGTTTCCTATTTAACCCTAGGCGAGATAATAGAAATTCTAGGATACGATTTCTCATGGTCTTCACGTCAGTTAACTGTTAGCGATCTAAATGAGTTATTAAGCAGTAGCAGCTCTTTTGATGATCTCAAAACAAAGTTTAGCGAGAAATGCAGAGCTATTATTATCTGGGATGTGATTGCCAAGGAAATCTTGCAAAAGGATATATCTTGGAAAGATATGAATATCAAGTTAAATAAGCTGAAGGAATATAGAGACGCCGCAGCTCACCATAATCATTTTATAGAGAAGAAAAAAGAAGGTGCTATAAAACTAGCTGAAGAAATTGAAAAAGATATTAAACTTCCAGCGAAGCTGTCATTGTCTCCAGAGCAGCAGGCTCAACTACAAATCCTTAATAAACAAATAGTAGATAGTCTAAAAAATATACAGAATATATATTTTAACACCGAAGCAATTAGACAAGTAGCAGAATATCAGCAATCTTTAGTGTCCAATATGATCAAAAACTTTAGTACACCAAGTTGTCTCGAAATATTAAACAAAGCTTGCCCGACAATTAAAAATATAGACGAGTCACTTCCAAAGCTAACATCTTACATACTCTCTACCCAACACAGCCTTCAATCTTCCAAGATAGGATTAGGAGATAACAAACATATCAATAGCAAAAGTATTGAGAAAGATACGCCAAATGAATAGAAAAAGAAAATCTAAAAACTCCAAAAATATTGACCCAGCTATAGCTCCTATGTATAATCCTAAACATAAAGCGTCCGAGTTCCAGTCACGCCGGAACGAGCTGGGTGTCAAAATACACCACGGGAGTGAAGCCGTAAAGTCACACAACCGAAATCGCGATCCATCGTAGAGCCGGTACTGAGCGCTATAATTCAGTAATGAACTATAGAACAAGGATGGGACCGCGGGAGGTCTCTTTTTTGATCTCTCGTTCCTTGGGTAAATAATAATTTATTGTGCCTGAGGAGGTTTACCTGAATATGGCAAGAAAATTTCAAATCGGTGTAATGGGTTCGGCAGCCGACTTAAAATATAGCAAAGAAGTTGAAAGAGCGGCATACGAAGTCGGCAGGTTAATAGCCGAAGAAGGCGGGATCTTGTTTTTTGGAGCCGAAAAAGATAGCGATTCCCTGTCGACGGCGGCATGCCGCGGCGCAAAAGACGCTGGCGGATTAACAGTCGGCATTACGTACGGTAAAGGAAAAGATATCTGGGAGAAAGATGCTGACATCATCATCCCCTGCGGACTGGAACGCGGCGGCGGTCGAGAAACCGTACTAGTAACTGGTTGCGATGCGGTGATTGCAATAAGCGGCGGCTCGGGGACGCTCACCGAATTGGCCGTGGCCTACCAAGCCGATATCCCGATGGTAGCGCTAACAGGCTACGGTGGCTGGGCTGATAAACTCGCTGATGAATACCTCGACACTCGTAATCGAATATTGACAATCGGTGCAGCATCGCCAGAAGAAGCAGTCAAAAAAGCCTTTGCGGCAGCTGCTGAATACAGGAGGCGATATGCGTAAGATTCTATTTATCGCTGCTACTCATGGTAATGAACGAGACGGCGTCAAGGTGATGCGGCAGCTTGAGAAAGAATTACCTAAAGAAAAATACGGCTATGATTGGATTATAGGAAACGAAAAAGCTTTTGCAGCTAACACGCGTTTTACCGAACAAGATCTTAATCGCAGCGCTCCAGGCGATATCAATAGCTCCATATATGAAGTCCGCCGCGCAGCAGAGCTAATTGAATACGGCAAAAATTTCGATGTTGTCATTGATCTTCACGGGACAAAAACAGACAGCGGTATTGTTACGATCATACCTTACCCTACGGAAGAAAATATTAGTTTAGCAAAATCAGCGGGATTGAGCCGTAATGTTGTGTGGTATTCGGAAAAGTCAAAAATTGCCGGACCATTAGCTCAACATATGCTCGTACCGGCTATAGAATTTGAATGCGGGCCAAAGGATACTAAAAAAGCATTTGATTTAACATACGCTGCGGTGCGTCGATTTATAGAGGCGAATCGGAGCGGTCAGGAAGTTCGCGGCGAAAAAAATGTTGAGTTTTACAATGTCTATGGCAAATTGTATGGCGAGCACGATCCAGTTCTTAGAGATTTTGTATTAGCAGAAAAAGGCGGCGAATCATTTTACCCGTTCCTGTCTAACGAATATAGCGGTATTGTTTGTTATAAGATGGAGAAAGCTGAAAATAGTATTGTTTCTCGCAAGGTCTGATTTAATAAGTGTGAGTTTTGCTATTAATATTCCAAAGTAGTATCCTGGCTATAGAGGTAGCATAACCAGCTTATGTTACCTCTAGGCTTTGACAGTAATTTTTAACGCTAAGGAGAAATAAGTATCATGACAATCCGCCCTTTCCACCCCAAAGACCGCGCCGCAATTGATAAGCTGGCGATCAAACTGCACGCGTATTTTGCCCGAGTTGACGATACGGCGGAATCGCTGCCGTTCGCTAACCTGCGGGGCGCGCACGGCTACATGCAGCGGATGATTGACGATAGCGAGGATATGGACGGCGCGATATATGTTGCCGAGGAGAACGGCCAGGTGGTCGGCTTTATTCAGGGAGTGATTATCGATCATCGGCCTGGTCAAGATGCTGTTTTTGATGCGGTGCACGCGCCGCGAAAAGACGGCTGGATCGGACTGCTCTATGTCGAGCCAGAGCAGCGAGGTAGCGGTATCGGGCGAGCCTTGCTGGATGAAATGAAGCGTTATTTCCAGAGTAAAAATTGCGATACCTTGCGGCTAAAAGTGCTGAGCGGCAATCAGCCCGCCATAGTGTTCTATGAAAAATATGGCTTTACGGCGCATGAAGTTGAGATGGCGAAGAAGTTGAAATGATAACTCTTCTGTAAACTACTTATCTAAATACTCTTTCCAAACTTTCAAAATCTCATCACTGAATTTTGGTAAAAGCTGCTTTTCGTCAATCAACTTTTTCACAAACCCGTAATATTTCTGCTCTTTAGCATGAAGATCGCCAGAAAAAAACAGTCCTAAGATTTCATCGTTATGTTTCTTGTCTAGCTCTTTATATCTATCTGCAGATGATTGGTTTGCTATTCGCGATTGGGCTAGCTGCTCGATAAACCCGCGGTAGCATTTATATGCCGACCAATATTCCTGGCGATACCGATGCTTAACATAGCGCAGCGAACCCATCAATACATCCAGATAATTGTGCTGTTCGTCTGATTCTGTCCATGTTTTATCGGATTTTTCAGCGGGCTGGTGGTCTGCGTGGCCGTTTTGGAAAATTAATGTTGAATTCGGAAATAATTTAGTTTTATCAGGTAATGAAAAGCCGATGTCAATTTTATGAAACAAGCTCATGCTGCTTAGAAAAAATGAGCGTGCAACTTCGTGATCATTCTGAGCAATGGTGTAGGTTGCAATGATACCAAATTGATTATCGAGAGTCTTGCGCGTGTAATTTTCGGCAGCTACCGGACAGCTGGTTATGGCTGTAAGATCAATGTCAGAAAATTGGTAGTCATCAAATACGGCCCGCGAACCAAAAATATACAGTTTGTCAATGTATGGATTGGCAGTCAGCGCTGTAAACAACTTTGGCGGTATGGGTTTAGTTTTGCTCATTATTCTGGAAACTCAATTGTTGATTGTGGACGCAAAATATTCTATCCTATTTCTCCGCTGCGCCGTCAATCTGCCCGATAACTTCTATTAGCTTCCGCGGCGTGATGTCGGCTTTGATTAAGTATCCATCAACACGACTCATCACGGAGTTGCGCGAAGCTTCGTCCTGCTCAAAATTGGTCATAATCAGCACCTTGCTGTTGGGGATCAAATCGACGTCATTATTACGCAGCGCGTCAAGAATCTGGTCGCCGCGCTGTTCTGGCAGCATCAAATCCAGGATAATCAGGTCAAAATGCTGATTGCGCGCCGCCACCAAGCCGTCATTGCCATCAACTACCCATGTCACATCATAGCCGGCTTTTTGCAAACTTCGCACATACATCTCGCCGATAAACCGGTCGTCTTCTACGCATAAAATTGTCTTTATCATATTCCCTCCTAATCCCTGTACATGGCGTGATTTTTAATCCAACCGCCGCCCTTTCTGATCAATTGATTATTTAACTGGCCGTCTTCTAATAATTTATCTTTGACAGTGGCGTAAATTGGCAAGGTGAACGAGAAAACCGAGCCTTCGTTTTCGCGGGAACGAGCGGTAATGGAGCCGCCGTGCGATTCGACGAAGGCTTTACAGATATATAGTCCGATGCCGGTGCCAGCGACTGCCTCGCGCGATCGGTGCGAGCGGTAAAATTTGTGGAATAAATTATTAACGACGTTGGCAGGCATACCGATGCCGTTATCGGCGACAGAAACTTCTATAAAGTCGCCCCTTCTCTCGGCGGTGACGCTGATAACGCCGCCTTCAAAGCTATATTTTATGGCGTTATCGATGAGGTTGCCGATTACTTCGCTAATGCTGCCACGGTCGGCTGCCACGGTCGGCAGATCGTTTGGAATATTGACATTTAACAAGCGGTGCTGGGTCGCTGCGCGCAGCTGCATGTCGTCGGCGATTGAGTCGTAAATGTCATGAATCGTGTCTTCTAAAAGGTGAACTTTCAGATGATGCCGGTCAAATCGCGACACGTTTAAGATGTTGTCAATGTAGCTAGACAGCCGGTTGGCTGAAACGATTAGCCTGTCCATCAGCTGGGCTTCGTCGCCGTGCAGCCGGTCGGCAAACTCGTCGGCGATGATGTCCAAATATCCGCGAATCACTGTAATCGGTCCGCGCAGCTCGTGTGCGGCGAAGGAAATAAAATTCAAATCTTCTTCTTCCGGCACGTACCGGCTAGATTTGTCGATGAGAAAAATAACTGTCTCCCCTTCTGCGCCTTTTTCAAACGATGCCACGATGTCGTAAATTTTAGTAGTTTTAACAACTTCAGGATTGGTGGCGATGCGGTACCAGCGCTGCTCGGCTTTGGTTTCCTTATTGCTTATTTCATCAAGCCATTCGGAAATCGACGGTTCGTTTAGGAATTCCAGCGCCAAATAATCCTTACCGTCAATTCCCCGGGCGATCGGCGCGGCAGAATTGGCGAAGATAATTTGTTTTTTACTATTAAAGATAGCGATGCCGCAACTGGTGCGATTAAGCGATTGGATTAAAAAGGAGTTTTCTGATCCAACGTGATGATTTGCCGGCACCGTCGTCGGCTTATCATAGATGATCTGCAGTACGGCTTTGAAACCGGATTTTTCATAGCGCTTATCATTAATGTCGGGCGGCGTTTCACTGGACGGTACGCCGGCCTTATGGGACAAAGCAGCTAAGATTTGGCAGAGCGGCTCGGCGATAACTTTCATGGCTGCCGCAAATGACGCTGCCTCTATTATAAAAATTATTAAAATAATGAGCCAAAAGTTTGGCTTGTCTATCGGTGCTGCGCCAGTCGTTGCCAGTATAATTCCCAAAGCCAGCAGCGTATTTAACAATACCAAGGCAAACACGCCGATAATTTTCTTATAGTAATATTGCCGATAGCCGCGCAGAGGCTCTGCGCTCGGGCTTACTGCCATGCGATACTTCCCCGCCCGGGTGTGAAAGCTGCTATCCAAGTTTGGCCGCGGTTAAGCGCGATATTCTTTCCTTTCGAATCTTGCAGTTTTAATGGCGAAGTAACGCCGTCTTTACTCCAGGTTGCAGTAGTTACTGTGCCGTTTTGGAAAATATATGCTTTGCCGCTGCCGATGGTTTTTACGTCTTCATAACCGTCGGAATTCTGCGCCCGCGCCTCTACGCCGACCTCCAGGGCGACGACGACGTTTGGCGAAATTTGCCCGCCTTCGCGGTCGTGATGGGCGCCGCCAGCCAGACTTCTGATGTACGAGTTAGAAGCCTTGTCATACGCGTATGATGTATTGAACGGGCTGCTGCTGAAGTTGACATTGATAGTGGTGGCGTTTGGTTTGGCAGCTGGCTTGCCGTCGGTGCGGGAGAAGCTGGTGAAATCTGATTGGGTGTATTTTTTAGCATTGTTTAGCTGGTCAAGCTTTTCGCCGGAGGTATATACGTTGTGCGGCGCCTGGCGGTCGTTTGCGCGCCAATACGAGCCGCCGTTGAAGAACTGGTCGATGTCGCGGTAGCCGCCGCTTCTGGCTTGAGCGAGGGCATTAGGACTGCCGCCGACGTGGGCGATGGAAGCTTGATAAGCTGCTGCCCAGTTCAGATAATATATACGCAAACTGCGAACCGGCCCGATTAGAGCTGGCTTTGCGCCTTGATATAACGCCATGAACCTGGTGATACCGCCCTCGGCGACGGCTTCGTATACAACGCCAGCATTCTTCAGACCCGACTGCGGCCTGGACTCAGGGCTATTTTCGATCATGATACCAGTCACAGGCAGCTTGGTGGCGGCCTCATCGGCAACTGGCAATCCTGTCAGCGGCGAATAATATTTTACAGGCGCTGGCTTACGCTTGGTGGATATGGTGGGGAGATTTTCATCATATTTAACAGAATTGACGGCGACAATAAAAACGGCAGCAATAACACTGGCAGCCACGATTAGTACAATTGCCGCCAAATGTTTCTTAAACCACTTCTTAAACGACGATTTTTCTTTTGGCGTCTCTGACCGGGGCTTTTTTACTTCCATGGCAATATTATAGCACAAGCATAATGGAAAATGGCTGCCGGTTATGGTTTGAGGCGTGTCGATTTTATAGTATGATTGATAGATAATTAAGGAGGTGTTTATGGCAACTGTTTTTGTGGCTGATGAAAGATTGTTCGTTAAAGATGGCGAAAAGATGAGTCAAAAACGAAGAGAGGAATTAAAGTTAGCAGCCTGGTCTATACTTGTTAATCGCAGACAGCCTGACGACTTGGAGTCAGTTGGAGAAGAGCCGGAATCAAATAGACCGGTCAGGTTTGAACCGCTGCCAAGACATGGATGTTCTGATAGAGAGGAAGATGCATGCCGCCTCGAGCGAGCGGCTAATTCTGATCCAACAGCAGCACTCGGCGAGAGGGCTTTGCAGCCAGTTCTTTCTGGGTGTCCAGTAAACTCAGAGATACTGGATTTTGATAGTCTGTCAAGGTACATGGATTGTCCGCCGGAAACAGAAGAAGTGAAGCTGACGGATTGGGGCTTATCTGTAACTAGGTATACGGATGGCAGAGCTGCAGCGTCAATTTCTCGACCTAAGTGGAGAAGGCAAATTGGAGATAGGTCGCCAAAATTATCATCAAACGTATTTCTGCTGATGCCAGAACTGATGCAGGAAAACTCGGGACCAATGCTAGTTGAAAATTTGTGCCAAGCATTTACAGAACGGTTCGTCAATGCCAGTGATGAAGAAAAAGAGCGTTTACAGGGAACTATCGAAGTAGTAGTTAGAGACGCGATTACTAATTTGAGAGCAAAGCTAATAGAGGCGGGTCTACTTAAAAAATTAGAGACAACTTTTGTATATGATCTGGAAACTGGCAAGCGATACAAGGCTTATCGCCTGCTGGGCGTATTGAGTAGCGATAATCGCGAGCCTGCGAATAAATAAGACAATTTACTAGTAAATTGAGCTAATATATGCTATAATATTAAGATATGAAGCATGATTTACCGCCATTGATTCTGGCAAATGGCATGAAGTTGCCGGCAGAGCTCGCGGAAGTTGCTGTGGATGCTGATCGCACCGAGAACAAGCGCTGGCGGGTTGTGTTTGGGTGCGCCGAGGAAATGGGAATAACTGATCGCAGCCAGATACCCAGATTGTCGTTTCATCAAGCGGGCGGCGAGGCATCGTTTGCCGGTATGCTATTCCGTGATGCGCCGCCAGGATCGCGACCTGGAGAAAGGATAGTTGATTATTTCGTAAATTCTCTTTGTCCTGAACTTGGCTTAAGCGTTGGAGAAACTTCGGTGATTAGAAAGCCAGTGATGGCCTTGGTCTTAGCGCGATGCGGTTTTTTAGCTATTGAATCTGACGGAAGAGTAGAGGCTGGGTTATTGCCAGCTAGGACTGGCGATAGAAGTCCCGCGTTGCATTTTATTTCTGGAAATAGGCAGAGTCTTGATGATCCAAAGTATAGCGGTTATTATAGCGTGGTAGCAAACCGGGAATTGCCGTTTCTCTATCCGTTGGAAAACCCGTCGCGTCCGGTTGATATTCATACACCGTTTCAGCAGGGCTAACTATCAAGATATGTATCCAGCCGGCGCAAGGTTTTTTCTTTGCCAATCAGTGCCAGCGTATCATTCAGCTGCGGGCTAAACGGCGCCCAGGTGACGACGATGCGGATCAGACTGAAGAGAATACCGGGTTTTTGGCCGGTTGTTTCCAGTAGTTCGTTTAGGCAATTTTGGATTGATTCTGGCGTCCAGCCGGCGAGTTTGGCGAGCTCAGCGCGGGCGGTTTCCAAAAGTTCGTGCCGCTCGCTGTCAGACAACTTTTTTAGCTGTTTGTTGCCGTCAATAAGTTCCAGGTTAATTTCAGGCTCCGCGAAAAAGTAGCCAAATC
>ERZ773072.252-NODE-252-length-32854-cov-10.350498_pt1 | contig 32854 bp, 41 predicted proteins | sample MGYA00580617_ERZ773072 | MGnify/ENA primary metagenome ERZ773072 (study PRJEB29015, sample SAMEA2737970) | human oral metagenome | biome: human oral; feature: human-associated habitat; material: dental | place: China | collected 2122 ...
TAGAGCAACGCACTCGTAACGCGTAGGTCACAGGTTCGATCCCTGCAATCGGCATTTTGAGAATAGAAAAGAAAGATAAAGAATATTTAAAGTGTTTGTTAATAGGCAATCATCACAATTTAGTTTTTAAAAATAGGTTAGTATTTTTGGAATCTTTGACCAAAGTGTGACCAAAATTTGACCAATAGTCAATGAATATAGAATAAAGTGGATCAGGAATCTGGTCTATTTTATTTTGTAGTTATTGAGCAAAATTGGTCTATTTTAGCTTGACAAATATACGCATAATGTGTATAATAGTAAATGTAAGGAGGTAACAACGATATATGCCACTTACAGGAAAAGAAATGGTGAAACTAGCTCTTGAGAATGGATGGGTTGAAGTTCGTCAAAGAGGAAGTCATCATCATTTTAAGAAAGAGGGTTTTTCTTATCTTGTCACGATTCCAGTCCATGGAAATGAAGATTTGGGAAAGGGATTGGAAAGAAAGATTCTCAAAGATTTAGGATTGTAATTTTTACTTTCCTAAGTCTTTTTACATCAGAGGTAGTAGAATGTTGGGGGTAGTAGAATGTTAAAAACGTATCCAGCTATTTTTCATAAAGAAGGAACAGGATATTGGGTAGAATTTCCAGAATTTGGTGGTGGTACAGAAGGAAAAAATATCGAAGAAGCGATGAAAAATGCTCGTGAAATGCTTGAAAATGTTTTAGCTTCTTATATCGATGAAGGGATGCCGTTGCCTACTCCAAGTGATATTTTAAAGATTGAGGTTTCAGATGGTTTTGTATCAATGATTCAAGTCGATCCTGCGCCTTTTGTGAGAAGTAATAAGGCAATTAGGAAAAATGTGACTGTTCCTGAATGGCTAGTCCGTCTTGCTGATCGAGAGAAGATTAACTATTCAGAAGTGCTGGCGCAAGCGTTAGAGAAGAAATTGCAAGTTTGATTTTAAAGAATAGTTATTGATTCTTAAGGTGATAGAATATGGAAATTAAAGAAATAAGTTATCAGGATAGAGTTCCCAAAAACATGATTTCAAAATTTAATTATTTTGTAAAAGATTTTTTGAAAGAGTATTCGGATCAGCTAGATGAAATGGAAGCTGGGTCAGATATGACTATCAAAAAAGAATATGAAGGAGATTTGGAAGTTTATTTTGTTGAGTTTGTCTTCAATAAAAAAGGCGGAGGATTTTTTACAGGTTATTTAGAAAATGAATTGTTTGTGACTTGTAATGATGAGTTTTGGGGAAATGTTATTTTAGAGTAGAAGAAATAGAAAAATAACACTATCTTAGATAATGTTATTTTTTTTGTTTTCGTTGTAGAAATGGGTTGCTATTTCTTTGACGTAGTTTTCGTATTTTGCAGGAATGTCAGCATTTATAAGGTAGTTTTGATAGTTAAAACTATCATCTATAGGATATTCATTGTTGACTAAACTCATAAAGTCTAGGATTCTTGCTTTTTCACTATCATTCTCTATATGATTTTTAAAGGAATCTATGTGAGAAAGTGAGTTGTTGCAGTCGTCATTGATTAGATGATTTTTTTCATGTAAAAGTATGTTGATTTTTTCAATATCGCTTGTGTCGGAGCGTAAGAAGATGAAGTGCTTGTTATTTGCAAGTACATATCTACCTTTACTTGATAAGTTGTTAAGAGTGATAACCTGACAATTTAATTTTTCAATCTCTTTTATAACTTTGTTTAGATTCATACTTATTTTTTATTAGAGAAGTAGTCTTTTAGGAAATCTTTGATTATTTCTCTGTCGTTATCTGTGATGGGTGTACCATCATAAGCAACTGAATTATCAATAGCAGTATCTAGGTCGATTTCTAGGTCAGGATCAGGAATATCTGTTTTACCCAAAAGATAGTCTGTGGAAACATTGAAGAAGTCTGCTAGTTTTTGTAAATTTTCTGCTGATGGTTTTCTTAGTCCCTTTTCCCACTGTGCATAGCTTTGAGGAGATGTGTTAAAGTGACTTGCTACTTCCTTTTGAGTTAGTTTTTTATTCAGTCGAGTTTCTTTCAGTCTATCTTTAAATTCCATAATTTGTACCTTTTGAAATAAAGTAAAAAAATTTTAAAAAAAAATTAAAAAAAGTATTGACAAAGTAATCAACTGATTGTATAATAGTTTATGTAATCAGTTGATTACATAAAAACTAAAAGAGTTGAACTTTGAAAATTTAATAAAAAACGTGTCAGACAACGACTAGCATTGACTAACACGATTAAATGTAGCAATTTAATTATACGTGAAATTTAGTGAAATGTCAAGTTTTGTTTGATTGTAGATATATTTCATGGAGTTGGTTGTAAAAAAATAAGCTAGGTAAAAACCTAGCTTACTACCAAAATAACAATCTTATAATCGTATAGATTGTAAATGCGATTGTCATTTTAGGAATTGTGTTTAAACAATCTTTGTAAAGTGAAATAAATAGTTTCACGATAGCATAGATGATTATAAACAACCTAATGAGAATGTTCTTCATACTTGCACCTCCTTTTTAAGATAACTTTGAATGGGGTAAGTATTTTTCAAAGTTTGCTTTAATGTATCTACAAAACTTTATAGATTCTAAACTCTTTGCTGACTTTCCTAGTAAGACTACGGAAAGCACGGATAACGAACAATTACAAAAATTGTTCAAGAGGTTATCATCTCTGGATAAAGTTTTTTGAAAACAAAAATCCAGCAAAGTGTGTTTCCATCTTACTAAGCTGTTTACGATATTTTGTTTTTTGTGTTTGTTGGTATTATTATACCATAGGTAAATGGAGTTGGCAAGGAGTTTAGAGTTTGTAAAGTTCACGTTGGGTTTTTCGTCCTTTCGCCTTAGTAGATAAGAAAAGGGAACTGACGGCTGTGGTACAGTCAATGATACTTCTTAGAAGGTAGCTAGAGTGAGATAGTGAGGTCTATGTGTTGTATGGTCGGTATGTGAGAGTAAAATCTTGCTAATGCCTTTGGGTAAGAAAGAGGGGATATTGAGTTATTCTTAAATTCGTGACCTTGGCGAAGGTAGTAGGCTGAGAAGCTGAAAGTATGCGAAGATAAGAGCATACATTTTTTATATTGCTATATTCTATTGAAAAAAACGTAAAAAGGCTTTGAAATAAGCCTTTTTATTTTTGCAAAAATTAACAATAACTAGATTTTTATAAAACAGGTTTTGTCCTGATAAAGATTGAAAGTATTGTTAGTTTTCACAAGGGAATATAAGAAGTATTCTTTTATGTAAACTAACAATATGAGTAGAGAATAGAAAAGAGGAAAGATGGATATTTGGATCTACTTAGTAAGAGTTGGAATGCTATTGTCTATGCTTATTTTGTTGATGTTTTTAATTTATTGGATGTTTAGTCATTTGATAATTCTGTTTGTATTTGTGTTGTTTGTGATTTTCTTTTCGATTATCACATGGAATTAGAAAGGAAAAAGATTTATGTTGAATGTATCAATGGGACTTCGTTTGTATCGAGAAATGTATAATAAGTCGAAAGAGGACTTAGCAAAGTATTTAGAGATTCAACCGAAAGCGTATGCTCGATATGAAAGTGGAGAACGTGAGCCTAGTCTTGAGAAATTGTATAAATTGGCTTATCTTTATAACTGTAAAGTTGATGATTTCTTTAATGTTGAAGAAAGTTTTAGTGTTGATCGAGATGATGTTGTGTCAACTAAAGATTTAGATAATTTAGGTTGTCATCATCAGTTTTCTCATGGATTGATGGTTATGATGACTGAGGGTAAGTCGTATGAAGAAATGATTCGTTTTATAGAAAATGATAGAACGAAGTATGCACGAAAGTCTGAAGTAAAACAATTTCTACGTGAGTTAATTGAAAAGATTGGTTAGAGAGAGGTGAGTAAAATTAAAGATGTTCTTTTGAAAGGAGAAAGAGATGTAAAGACGTATTCTGAAGAATGGATTTTGGGAGAGTACAATAGAATTTATAGACGATTTTGTTGGAATTTAAAAATCTATGCCCATGTGAAAAATGGTGCTGATGTTTATGTCTCTTCAAAAAAATGTTGTGAAGATTTGTATAATCGTTTGTATGCGGTTGGTCAAGTTACTCGTAGCTATTGTAGTAAGATTGAATCGAAAATTGAAAAAACATATCATCGTTTTTTAGAAGATGGAGTGATTGTTGAAGATTAACTTTATGATGGAATAGATGACTTTATGATATAATAAATGGAGTTAAGATTTTTTTATTAAAAGGAGAAAATATGAAATTTAGGACTTCGACTTTAGCTTTAGTAACAACTGCAACTTTATTGGCTTTTAATGTCAATCAAATAGTACATGCTGATAGTGCTAGACAAGAGAAAATTGCTCAGTTGGATAGACAAAAGGCTGAGATAATAAAAGCTAATGGTATTGATAGCTTTACTTCTAATGGAGGGTGGTATGCTATCACACAAATTCAAGATAAGATTGCTAGTTTGGATCAAATTGTTTCCTCTTTGAAAAATCCTTATTCTAACAAGAATACAATTAAGGTGAGTAGAGAATATGCTACTGCGTTAAAAACGTTTTTTAATAGTAATGTCAAAGAGAATGAAAAAGGGGAGTATGTTCCTGTAGTTAGTGACGAAGAGGAAGAACAAGCCAAAAAAGTTTTGATTTCTGAAAGTCAAAAATTAAAGCAGAGTCAGTTAGATAATTTTATTTCAGATCCAGCAGATGAATTGGATAAGTATGAATTAAATAATCTTCCTAAAGAGATTTTGGTTGAATTAAATTATTATGCTTTGGATTTGATGAATCAAATTCGTAGACAGATGGGACTTCCAGAAGTAACACTTGCACAATCTTCTATTGATTTTGCTGATAAGGTTGCGTATAAAAATTTAGAAGCGAATCGTAGCATGTGGGATTGGCATTATGTAAAAGGAATTAACGAAGTTGCTAGAGAGTATGGTTTGCGGACTTCGAGTAAGAACGATGAAGAAGAGAAATATGGTGGTCAGTATTATGAGAACGCATTTAAAACTTCTTCCATTGATAAAGAAGTGACTGTAGGCCAACTGAAGAGAGAAATCTATGAGGCATTTGTTATTTTTCTGTATAATGGCGATGAATTTCTTCATGCACAATCTATTGCTGGAGTAAATTATGGAAGTTCTAGGGATGAGTATTTTGGAATTTCCATGCGTTCTTTAAAAGATGGTGGTTGGTTTAGTTTTATATCAATCGATAAAAACGATATAGTGAAATCAACGAAAAAGAACTTTAATACGCAACGTCCAGTAGATACAACATTGACTAATCGTTCTTCGCTATTGGCTAAGAAGGAAAAAGAACTTAGAGATAAGAAGAATGAGCTTTCTAAATTGCAGACAGCTTTTAAAGAATATGAAAAGTTGACTAAGGAAGTAAATGATTTAAAATTGTTGGAGGAAAAAGAAAAGAAAGAAGCAGAAGATAGACGTTCTTCTTCTCAGAATCAAAACAAATCACAATCTAAACCAGTTAAAAATGGTTGGAAAAAAGAAAATGATTCTTGGTATTATTATAAGGATAATCAACGTCTTAAAAATACATGGCAGGGAGACTATTGGCTTGGTGCTGATGGTAAGATGGTCAAGAGTGCATGGGTTGATAATGGACGTTATTATGTTGATGATAATGGTAAGTATGTTGTGGGTAAGAAACCTTCTACTCAAAATCAAACCAAGCCATCACAATCTAAACCAGTTAAAAATGGTTGGCAGAAAGAAAGTGGTTTTTGGTATTACTATGATAATGACCAACGTGTAAAAAATACATGGAAAGGGAGTTATTATTTAAAATCTGATGGTAGAATGGCTGAATCTGAATGGATTTATGATAATTCTTATAAGGCGTGGTATTACTTAAAATCAAATGGAATTTATGTTCGTGATAGTTGGCAAGGAAGTTATTATCTGAAGTCTAATGGTAAGATGGCAGATAAAGAGTGGATTTATGATAATTATTATCAGTCATGGTTTTATTTAAAAGAAGGTGGTGCTTATGTTAATCATCAATGGTTGAAGATTGATGGTGTATGGTACTATTTCAAGAGTGGTGGTTATATGGTAAGCAATGCTTGGCAGGGTAGCTATTATCTCAAATCTAGTGGAGCTATGGCTGTGAATGAGTGGATTTATGATAGTTATTGGGGTGGTTGGTATTATTTGAAATCTGATGGCTCTTATGCTCGTAATGAAATTGTTCAAGGTAAATATCGTGTTGACTATTCAGGAAAATGGGTTTGATATAGATAAAAAAGTCAGTTTAAAACTGGCTTTTTTATTTTGGAAAGGAAATTGAAATGGTTGAAATGATTTTTAAGAGATCTCGTTCTCCTTCATGAGAAGAGAACTGAGTTCAAAAATAATGAGAAAAAATGTTTTTTTAAAAAAGGAGAAAAGAAAGTATGTTTAAAACACAAGAAACTAAAGCGTTTGGTTCAATTCGTAAAGTGAAGCACTATGGTGCTTGTGGAGTGATTTTGGGTATGGCTGCTCTTGCCATGGCTTTTTCATCAGGTAGTGTTTCTGCTGATGAGTTGAGTGCAAATCAAAATGTGCCAAAAACTGTTCAGGAAGCACCTAAAGGAGAAGTACCTAAGCAGGACGAAACTGCTAAGAAAAATACTACTGTTGATGTTGTAGTAGATCATTTAACTGTTGATAAAGCTGTTTCTGAAGCTAAGAAAGCGGGCTTAGAAGTTAAACAGGATTCTCCTGTGGATGCTGGAGTTGCTCAGGGGCAAGAAGAACTTGCGAAGAAACAGGCTGGTGTAGAAAAGGATTATGCGAATCAAGCAAATACGGTTTCTACTGAAATTGCTGGTTACAAGAAAGATGTAGCAGATAATGAGCTTGAGAAAAAGCATGTTCAGGATGAAAACGAAAAGATTCGCCGGAATCATGAGAAGGCTAAAAAAGATCTAAAAGATAAGAATGACCAGATTGATAAGCGTAACAATGACGCTCAGAAGAAATACGATCAAGAATATGGAAAATATCTTGAAAAAGATAAGGCATTCAAACAGGCAAAAACTGATTTGGAAAAATTGGGACTTGCTGGTTCTGCAACTGGTGTAAAAATGTACGGTGATTACAATGAAGCTGGTCGTGGAAGTATGAATTATTACAAGAATTTTAAGGTTGTGTTTGACGGTGTTTCTGGTCTTGAAACGGTGAAAGATTACTTGGGTTATCATTCTGACACAAAGATTACATCAAGTCGAGCAGGTTTGCTTGAAGATTATTCTTGGCGTGATACTGAAGGAAAATTCATCAACAAACCAAGAGTTGGAGATTCATTTACGATTCACAACATTGGTGAAACAGAATCAGGTAAGAAAATTTCTGCCAAGTTTACGTTTAAGTCTGTGACTCCTGAATGGAAAAAAGACGGAGTAGACTCTGTTTATTCTCGTTTGTTAGTTTCTCACAACAAGAAATCAACAACTAATGCGTTTGATTTCAATGCGTTCAATATGCAGTCGGTTGATACTGATATTGAGTATTTTGAAGAAGGTACAGGTAAGAAAATTAAGCTGGCAATGGTTTCTGCATTTAGTGATATTGATTACGGTCAAGAATTACGCTGGGAGTATGAAGATGGTACTACAGGAATTGTGAAGAATCCAAGTGGTTCAGATGTTGTTGAATCCAAACGTGATGGTAAGACTGTTTATAAAGGTGAGCATCGCTGGGATGTTCCAATGGGGTATGATGATCCTTCTGGTTTGAATCTTTGGAAGGCAAGTGATCATTATTATAAGAATGTAAATGATGAAGCTGATGTGCCGGTTGGTTCGATTTTGACTGCCGGATATGGTGAGCGTATGCACTTGTTTTATTCTACTGGAAATAAGTCGCTTGCGACACGTTCTCAAGCTGAATGGGAAGCTGTTCGTAAAGCTTCTGATGAGCGTCGAAAAGCTGAAGGAAAAGAGCCAATGAGCGATGAAGAATTGTTTATGCTTGATTTTGCTTTTCAGTTGTGGGGTCGTAATGCCTCTATTTCTAAACCGATTATTCCTCTAACACCACCAGTTGAACCTATTCTTGAAAAACATGAAAAGGATACAATTCCTGATCCTGAATATCTTTCTGAACCAGGTAAAGTGAAATCTCGTACAGTCCATGTACGCTATGCTAATTTGCGCTACAAACCATCTGTAAATCCTCCAAAATCCATTAAGGATACACATGGAAATAACATTGATGGGGCTAAGACATTTGATAAGAATGTGAAGTTCACATTGAAAACTGATTATGCCCCTTATTCAAAATTTACTGCGTCCCCTAAATCAATCGCAAAACGTTTTGCGATTGTAGACGATGTGCAAGACGGTGCCTATACCGTCGATAATGCCAAAATTAAGGCAACTGATGATGAAGGAAAAGATGTGAAGCAATTATTTGACATGTATCATGTTCTTTCAGACAAAGGAAGAACAGATGTTGTCAATGAAATCTTGAAAGAATCAGGGTTCTCGCCAAAAGGCGAGTTCTATATGTGGGTTCCAAAAGACAATGCTGCTTACTATAAGAACTACGTTTCCAAGGGTAAAAATGTGACTTTTGATTTGTTTGCTAAGTTGTTGGTAAAAGAAGGTCAAAAGGTTCAAAATGATTTCCATCAGATTGATTTCGGTATTGATCATAAGTCTAATTTGGTAACTGTTCAAGTTTCTGATTTGAAACCTGAAAAACATGCTTTGGATCAAAAAGATGACTCTAAGATTCGTGATGGTCAAGAAATTCAGATTGGTGAATATCTACGCTATCTTTTGGACGGTGTGACCGTTCCTAGCAAGCACGATACACTCTATCAGTATGATGGAATTGACATGCTTGATCTGAAACATGATAGATATACAGGAAATTGGTCAGGTGTCATTCGTGGTACTGAATATGTAGCTGGAAAAGATATGGTGCTACCTTATGATGTAGTACTTTCTGATGGAAAAGTTGTTAAGGCTGGAGATAAGATTAGTAAAGGTTCTGCTTACGCTTTCCAATTTGAGTTCAATCAAAGTACAAATTCTGACTTTATCAAGAAAATTGTTAAAGTAACATGGAACGAAAAAGACGGTAAGTGGGCTTACACTATTGACAAAGAGTTCTTGAACTCTCTAGGTGTTAAAGGTACGTTTGACGCCGATTTTTATATCGAAGTTGAACGTATTGCAAGTGGAGAAGTTGAGAACACATTTGTAAATGTTATCAATAGTCAGGGAATGGAAGCGAAGGTAGTGACTCATACGCCTGAGCAACCAGCTCCAGAAGAACCACGTAAACCACAACCACAACCGCAACCATCGCTTCCAAATACAGGAGAGGCTTCTAGTGTGTTTGGATCTGTTGGTATTGGTATCTTGTCAATGCTTGCTTTATTTGGCTTGAAGCGTAAGAAAGAAGTAGAATAAAATAGTTTAATGTGTTGTAAAAGGTGGTAGAGTAACAGGAACTACCACCTTTTTATTTTTGAAAAAAATGTAAGTAGAAAAGGAAAATGAAGAAATGGCAAAAATTAAAAAAATCCCTGTTGGGATGGAAGCGATTGGTACAAAAGTAGTAGTGAATCCGAAGTATCGTGAAGTTGTAAATGGAAATGGTGAAAACTTTGTTCCGTATCGTGAATTTGAAGTTTCAGGTGATCAACAGAACAGTGTTACTATTCGTGTTTATGGACTTGGAAATTCAGATACTCCAAAAACAAAAGGTTTGACAATGGTCAAGTCTGCTAGTGGACTTAATTTTGTAACTCGATTGGTTGGTCGTAAAGAAGAAGTTCAATTTGAAGCAAGTGAATTGCGATTTGAAAAATAATTAGAAGATAGGAGAAAAAAGTAATGGCTTTTAATATTCGTAAGTTTAACAATGCAGAAATTCCTGTGAATGTGAAGGAAAAATTCGGTACGCTTACTTTTCTTGGTTTTGATGAAAACTGGAAAATGGTAGAAGGAAATCAAGTTGATTATCCTACGCATGCAGAGGTTTTTTCTGATAAAATGCAGGAAACGATTGCTGTTAAATTGGAAGAAGGGATTGTTATTGAAGAAATTCCTTTCATGTCTGAAGTTGAAATTGTTGGTGATGCTACAATTTGGATTTATGACTATGAAGATACGGTTTACCGTGGGAATAACAATGTATCTGAAATCAAGGCGCTTGCTTTCTCATTGCGTGCTGAAAGTGTTAAGCGTGTAGGTTTTGGTCAACTAAAACAAGAACAGAAGCAGGAACAAAAACCTGAGCAAAAACAAGAGCATAAAGGATAATTTTTAAAGGAGAAGAGATATGAGCTTATTTCCTGCTTATCGTGGAATTAAGATTAAACCTTATATGATGAATCTAAGATACTATATCTTTTCTTTTTTCTTTTTGTTGTTTAGTCCTATACTAGCTTTTTTTGTCTATTCAAATTTTGAGAAAATCAAGGCTGTTGATGTTTTTTCGATTATTGTTTCAGTAGTTATGCTGATCTTTATAGTTGGTGTAAGTGTCTATTTGACTTGGTTATCACAAGAAAGAGTATTCTTCTTTCAGAAGATAGAAAGACTTGCTAAACTAGCTTTCTTTCTTAAGGAGAATGGGTATACCTATACCAAAAAGGTTAAAACCGAATCAGGAACAGTTGATAAGGTTACGTTTCCAGTGGTTTATTTGAAACAGAATCGTTATGATTTGGAAGTTGCCTTTAAAATGGCTGGAAATAGATTTCAGGATAAGTTCAAGAAGATTGGTAGTGATTTAGAAACTACTTTTTTTATGGACTTTATGGAAGTTCAGGACGATATAAAGTTTAAAACTTACAAATTAGCCTATTCTGCTTTTTTGAATCGTATCAAGGTAACTGATGTCAACTATTCTGATAAAGGTATTCAACTGATGAAAAACCTTTGGTGGAATCCTATTGATGATCCTCATTTACTTGTTTGTGGTGGTACTGGTGGTGGTAAGACGGTATTACTAAGAACATTGATTCGTGCTATGGCTAAAGTTGGAGTGGTGGATATTTGCGATCCAAAACAAGCTGACTTTGTGACTATGTCTGAGCAGAAAGCCTTTGAAGGTCGAATTTCTTATGAGGTAGAAGATATTGTTTCTATGATTGAAAGGGCTGTTCAAATTATGTTTGCTCGCTATGCTTATATGCGACAAAAACGTGAAGAAAATGGCGATAAGGATTTGAAGAAATTCTATGAGTATGGTCTTGAACCTTATTTTCTAGTTTGCGATGAATACAATGCTTTGTGTGCTATGCTTGATTTTCAAACTAGACAGCGTTTGGATAATGCGATGGGGCAATTCTTACTACTTGGAAGGCAAGCTGGCTGCTTTGCAGTTATAGCTATGCAGAAGCCTTCGAGAGAAGATTTAGGCTCAAAGCTACAAGCGAATATCAATTTCCGAATTTCTGTTGGTCGATTGGATGAGGTTGGATATGATTTAGCCTTCGGAGAAGTCAATAGGAATAAAGAATTTAAGTATGTTAAGTACCTGGGCGGTAAGCGTGTTTATGGTCGTGGATATGCTAGTGTATATGGAGAAGTTGCAAGAGAATTTTATTCTCCTTTGTTAGAAAAGGGATTCTCTTTTACTGATGAATATGAGATGATTGAGCGACGAGGAAATCCTTTTAATCCTTTGGAAAATCCGAAAGCTGAATTGTCAGAAGAAGAAAAAGAAAATCTTCAAGCTGAGATGGAAGCACAAGAGGAATTGGAAAAAGGAGAAGTTAAGAAGGCAAGTTCTGAACTTGTTCAAGATTTAATATCTAGCAGGCCACAAAAAGAAGAAGGAAATCTTGGTGATCTAAAAAAGGCAAGTGATTTTTCTCGGTCAATCAATGTTAGCTTTGCTTCTGTTCAAAATCTTTTGAAGAAGTTAGAAGAAAAGGAAAAATTGGTTGTTCTGAGAGAAGATGGTATTTTGTACTTGGATAAAAAACAGATGTCTTTGGTCAAAGATTTGTTTGAATTAAAAGAAATTTCTAGTCAAAACTGGAATGAAATTATAGATGATTTCCCTTTTGAGGAATATGAGTGATGGAAAGAGGGTTTATGCTCTCTTTTTCCTTTTTTATGTGCTAGTTGGTACAATCCAGCTTGCTAGTAGCTAGTAGCAGGAGCGAGGAAGCGAGTGCGACGAGCGACTGCGGTCACTAGCGGTCACTAGCAGGCTGGATTGTGCGAATTAACCCCCTATGACTAATAGGGGGGTAGAAGATGTGCGTAGAAGCATAAAGCCTTGATAATACTGACTTTTTGGCTTCAAAAAATGCAACACTATTGAAAAATGAGGAGAAATATGGAATTTGAGAATCTAAACAAGGTACAAAAGATGTACGCTTTTTCAGATCAAGAAATGTCTAGCTATTTAGAAATAGATAGAGCAACATTTTATAGATGGAAAGAAGCTGGTGAGATTCCTGAGTCTTATGACTCAAAAGTGAATGCGTTGATAGCTTTTAAGGAAGGTGTTCGAGATAGTGGGTTTTCTTTGGAAGGGAAAGTTGACTATGTTAAGGTTACATTTAAAACGCAAGATTATATAGATGTGATAGCGAAGGTGTTGTGTCTGCAAAATAAGCCTTTTCTTGAAGAAGAGAAGGGTGGTTCAGGATATGATACAAAATTCACATTTCAGAATATCAATGTTTTCATATCAAAGAAAAGGGAAGATATGGGCTGTATGATTGAATTAAAGGGTCAAGCATGCAGACAGTATGAGTGGTATTTTGAGAATGAGCAGAAGTCAAGCTGGCGAGATTTCTTTATTCGTTGTTTTGAGTATGAACGTGCTATTTCACAAGGTGAAGGGAAATTCATGAATATTCCTCGGCTTGATATAGCGCTGGACGAAAAATATAACGAAGATGGAAATTTTGAACTTGGAAAACTGGTTGACCTTTGGAATAGAGGTTTGGTTGAAAGTCGATTGACCATGAAGCAAATTGAAGATAATGGTCAATATGGGAAAGCAAAAACGATTTACTTTGGTTCTCGTCAGTCTGCTTATCATTTCTGTTTTTATCAAAAAGATATTGAGCAGGCAAAGAAGCTAAGTCTTGATATAGACTTGATTCATTCATCATTGAAATTCAAAAATCGTTATGAGGTGAGAATGTGTGATGATGTCGCTTTGGACTTTGTTAGAAAGTCATTGAATGAAAAAATTGATATGGCTAGACTTGCTGTTTGGGTGATTAACAGTAAGATAAAAGTTTTTGAAAGAATGAATGGAGATAAGGTTCTGAATCGTGAGTGGTATTCACTTCTAGGCGAAGTTGATAGAATTGGCTTTTCAACCTCACCTGTAGAAACTGGTTTCTTTGACAAACAGTATAGATGGCTGAATGAAAATGTTTCAGGTGTGACTGCTTTGATAAAAAAGTGGGAGAATATTACTGGTGATAATAAGCTAAAGAAGATTCTTTTTGATGGAGAAATAAGTGATAAAAATTGGAAAAAATTGGAGCAAGCGAGGGTAGCTTATGAGAAAAGTCTACAAGAAAGTAGGTACTGAGTCCATAGTAGTAAATAACAGTAACTTGGTATGTTTAACTGCTTGTGGGCTAAAATCAATTAATCATTATTTACCTTCATTTGAGGGAAATGAAAATTTGACTGTGATTCCTATAGAAAATGAGCGAATGTTTTTGCCTTATTTTAGAGATTATGTGATTGACTGGTCAAGGATTCCTGATGAAGTGAATGCAATTCTTGATATGAAAAAGAAGGCAGGAGAGGGTACATGATATGAAAAATGAGGATAAAAAACCTGTTGGTAGTTTGTTGGCGCAGAAACTTTTAAAAACTGAAGATATTAGTTCAGAAGAAGAGTCTGCATTTTGTTTAGGTCTAGTGTTGGCTTCGCTTTTTGTTATACTACTTCTTACTATGCTTATAACACAATGGAGTCCTTTTGATTTATTTGTGGGTGTTTAGCTATGAGTAAGAAAAAAATTACTGATGAGAAATTGAGGAAGTTAGTTTTTTTAATTCCTGCTCGGTATTTCTATGAAGGAGTTGTGACAAGTGATAAAGCTAGAAATTATCAAGATTATATAGATATTCAATGTCAAACCTATAGAAAGACTAAAAGTCGTAAAGACTGGCAAGAGGTAAAAAGACTTACTAAAGAGTATGATGAGTTTTTAGCAAACGAAGTAGATATTAAGCGAAAGTTGCTGCTGTTTGGGTTGATGAAACGTGATCAGAAAGAAAGACAGAGTATGTATTTGTTGCTGGTTAAGAGGTATCATTTAGAAAGATGGGTTTGAATTGATGTGATGGAAAAGGATATTTGTAGAAGATGTGGTTGTAAGTGGAATACAGCCTGCGTTGATGAAAACTATGGTTCTTGCTGGTGGGTAGATAAAAACAGAACGTTATGTAGTCATTGTTTTTATGGATTTAATGATGAATCTTCTCAGACAAAAGTTTATTATAGACCAGGTTATGACTGGATTGAGAGTAATTGGGAATTTGCTCGGAAAATACTGACAACTTCAAAAAGTCGTTGGGTATATGATATGGAACATGATGTGTTGTGTTTGGTTGGTTTAGGAGGTCATGTTGGAGCTGTTATATTTATTGTAAGGAAATTTTATGGAGTTACTCGCATTTATCGTGAGGAGATTCCTAAATGGCAAGAAATTATTGAGAATAATATGATTCTTTATAATGCAAAGGTTAATGATTCAAAACATTACGCTAGTTGTTTACCTAGGAAGTATAAAAAATGATTTTTCCAGAACGATTAAAACAACTTCGACAGAAAAAAGGACTTATACAACAAGAAATAGCCGAATTACTGGGTGTAAAACGAAATACATATAGTGACTGGGAAAATGGAAAGACGGAACCCAACTTTGAAATGGTTTTAAAATTAGCTGATTTATTTGAGGTTTCGTTGGATTGGTTGTTTGGGAGAGATAAATGAAAGTAAAAAAACGTTCTCCTTCTTTTTGTTAAGGACAAGTTATATAAAAAAGAAAAATGAATGAAGAGGTAATTGAAATGGCATTACAAGGAAAAGATAAGCAAGTTATTGAATTGTCGAATGAACTTGCTAAAAATTTGAAATCAAAAGAATTTGATTTAGCGTGGAAGCATGCTGGTGAATTAAGTTCGCTTCTTAAAAATGATGAAGAATTGCAACTACAGTATCAAGTTATTGAGTGTATCAAGCGTGATTTGAACAGTTACTATGATATGAACAAGCAACTTAACAAGGTAACAACTCGTGCCTTTGCGATTGGTAGTAGCTTTGAGCGTTCAGCTTCAATTTAGTTAAGATGATGAAGGAAGTCAAGTTTGGCTTCCTTTTTTATTTGGAAGGGAAAAAAATGAGTATTAAAGTTGTGTATAACAAATTTTCTGATGTATGTAAACATTATGCTTTTGGGAAAAAACTTCTTGATGAACCTGAGAAAATTATTGATCGTTTAGATGAACATTTTGATGGTGTGGAGTTTGGAGAATTTGATGGTTCCAATCCTGACAATGTGTATATCAATTCATTTACAGAAGTTGATACGCAGGAAGCATTGATTGATTTTGCTGGTATTCTGAATCATGGAGAATATGAGCAGTTAGTCAATGAAGATCGTTTGTCTGCTTATGTAGAAGAACATGAAGAAGAAATTGCTAGTCGCTTAGGAGATTCCTATGTGTTTCTCGGTCATGAAGGCGATAGTTGGTATTTCTTGCAATAAGGATAGCTGGTATTGAATATGGCTTCAAAAGTATTGATTAAGAATCCGAAGAATGGAAGGCAGGCTTGGTTTAGCTTGCCTTTATATTTTGGAAGATTGTCTCATATTGGTTTGACTGGCTCTTATGATGAACAGATTGAAATTGTTGATTATGAGGGTTCAGCATTTATTGGATATGGTCTATTTAGTGTTGCTGATTTGGAACAGTTAAATAAGCAGGTAGAAGGTTAGTAAAGGAAGGAGAAAAATGGAATTAACAGCTTTAATTATGGATGATGTGACAAAGAAAGTAAAACAATTTTCTTTGCCTGTTGAACTTGAATATGTAGCTTCTGAATTTGGATTTTATGTAGGAGATGTTTCTATAACGATTCAATCTATTGAAGAATTGCCTGATTTAGAAGTTGAAAGAAGTCCTTTATTTGTGTTCAATGAACTTGCTGAAAAGTTGGAAGATGTAGATGAAGATATTGTTTTATCATTCATTGAATCAAATAGTTCTGATCCAAAGGAATTATTAAATGCTGAATTTGATGATTGCTGGTTATATCCTGAAGTTGCAACTGATCGAGATTTAGGCGAATATGTTGTAGAAGAATTGGGTGTTGAATTGTCAAAGGAAACACTACAAAACTATTTTGACTATGAAAAGTATGGTCGTGATGTTCGTTTGGGAGAAGGTGGTAACTTTGTAGATAAGGGTTATTTTGTATCAAGATGATAGCAAATATACGAGTTTTAAGAGAAGGAAATTTTGAATTTCTCTGTGAACTGGATATTATGAAGTACAGTCGAGAACAGGTTCTTGAAAGAATGAATGAAAGAGGAATTGATAGAGATAGCTTTTTCATTTGTGGTATTACGGATTGGGAAGTTGATAAAATCATGTCGCTGGACGAAGTTTATTTACTTAAGAAGGCGGTATTGGAGTTGTATGATGGTGATGAGTTCGTTGTGAAATTTCAATTACAGCGTTATGTACCTGTAACTCAAATTGCAACTACATATTATAGATTCTGTTCTAAAGATGAAGTTAAGACAATGGTTGAATTGACAAAAGAGTTAGATTATGAATCAGTTATCAATTATTTTTTTCAATGTGGAAGTTGGGTAATAGCTTTTCAGGGATTTGTGGATCAAGGAGAAATTTTAAATACTCCCCAAGGATTTTATAGAAAGGTTGTTCTTTAATTTTAAAAAAAGGAAGGAAGAATATTGAGAAACTTTGAATTAAAGAAACCACGAAAAGTAAAACAAAAGCAAGTCAAGATGAAGAAGGTAAGTCAAAAAAGATCGAATCAGATTTTTTTATTTGGCTTAGCTTTTTTTGTTTTTCTGTGTGGTTTGACAATGTTTATTTCAATCAAGAGTGCTGTTAAGGTAAATGAAAGACTATCGAATGCAGCAGTCGTTGAAACAAAGAAAGAAACTGACCGTAAATTGGAACAGTTTTTAGATGGATATGTAAGTCGATATTTCACTTACAATTCGCAGGCTGGTTCGACTGATGATGATGTTTCAAAATTGAATAACTATTATGGTAGTGTTCCTGATGTGAAGAATCAAGGTCAGTTGAAACAAGAAATGTCAGTAGTTAGTGCAAGAATGCTGACAGCGAAGGACGGTATCGCTGTTTATCGTGTTGTTTATGATACGAAGAAAGATGATAAAAGTCAACGTGTAGGGATTGAATTTTCAATTCCTTACGGTGAGAAGGATGGTAAATATTATGTTGCTGGCTTGCCTTGGTTCTCTCCTGTGAGTGATTTTAAGGCTGATGGAGTGGAAAAGAATAGTATGGTATCTTTGATTGCTAAAGATGATTTAGAAGAAGGAAAGCGCAAGAAATTGATTTCTTTCTTGGAACTATTCTTTAAGAACTATACGACAAGTCAAGCAAACCTAGACTTGATTTCAAAAGATATTAAGTCTATTGGTGGTGCAACATTCAAGAGTTTAGATTACTCATACTTTAAAGAAAAAGATGGTAAGATTCTTGCCTATGTGCAAGTAACATTTGAAGTTGCAGGTACAACTCATAGTGAGAACTTTAGCTTTGAATTACGAGAAGATAAAGATAGCTATTTCGTAGAAAAAATGGATCATACAATTCCATTAGATTATAACAAGAAAGATGATGAAGGAGAATAAAATAAATGGCATTATTTCAATTTTTAGTACAAAAACTCGGACTACCTGTCTTGGCTTACTTTGCAATTACAAAAGGTTTGGAAGCATGGAAGGATCAAAAACTTGGTAAGCTGATTGTGATTGCCTTGGTCGGTGGATTCCTGTACTACTTCATGGAAAGTCCTGAAACAGTTTTGAAAGCTACAGCACCAATTTGGAAGTATTTGTCAACGCTCTTTAATTAAGGAGATTAGATGGAAAGAAAAGACAAAAAATTGTATGTCTATACGACAGCATTTAGACAGCCTGTGTGGGTTCATAAATTGAATGATGATTACAGTTTGCCCTTTGCTGTTAAGATGTCAGCGATTGTCTATTGCCTAGTGATTCTAGTCATTGTGTGGTTTTTACTAGGCTTTATTCCTTCCTTGGATTGGGGTTGGCGATTTATGGGTTCTCTATTTGCTGGTTGGCGATTTGGGAATCTACTGGCAGATTATAAGTTAGATGGCAAAACCTTGTTTCGATTCATTTATGAGTATCTGAAATTTTGGAAGGAATACGATAGTCAAAGAAAGGAAATATATATTTGTAAAGGAATTAAACATGAGAAAGTGAGAATGATTAAGCGTGGAATTAACGAATAGTATTTGGTCAATCGCTGATGGTTTGATTCTGCTAAAAGATGGAACGGTCTTGTCCGTATTTGAAGTTGAATCACAAATTGTCAATACGATTGAAGATAATAAGAAAGAAACAAGTAAAGATTTAGTCTATAATTGTTTGGCTAGTCTGCATGAGTACAATGATGTAAGTATTCATAGCTTACATATTGATTTGGAACTGGCAAAGAAGATTTCTTTATTGTCACAAGATATTGAGCAAGGTCAAGGGACAAGTCCTTTAGGAAACTATGTGATTTCCACAATGAAGTCACGTTTGGAAGAAGAAGTAAGCTATCTTTTTGAATATAAGCATTATCTTGTTGTTCCTTTGAAATCGGTCAATGTGACCTCTGATTTCAAATTGACGATTGAGCAGACGATTGCAACCTATCGAAAAAATGTGTTGAAGATGGCTGGTTTTGAAGAACTACCAAAAATTGATTGGTGGAAAACATGGCAGAATCAGAAAGATATGGTTCAGACGAAACTTCATGTCTTGAATGTGAAGGAAGTTGCGAAAGCTGACTTAGAATTGCTGAATCGACTTCATTTTCTTGGTGGTCAAACTTATGATAAAGAAAGTGAGTTGATTGCTCTTGAAAACTCTATTGAGAATGTAGATGAAACGATTATTGAAGTAGTGGACGGAAACGCTTTGAAGTTAACCAATGGTCAGGAAACTAGCTATGTGGCGACAATTCCTGTTGTTTCTTATCCAAAGAATGTTTCCTATCTTCATTTACAAGAAGAACTCCAAAATCTTGAGTTTCCTGTAGATAGTGTTTATAAGATTAGATTTTCAACTAAAAGAGGTTTTTTCTCTTTGTTTTCAAGGGCTAGAAATAAACGTAAGAATCTTAGCAATACGGTAGAGGAAACAGCAGAAAATGATGATGTTCAAAAGATTGAAGTCTTGGAAAGCCATCAGTTGTTAGAAGATTTTCAGGAGAAACATGATAATAAAGAATTGATGATTACTTATCTTCATACCTTGACGATTACAGCAGACAGTTTAGAAGAACTGAATCTTAAGTTTGATATTCTGTTTGCACGTTTGAAAGAGTTGGAAGTAGAAGTTGTTAAGGCTGTTGCTGATCGAATCTATCTATTTTATAAGAGTAGATTGACAGAAATTCTTGATAACGGAAGAGAATCATTTCTTCAATATGGAAGTCTGCGTGGACTATGTGAGAATCTGATGTTTACTACTAAGAAGGTTGGAACAGAAATTGGTTTTCCTATTGGTCGAGTGGATAACGAGATTTCTTCATGGTATGGGGATTTTCAAAAGGCTCTTGATTCAAGTACCAATGTTGTTTTCTCGAACTTGTTACAAGCTAACAAAATTGGAGTTAAAGGGAAGGAAACAAGCAATCCTCATACAGCAATAACTGGTTCTACAGGAAATGGGAAGTCATTCTTGACTAAGTTACTATTTACCTATCATTCTTTATTGAAAACAAAAGTGTTGTATATTGATCCAAAAGCAGAAATGAAAAGACAATATCAAGCTGTTCTTTCAAAATTAGAAGAAGAAGGTAAATTTGAGGAATTGCAGGACTATATCAAGTCAATCAACTTTGTTACTTTGGATATGAAAGATAAGAAGAATCAAGGTGTACTTGATCCATTCTCATTCTTACAAGATGAAGCTGAATTGACTGAGTTAGCAACCGTACTTGTTGGTTCTGTGTTGGATAAAGATACCTATATCAAGGTTCAACCTTATTTGTTAGATTCGATTGACAAAGTGCTTGAACGCAGAAATGCTGGTGAGAAAGTCGGTATGTTACAAGTCTTTGATGAATTGGAGAAAAATTCAAAAGAAGAAGTTGAGACTGCTGGTTATTTCCTTAAACGGATTTCAAGAAATTCCTTGTTGTCACTTTGTTTTTCTGATGGTAGTCAAAATGTTTTGAAGGTTGATAATAAAATTACAATCGTTGAAATTACAGGTTTGGATATGCCAAAAGGAACGGATAAAGATGAAATGACTGAAACCCAATTACGTAGTTTAACAGTTATGTATTCTTTGACCTACTTCTGTGCGATTTTTGGAGAACGTGAGAAAGATAAGGAAACAATGTTATTCCTTGATGAAGCATGGCAGATTATGTCAACTCCTGCTGGAAGGCAAGTAGTCAATCGTATTAAGCGTACTGGACGATCATTCAATAACTTCCTAGTGCTGGTTACTCAGTCTGTAAAAGACTTGAAAACAAGCGAAGATGGAACTGGGTTTGGTACAGTATTTGCATTTCCTGAACATTCTGAAACAGGGGCTATTTTGGAACACTTACGAGTAGAAGATGATGATTTGTCACGTGCTTGGCTTGAAAATCAAACAATGGGTCAATGTATCTATTATGATACCTTTGGTCGTAAGGAACGTATTACAGTAGATGGTACAATCTATCCTGAATTGATGGAGTTGTTTGAAACAGTAGAAACAGAATTGGTTGCAGTTTAAAGGAGGAAATATGAGAAAAAATATTTTACTAGTGTTTATTTGTTCCTTCTTCCTTCTTCCTTCATTTGTAAAAGCAGATTCGGTTTCAGATTATCTTCCAAACAATAATTTCAATATTATTGAATTTGATAAGAATACCAATAAACCAAAACTGAAAGAAAGTTCTGAATCTACAAAAGAACTCTTAGATAATGCGAAAAAAGCAAAAGAAAAAGAAGCTGAGATAAAAAAGCAGAATGAAAGTAAAAGTAAGCTAACCTATGAGAATTACAAGTCTAAAATGTCTGATCTCACGAGTAAGGCATACTTTGACAAAAAGTTCTTTGGATTTGATTCTAATATCAACTACTTTTTTAATTCGCTAGTTCAAGCTGTATTTTGGGTTGGGAAACTGGTTTTCTATGTGATTGCAGAATTGTATAGCGCTGTTGAATCAATGAGTGATGTTTCTTCAATATTGAATGAAGCTGTAAAAAACTCTAGTAAGGTATTTTCTTCCTTATTTAGTCAAGAAATAATCTATATGATTGGTGCTAGTATGGCAGTCTATCTATTGTATATATTTGCGACTGGAAAAGGAAGTTTCTTCAAAACATTGATAAAGATGTTGTTGATTTATACTTGCATTGGAGTATATTTCATTCAATTTCCTGTTAATGGTCAAAATAAATATCTGTTGACTCATGTTTACGATGCTTTCAGAACAACGACAATCACCTTGAATGGTGAAATTACAAAAACTTTAACTGGTGAAAGTAAAGATGGAGTAGAAACATACTTTTCAGAAACCTTGTTGAAGGGTTATAAGTATATGAATTCGCCTGTGAATGAAGATGGTTCATTTCAGTTAAGTGAAAAAGAGTTTGAAGATTTAGCTAGCTATAAGCAAGGTGACGGAGATCACTTAGTCGGTGAGAAGAAAATCAAAGATATTGCAAAAGATAAAGATCCTGAAAATAAGATGTTGAAGAACGAGTGGGGTTCAAAATTCATGTATGCCTTTGCTTCTGATGTTGATATTATCGTGATGGGAACGATTTATCTATTGCTCGGATTGTCACGATTCTTTTTCTTGATTGTATTTATCTTATTGATTGTATTGTTGCCATTTATTCTTATATTGAGTTTGTTTCCTAAGATGGAACACTTACTGATAGGTTTTAATAAAAAAGCTATTTCAATGCTTGCTTTATCTTCTATTATGCTTTTAGCAACTACATTATTTGCTTTCTTTTATAATACTTTAACTAGCTTTATTTCTAGCGCTGTAAGTGGAGATTTATTAGTTACGGTATTTCTAAAAGGTGTCTTGTTGTTTTTAATGTGGAAATATAGACATTCTCTCCTTTCGGCATTTTCAAGAGTTACGAATAGTCCTGTTGGCAAGATTGGTAGAGAAATCAGCAATTCTCAAACAGTTAATAACCTGAAAGAAAGAATTACACGATCAGGTAAACTTGGTTTGAAGTCAGGTAAAGACGGTTTGAAAGTTGGTGGTCAATTTGCCAAAGGTGGCTTGAAGATGGGTAAAGATAAGTTGAGTGAAAATCTTAAATCTTTACGAAAGAACAGTCCATTGGTAGATACCTTAGCTGATAAAGCTGGGGCAGTTAAAAATCGCTTTACTTCGATGAAGGAACAGAAAAATGCTTCAGTCAACGCTTTAAAAGAAAAAGGAAATAAGGCTTTGTCTAGACTTTATGGAGTACGAGCCAATGCCTTTAGAAAAGACAGTGCTGATAGAAATGTGTTAAAAGGAAAGCAGAAATTAAGAGATAAAGAAGCTAAAAAATATGCTGGTCAGAAAAATGCTTCTCGTCAAGCAGTTCAGCGTTTGAAGGAAGAACGAGCCAAAAAACGACAAAGGAGTTTTGAGGAAAAACAGGAACATTCTGTGAAACAGAAAATGCAGAACACGAACACTAGCAGTCCGAAGGTAGTTGCTAGAAGAAAGTCTGTTGAATCAGTTTCTGAAACGGATATAAATGGTTCTAAACAATATACGAGTAAGAAAGAAAAGAGGTTGAAAGCAAAAAGAAGAAAGGTTGATATTTAATGGGTAAAAAAACAGCTAAACGATTAGGGTTATTGGTTGGAAGTCTTTTACCTATTCTTTTGATAGTTCTCTTGTTGATTGCAAGTGTTATTGGGGTTGTTTCTGCTGGTGGTTCGTCAGGTAGTACGACTGGAAAGAGAACACGTTTAACAGCGCAAGAAGTGGCTCAAAAAGCCAATATCTCTGTCGAACGTGCAGAAGATGTCATTAAGATTTTAAACTGGCAACTCTCTAAAGAGAAGTTCACTCTGGAAGGTTCTAGTGGTTCTCTTGCCAATGCAGAAAGAGAAAGTGACTTTGATCCTAAACTAACGAATCCATCAGGTGGAGTTGCTGGATATTTTCAATGGTCAGGCTGGGACGGAAATACTATCAATGGTGATCGTTGGAGAAATGCAAGTTCACGAACATTAGATAGTACAGTTCAGCTTGAATTGATGTCTTATGAGTTGAATCATGGCTATAAGAAAGTCAAAGACTACATGCAAAAGGCAACTGATCCTTTTGAAAGTGCTAAGTATTGGTCAGAACACTATGAAGGTGTTTCATTGTCAGACGGACAGACTAAGCTAGAAAAACTGGAAAAGGATAGCAGGAAGTGGTATGAAGTCTTTAAGGGAACGATTGAATCGGATGGCTCGTCTAGTGGGAATGCAATAGCTGGTAGTTTAGATATTGCTCCTGGAGCAGTTGCGATGGAGATACCGAACGGCTATTCCATTGATAAGGAAATCACTAAAGAAGGCTATATCACTCAATCCTATCCTTACGGTGAATGTACGTGGTATGTCTTTAATCGAGCTAAAGAATTTGGAATACAGTTTGATCCATATATGGGTAATGGTCAAGACTGGGCGCATAAGTCAGGATATGAAGTCACGAATATTCCGACAAAGCACTCAGCGGTTAGTTTTCAAGGAAGGCAGGCTGGTGGTCACCCTACTTATGGTCATGTAGCTTTCGTCGAAGATGTCAAAGATGATGGGTCAATTCTGATTTCGGAATGTAATTTTGTTAAAAGTGGTCAACAAACAGGTATTACGAATTATCGTGTATTTGGTGCTGATGAAGCGAAGAATTTTTATTATGTAATTGGAAAATAGAAAAGAGGAAGAAATATGAATAAGAAATTAGTAACATTGTTGTCTGTAGCTGTGTTGAGTGCAGTTGCTAGTGGAGTGTATGCTGATGAAGTTAATTTGGGTGGAAATGTTCCATCTTCAACAGATAATACAGGATTAGTGGTTGCTGAAAAGCCGACAGAATCATCTGTTGAGAAACCAGCGTCAAAAGTAAATGAAAATTTGGATTTAGGTGGAAGTGTTGATAAAGCGCAAGATAAAGATAATACAGGGGTTGTTGTAGAATCTACTACTCCATCAGACAAGCCGAAGGAGGAAAAACCGAAAGAGGATAAGCCTTCTGAAAATCTTGGGAAGGATTCTGAAAAACAGCAGGAAAAGGATAATACAGGAGTTGTTGTAGAACCTACCACTCCATCAGACAAACCGAAGGAAGAACAGTCAAAGACTAGTTCTGAATCTAAAAATGAGGATACTCCTGAAATCAAGGAGCAGAAACAAAAGGCAGAAGAAAATGTTGGAGTAAAAGAAAAAGATACTCCGCAGCCATTGAATGTGACCAAAGAAGAAATTCAGGAACAGCCTATTGAAACCAATACAGGTCATAAAGTAGTTTCTACCAATCAAGGGAAGGTAGTCGTTGAAACAAGTGAAGGTGACTATCAAGAAAAAGAACCTTATGAAATTGGCGCTGTAAAACAAAAAGACGGTACAATCGCTTTGAAGGATAAAGAAGGACAGCTGAAAGTTCTTCCGAATACAGGAACAGCAAGTACAATCTTTGCGACGATTTGGGGCTTGCTTGGATTCGTTGCGACTATTTTGGGTCGACGTAAATTGAATTAAGGGAGATAGTATGAGAGAGTTTTTTAAAATTTTAAAAGAATCTGATAAGTTGGGATATAAACTATCTGCGATTTGTGGAATAAATTGGCTGGTTGGTCAGTTGTTTAAATGGCAATCTTTAGTGTTTGAAATGATAGCGTGTGCCGTTTTGATTAAAAAAATATCAGAAATACTTGAAATTAGTTCAAATTATTTAGGATTTTTAATGATTATTTTTATCTTAGCTGTTCCCTTTTCAAAAATGCGTTTTGGCGTTGAGAGATTTATTTATTTATTTTTTGAAAGCATTATTTTAGCTTTTATTTTTTCAATCGTACTGGATTTTCCATTTCAAGAGAATGAATCTTCATTATGGATTTTAATGGCTCTTTTTGGTATTGGTATTTGTCGGTTTATAAAGTGGTTTCAAGCAAAATTGTTTCGGCGATACTTGTTTAAGAATATCCTGAATAAGGAATATCTTGGAATTAAGAAAAAGACGGATCCTTTTCCTCCTGAAATCAATTTCTATGTCGATGCAGGTGAAAGTGATGCAAACCAGCGAATGGTTATGATTAATACACGTGCAGTAAAAGAGACTTATCAAGGAATTGTAGAGTTAAGTTTTTTGAATGTTGAAAGATTTACTGGTATTGCTTACTCTGGAGAAGCATGGAATGGTTTTGAAGCTCCTTTGAAAAAAAGATTTTCTGATGTAGATGAAATGTATCATTTAGTGTTTAGGGTATATCCTTTTGGAAAAAGAATAAATTTATCTTTCAAATTGATTCGATTAGATTTAAGTCGAAGAAAGGCTTTTACAGTGGAAGGTGTGAAAGTAAGTATAGTAAATAATTAAGGTAGGGGCAACCCTGCCTTCTTTTGCTGTTTTAAGGAGTAGAAAATGGATCAAGTAGAATTGTTGGAAATGTATGCTGTAAGATTGGCTCAGAGATTAGGAGATAATCAAAAGTGTTTGGAATTTACAGCTAGTCGTGATACTGGTTATGGGATTGAAACTATGTTCGTTGAGGTTAAAGGTTATAATCAGTATGTTCGTGTTGCTTATCATTATGAGGGTTGTCATGCCAACCAAAAATTACCAAAAAAACATTATGCTAGTGTTTCTGTATTGGTTGAGGAAGGCTACTCTTTTGATTTTACAAGAGGAGGAGCTTTTACTTATTTTCCTGATATAGAGAAATTGTTAGAACAATTATAAAATAATTGAAAATGTGATATAATAAAAGAAAGTGAAAGGAGAAGGAATCATGATTAAAGAATTTGGTGTGACAAATTTGGAAGTAACCAAGGAAGATATTTCCAAAAATCCTAACAATCCTATTCTGCGTATGTATGATGATGAAGAATTGATTGGAACATTTAGTATTCTTACTGGTGAAGTTTTAGAGAATTTTGACTTGGCAGATTATGATGTTCGATTTGCCCAAAAACAAATTGAATTGAATCGTGATAACTACCTTGAAACGTGGAAGGACTACGTGGGGTTATTACATGCCTAAGTATTCTTTTTTAAAGTATGGTATTGAGATTCGTCCGAACGAACATAACCATAAAGGTCAGATGGCTCATATTCATATCTATATCCACGGTGAGGAAGTCGGTTCAATGTTTTTGAATGGTGAACTTCGAGATGGGAAACTAAAGTCAAAGGATATGAAAATAGTAAGACAGTATGTTTTAGAAAATGCAGATGAGCTTCAGGCTTTGTGGAATGAGTACCAAAATAGTGCATATTAAAGGACAAGTCAGAGATGGCTTGTTTTGTTTTTTGTGATATAATAATTTAAATAGGAGAATAACTATGAGTAATAACAGTGATAAGATAAAACAGTTTTTTTTAAGGACTATTCTTAAAAATCGTAGTGGACTAAGTGAAGCGTATAGAAATAAAGTTAATTCTTTTTCTGATGAAGAATTGAAGGTAGAGTATAGTGAATTAAAATCTATTTCTGAAAGGAAGGGGACAATAGCCAATTCCTTGATTTTAGTATTGTTTCTTGCTTTTTTGGGGGGCTTGTATAAGGTCTTTGTAGATTTTGCTGATAAAGTTACTAAGGCTTATGGACTAAGTAATGAATCTTATGTTCTGGTAAATGGCTTGTTTGTTTTAAGTGTGGTCATATTCGTCATTGTTTTATTTTTCATTGTATTTTATTTGTTTAGAGTTTCTGATAAGAAAAAGAAATTTTATTTTGTCGAAGTTCTTATGAAAGAAAGAGGGTTATTGTAGTAAGATGAGAGAATACTTGGATACCATTTTTGAAGAGATTTTATTAAATGTTATTACTCAGTTTTTTTATGTTGTAGGCACAATGTACTATTTACATGAATTGGGTACATTTAATGATTCAGTAAAGAATATAACAAATCCGGTTACAGTTATGTTTAAAGACGATGGGAAAGCATGGTGGTTATTGGCGTTTGCTTTAATTCTAACTGTTATTGCTGGTCTGTTGTTGTGGTATCATGTTCAGGTGTTTTCTAGGGTTAGTGGTTATTCAATGGCTACATTGTTTCTATTTATTCTTATTTTAGTTTTGTTTATAGGCTTAATTATCAAGGATATAAATAATCCTATTTTAAGAATGGCAATAATTGTTATTTTTGGAGGGTCTGCTGCATTTGCAGTATTCACTAGTTGAAATGATAAGTATATACAAGTCAGAAATGGCTTGTTTTTTTGTTGTATTATGGATAAAAAAAGAACATAAAGAAACCAGGATATGAGTTAAGATTCGGATTTGAGGTCAAAAAGTTCAACCAGGTATCAATATTTTGTTCGGAAATTATATTTTTAGGAGTTTAAAAGAAATGGAATTACAAAAGCAAGTGTTTAATATTGAAGTTCCGATTCCTTCTGATATGGTTTTGATTAGTCGTTCTGAGTATTTAGACTTAATTCAAAAAGAAGAAGTAGGTCAATGGTGGACGATTGACAAGGTAGAGGAATTGTTGTCTATTAGTAAGACTAAATTAGTAAATGATATTTTGTTGAATCCTGCAATTAAAAAAGAGGTGGATATTGAGCAGAATGAAGAAGGGTTTGTGTTTTATCCCAAAAGCAAAGGTTCACCGTATAGATTTTTAGCTAGAAAGACAAGAGAATATTTTGATAAAAATTATCAAAAAATACTCTTAATGATATAATAGAGTGGTGATGATTGCCATTCAGAAAGGAGTTATTGTGGCAAGTTACAGACAACGTGGAAAAAATAAACTATGGGATTATCGGATTTTTGATAAGCAAGGAAAAGTTGTTGCGACAAATTCAGGTTTTAAGACGAAGCGTGAAGCAATGAATGAAGCGCAAGAGAAAGAGCGTAAGTTGTTTCAATCTAACTATTTAGCAAAATTTGATAGTAAAGCTAGTTTATATGAGTTATGGAAAGATTGGTATGAGTTAGTTATTTTACCGTCAGAAAAAGCAAAATCAACGAAGGACGGCTATTATTTTAGAGGAAAGATGATAGAAAAAATCTTTTCGGATATTCCAGCAGTTCAAATTACTCATAAGGAGTATCAAATTCGATTGAATGAGTATGGAGAAAAGGTTACTAAAGATCATGTCAGCCGATTAAATGCAGATATAAGAACGGTTGTAAAATTCAGTAAACGTAGTGGTTTAGTTATGAATGATTTTACCGATGGAGCAAAGATATTTGGTTTAGCTGGTGGCGATATTGAGGATAAGTACCTTCATAGTATTTCGGACTATAAAGGGTTGTTATCTCATTTACGGTCAAAATTTAATTATCGTGAATCTGTGATGTCTTATTTACTTTATTTTTTATTTAAGACTGGTTTTAGGGTTGGCGAAGGAATGGCAGTTTGTTGGTCAGATATTGATTTTGAAAATAAAACGATAAGAACATATCGGAGATTTTCAGGCGATAGACAAGTATTTACTCCTCCAAAAACAAAGACTTCTGTTAGAGAGATTCCTGTTGATGATAAACTTTTGCAAGTTTTAAAAGACTTTAAGGAAGAACAATCTAAAGTTTTGTTTGATCGTGAAGATTTGAATAAGGAAGATTTGGTTTTCTATGATAGAAGGTATAGAATACCTACGAATGCTGGTCTTAATAAATATCTAAGAGTCTGTTTATCGGAACTTGGAATTGGTAGTCAAGAAATGTCTGCGACTTCAGGAAGGCATACATACGGATCATATTTATTGGCTCAAGGAGTTGATATATGGGTAGTTGCAAAGTTAATGGGTCATAAAGATATTCAGCAACTTATCAAGACTTATGGTCATGTATTGCAAGAGGTGATTGATAAAGAATATGATACAATTAGAGGTTTGATGGTTGAATAAAGAAGAAAAAAGATTGAGAAAATTTTGACCAAAAATTGACCATATATTCTTATAATTGTTGATAAAACAACGTTTGTTAGTGTTATTTCTATCTCTGCAATCGGCAGAATGAAGAAGTCCATTAGGGCTTCTTTTCTTTTACCAGGAATATCCAACCACTTAGACTGAGATACAGACCAGATAGGCAAAAGGGCTTGTTCTTGAAAAAATCCTCTGCTATAATGATTTTCGTAAGAGACGTGAGCGTCAATGTCAGACAACTCAAGTTTCTAAAAAAGAAATTGGAGACAAAAAAATGAAAAAATTATTGGGGATCGTATTTTTAGTAGTAGCAGTGGCAGTATTGTATTTCGGTTATGTTGGATGGCCAAGTTTGGATGTCAACCTCTGGTCACTGATTCCGGTAGGATTGTTCCTCTATTTCACTCTAGAAAATCTTTTGAAAAAAGACTATAAGGCTAGTCTGATGTGCCTTATCATTGCCTTTATTATTGCAAATGCTATTTTGGATCTTTTGCCAATTCCAAGTGGCTTGGTTATTGGTGCAGGAGTGCTAGCTTGTGTAGGACTTGGCTATCTCTTTCCTGATAAGGATAAAAAAGAAGATAAATAAAAAAGTCTCGAGATTTCTCGAGACTTTTTTTACGGACCAGCGTAATATTTTTGAATCCCTTTTACGATGCCTGCGACCAGTTTATCTTGGTAGTGGCTATCTCTAATTTGTTGGTTTTCGGAGAAATTATCCATATAACCAAGTTCTAGGAGAACGGCTGGTTTGGCTGTTTCGCGTAGTACGGCATAGCTGCTCTCCAACAGACCAGCGTCTTTGGCCCCTGTTTCTGCTAGGAGAGAGGAGTGGATGGCAGTGGCGAGGCGTTTGCTTTCACTCATACGATCTGGGTGATTGTGCCAGTATTTATTAATCTTACTTGGATAATCAGGTTCATCGCTATAGGAGTAGGTTTGAATACCGCCCGCTTTTGAGTAGGTATTACCAGTAGCGTTGAAGTGAATACTGATAAAAATATCCGAGTTGGTTTTATTAACCATACGAGAACGTTCGGTAACAAAATCAACGTCAATATCACTATCACGAGAAGTGAGGACCTTGTAACCTAGTTCTTCCAACTTACTACGAAGCTTACGGTAAATCTGCATGTTGAGATCTTTTTCAGCTACATTGTAGTAAAAGGCACCTGAATCTCGACCACCATGCCCAGGATCTAGGAAAATGGTATTGCTGTATTGGCCTTTTACAAATCCACCTTCAGTTGAAACTTCAGAAATCCATTGGCCGTATTTTTGGAACAGGTGTTCCTTACCGTCTATCTTGTAAGTTCCTGAAACATAATGTCCATTATCATCTAGGTAGTAGCGTGCTTTGTCAGAGTTATCGTAAATCCATTCGCTCTTTGCCATGTAACCACCTGACTTGAGGTAGTATGCTCCAATCCACTCCTGATTTGCATAACGACCATCCGCTTTTAGATAGAACCAGCTCTTGTAGGCTTTATCGAAGATCCACTCATTCTCCGCCATGGCTCCACTGGTTTTAAGGTAGTAGCTTTCTTTCCATTTGTCTGCTAGCATCCCACCATTCTGGTCAAATGAGTACCAGGAACCTTGAATCTTTTGCCAGTTTTCTTGGACATATCTCCCTGACCCGTTCGCATAGAACCAAGTATCCTTGATTTTGACCCAGTTGTTTTCTGCCATAGCTCCGCTCTGGTTGAAGAGGTAGCCCTTGAAGGTTGTCGCACTCAGCATTCCACCGTCTTTGTCAAAGTAATACCAAGAACCGTTGATTTTCTCCCATTTATCCTGCGAGATCTTTCCAGAAGGAGCGACATAGTACCAAATTTGATCTAATTTTGTCCAGCCCTTTTCCGCCATAGCCCCGCTTTTTGTGAGCAGATAGCCGTCAACGGCAGTGTTGCTGAGCATGCTTCCAGTTTGGTCAAAATAATACCAAGAACCATTGATTTTTTTCCAGGTGTTCTGAGCAAGTCGTCCAGAGGAATCAGCATAATACCATTGATTGTCCAGTTTGGTCCAGCTATTTTCTGTCATGACACCATCTTGGTCAAAGGCATAACCTTTGTAGACAGTAGAATGAAGACGATTACCATCTTGATCGAAGTAGTACCATTTGCCTTGGATTTGTTTCCAGTTCAAAGCAGGTTTATCATCTTGGTAAAAGCGCCAGTGATGATTTTCTTGGTACCATCCTTCTTTTTTGGGCTTGTCTTCTTGCACATCTACTTTAGGAAGAACTTCTGATTTAGAGTTTTCCTCAACACTCGATTCTTTCTTTTCTTCTTTGACAATTGTTTCCTTGACAGCAGATGTGGATTGAGTAGTGTTTTCTTCTCCTAAGACGGATGCGGGTGCTAATCCTGCGATTGAAAGGATTAAAGCACTGGTCAGTAGTATCTTTTTCACTTTTTATTTCCTAACTTTTTCTTTTTCCCTTTTTCATTTTTCTATTAATTATCGAATTGAACTTCTTCTAGTAAGTATTCGATAAAGCGTTCGCCCATCTTAGATAGGCTGGTTTTTTCATGCTGGATATAGACCAGTTCAATCGGGTCGTCAATGTCCAGCGGAATGGAAACGATATTGTCTCCGTTGAGGTTACTGTTCAAAATCCCTGTTGCAATGGTGTAACCATCCAAACCAATCAAGAGATTAAAGAGAGTGGCGCGGTCACTGACTACGATGGATTTCTTGTGGTGCTCTTGTGAAAGAATCTCCTCTGAAAAGTAGAAGGAGTTGTGCGTCCCCTGATCGTAACTGAGGTAAGGAAAATCTTCCAAATCAGCCAGTTTGACCTTGTCTTTTTTAGCTAGAGGGTTGGTCTTGCTGACAAAGATATGGGGTTGAGCGGTAAAGAGGTGGTGAGCTAAGAGGTGGTTGTCATCTAGCATTTTCGTTAAAACATCGCGGTTGTAGCTGTTTAAAAAGAGGACACCGACCTCGCTACGGAAGTTCTTGACGTCATCGATAATTTCCCAAGTCCGAGTTTCACGAAGGAAAAGCTCGTATTTTTCCATATCACTTTTCTTGAGCAGAGAGACAAAGGCATTGACTACAAAGGCATAGTGCTGAGAGGAAACGCTGAAAAGTTCGCGGTGGGCGATGGGATTTTTATAACGTTCCTCCAGAAGCTGAGTTTGCTCGACAACTTGGCGAGCGTAGGAGAGAAACTCCATCCCATCACGCGTCAAGGTAATTCCCTTGGGATTGCGGATAAAGATTTCAATGCCCATTTCATTTTCCAAGTCTCGAACAGCATTAGAGAGACTGGGTTGAGTGATAAAGAGTTGCTTAGCTGCCTCATTCATAGAGCCAGTTTCGACGATTTTGATAATATAGTGTAGTTGTTGAATTCTCATGTTTTTATTGTACCATACTTGCGGAAGAATGGGCAAAGAAGATGAAGAAAATAGGGGGAAAGAGCTGGTCCAGTATTGAAAAAAAATCTAAAATTTGTTAGAATGAAAGCTATGAAAACATTCTATGATGTGCAGCAATTTCTCAAACAG